>CAJHXW010000485.1_pt1 | contig 11763 bp, 10 predicted proteins | sample 9198581 | NCBI WGS metagenome assembly CAJHXW01 (sample SAMEA7708328, study PRJEB35096) | sediment metagenome | biome: marine neritic benthic zone biome [ENVO:01000025]; feature: sediment [ENVO:00002007]; material: shallow marine sediment [ENVO:03000034] sea grass bed [ENVO_01000059] ...
AACCTACTTCCGCTGCCAGACATCGAGAATCGAGCATCCAGGAGCGAGTATCTCTTTGTATATTGACTCACGATATTGAAGACAGCTCTATTCTGATTACAAGATAATTAAAGATTACAAAATGAACGGAAATATCATCATAAAAAATTCTTCCCAACTAGTCACATGCAGCGGGTTTAAGGCCAGACAGGGAAAAGACATGTCCGATCTTAAAATCATCGATGACGGAGCAGTCGTTATCGAAAGTGGTATAATTAAGGCTGTCGGGAAAACAAGCGATGTTTTAACTGGATTTGATGAAGGCAAATTTGAAGTTATTGATGCGGACGGAAAAGCAGTTTTACCGGGATTTGTTGACTCACACACCCATTTTGTCTTTGGAGGTTACAGAGCGAAGGAGTTTTCATGGAGACTTCGTGGTGACAGTTACATGGAGATAATGGAGCGCGGGGGGGGGATCATAAATACGGTTTTTGCAACGAGGGAAGCCAAAAAGGATGAATTGATTGAAGCGGGGAGAAAAAGGCTGGATTCAATGCTCTCTTTTGGCGTAACCACTGTTGAAGGAAAAAGCGGCTACGGCCTGGATTTTGATACTGAGCTAAAGCAGTTGGAAGTCATGTCCGATCTGGATAACGCTCACCCGGTTGATGTTGTCAGGACCTTTTTAGGCGCTCATGCTGTGACAAAAGAATATAAGGGAAGGGAAGATGAATATATCGACTATGTGATTGAAAAAGTAATGCCCGAGGTTGCAAAGAGAAAGCTTGCCGAATTTTGCGATATATTTTGTGAAAAAAACGTGTTTTCAGTGGATCAGTCAAGACGGCTGTTACGTCGAGCCCGAGATATGGGATTTTTAGTAAAGATTCATGCAGACGAAATGGTTCAACTGGGCGGAGCGGAATTGGCTGCCGAACTCGGTGCTGTTTCAGCAGATCACTTGCTTTGTGCTTCTGAAAAAGGTATTCGTGATATGACACAAAAAAGAGTAGTCGCCACATTACTTCCGGCAACGGCATTCAGCCTAAAGGAGCCCTATGCAAAGGGTCGATACATGATTGACAACAACTGTGCGGTAGCTCTTGCAACAGACTTAAACCCGGGAAGCTGTTTTACGGAATCAATACCATTGATTTTTGCCCTGGCTGTTCTTTGTATGAATTTAACCACGGAAGAAGCTGTTACGGCACTGACAATAAACGGTGCGGCAGCGTTAAACAGAGCAGATACAATCGGCAGTATTGATGTCGGAAAGAAAGGTGATGTTATCGTACTTGAATTCCCATCTTATGAATATATTCCCTACCATATTGGGATAAGCACAGTGGAAAAAGTTGTAAAAGATGGAAACCTGGTTTTTGAAAAGAAATAAAGTGGATAACATTAAATTAGCAGATTTAAATATTAAAGAATTTTTAGCAAAGACAGCATCAGAATCTCCGGTTCCCGGGGGAGGCAGTATTGCTGCATTGAGTGCGGCCATAGCGGCGAGCCTTGCTGAAATGGTGGCAAACCTGACCATAGGGAAAAAAGGTTTTGAAGAAAATAAAAAGCAGATGAAAGATATTGCAAAAAAAGCCGCTGATTACAGAAATGAGCTTATGAAAGACATTGACAGGGATTCAGAGGCATATAAAGATGTTCTGACAGCATTTAGATTGCCAAAAAACAATGAAAAGGAAGAAAAAAACAGAAAACAGGCTATTGAGGATGCGTTTAAAAATGCTTCCCTGGTTCCTTTGGGTGTGGCCCAAAATGCTTTCAAGATTATCGAATTAGCAGGGGAAGTAGTAAAGTACGGAAACAAGAATGCCGTTACAGACGGAGCCGTCGCAGTGATGATGGCAAGAACCGCAGTTCTTTCAGCTTTATATAATGTTAAAATAAACCTATCTTCAATAAAGGATGTGGATTTTGTAGAAAGATTACAAAAAGATGTAAAAAGAATGGAAAGTGAAATTGAAAAAAAAGAAAGAAAAATCCTGTCGGGCCTTTCTTTATAAAAAATGAAATGAACAAAGACACTCAACATAAAAAAGAAAAATTAATTTCGCTTCTAGAAAAATACGATCATTTGATTGTTGCTTTCTCAGGGGGTGTGGACAGCACATTTCTTCTTTACATGGCCAATAAAGTTATCCAAGGAAAAGTAATTGGCGTAACGGCACATTCAACCATTCATCCTGAAAGAGAAATCGAATTTACCAAAAAGTTTGCAAACAGCTTGGGCATAAAGCATATTATGATGCGATCGAAGGAGATGAGTCTGCCCGATTTTGTGTCTAACACAAAGGAAAGATGTTACATATGCAAAAAAAAATTGGCACAGGATTTGTTAAAACTGGCTTCAGAAATGGGAATAAACAATATTGCCCATGGCGCAAATCTGGATGACATGGATGACTATCGTCCGGGATTTCAGGCCGCAGAAGAAATGGGAATGATTGCTCCTTTGCTGGATGCAAAAATGACAAAAAAAGATATCCGTATGCTTTCCAAAGAGATGGATTTAGATACATGGGACAAACCGTCAATGGCCTGTCTTGCCAGCCGAATTCCATATGGCAGCCCGATAACCGATGAAGCGCTTAATAAGATAGATCGGGCCGAACAATTCATTTTAAGTCTTGGATTTGCATCCTGCCGTGTTCGATATCATCATGAAATTGCCAGAATAGAAGTTGATCCGGAGGATTTTAGAAAATTATTCAATAATTCAATTAGGACATCCATCATAAATAAATTAAAAGAAATCGGGTTTTCATATATATCCGTGGATCTGGAAGGATATATCCAAGGAAGTTTAAACAGGTCGCACTTGGGATGAATTAGCCCCTCAGAGGTTCAAAAGACTATGGAGCTTTTTAACACGACATCAATATTCAGGCCGATAACAACATATGAAAAAAGACAACACCTATAAAATTGCCTCCATTGATTTTGACCTCAGGCAGCTTGAGATTTTTTGCAAAGTTCTTGAGCTGGAGAGCTTTTCAAAAGCAGCCCATGCTGTTTTCCTTGCACAAGCCTCTGTAAGCGAAAGAATCGCCACACTCGAAGGCATGGTTGGAACCAGGCTGTTTGACCGCATGGGGCGGCAAGTCGTCCCCACCGCAGCAGGTAGGTTCCTTTATAAACATGCTTGTTTGTTGCTTGAAATGAAAAAGGCAGCATGCAATGAAATGCAGGATTTTCTCGGCATAAAAAAAGGGGAGATTCATATCGGCGGGAGTACAATTCCCGGGGAATATATATTACCCAAAATGGTAGGCAGATTTCACCAAAAACATCCTCTTATAACGGTTAAGTTGGCTATTGCCGATACCAATGAAATAGAAAAACGTGTTTTTAAAGGGGAACTCGAGCTGGGCGTCATCGGATCAAAAAGTTCACATGCCTGTTTCATGAGCTGTGAATTATGGGAAGATGAATTGGTTCTGGCTGTTTCCGCTGAACATAAATGGGCAGATAGGAAAGAAGTATCGCTTAAAAATTTATTCAAAGAACCTCTTATTTTAAGGGAAACCGGTTCCGGCACATTAAAAATAGTTAAAAAATATTTGAAGACAGCCAAAGCAGATAATATCGATTCTTTTAATGTCGTGGCACGGTTTGGTTCTTCCACAGCAGTCAAAGAAGGAATAAAGGCGGGTCTCGGCATATCGATTCTTTCTTCAAGGGCTTTGGAAACGGAACTTAAAAGCAGAGAACTGAAAGCATTAAAGATAAAAGAACTTTCCATGCTGCGAAAATTTTATCTGATCAGGGATAAAAGGAGAAATGTCTCACCATTATGTCGGGCCATGGTTGATTTTTTAAAACAAAATAATTGAAAGGACTGGGAGTTTTTTCCTCAACAGTTTTTTTTGATGAACCGTTGGCTTTTCAATGATTGTCACAAGTTCGTCAGGGGGATCACCCATTCGCCCGTACAACCCTTAACAAATTAGTATCGAACTTCGTACACGCCCCCTATCTTCTGAGTTTAGCCCATAAAGGCAGAGACGACCGTCGCTTTCGTGGGAATCTTTCTACTGGGGCTGGCTCAAATCTAACCTAAGCGAGACAGCTGCCGTCCGTCAGTTTCTCGATATGATTGTTAAGGGTTTTACGGGCGAATGGGTGATCCCCCTGACGAACCGATCAGAGATTGAAAACCTCCCATCCGGCCCAATTTCTGTATTGGAGTTAAAATATTAATTCTCGAAATATATAATTAATTCCTGTGGTTGAAAAAATCACTCCGACTTGAATTTGAACCTGATTGAAGATTTTAAAACCACTCATAGTTACTATTATTCAAACTTAACTTTGGGAGCCGCTTTTTCTCCTTCCGGGATTTCATAGTATTCTGCCTTTGAAACACTGGCAAATGCTGCAAAAAACCTTCCAAAAAATGTTCTGATATACGTATTTAGGGTTTGTACAGCATCGTTGTATCTTTTCCGTTCAACCGCAATTCTGTTTTCCGTTCCTTCAAGGCTGTCTTGAAGCTTTAAAAACGACTGGTTTGCTTTCAAGTCCGGATATCTTTCCTGTAAAAGGAGAAGTCTTGAGAGCACCCCTTCGAGACGGTTTGCACCTGCAACCTTAGCTTTTACACTATTTGCTTGAAAGTACTTTGTTCTGGCTTCCGCGATATTTTCAAAAAGCTCTTTTTCGTGTTTGGCATAGCCCTTAACGGTTTCAACAAGATTCGGAATAAGGTCATACCTTCGCTTGAGCTGGTTTTCGACCTGAGCCCATTTCCCCTTAACATTTTCATCCATAGCAATGACAGTGTTATAGCCGCTGATGAGCTTTCCGCCAACGAGTAAAGCAAGCAGCAGAACTACGCCTAATATTATAAGAATGATTTTTGTTGAAGTTGACATAGAGACCTCCATAGAAATATTTTGGAATCAATTAAAAATTTAATAATTAAAGCTACCATCCTCCCGAAGCACCGCCTCCGCCGAAACCGCCGCCTCCACCACCAAAGCTGCCGCCCCCACCGAAACCGCCTCCACCTCCCCAACCTCCGCGTCTTCCACCAATAGACGAAAAAAGCAAAAGCATAAGGAAGAGTTTTGGATTTCTTATAAACAGGATAAACAAAACTACGAAAAAGATAAAGGACGCTATCTTACCAAAGAAGCCGTTCGGCTGATCATCTTTTGCGCGTTGAAAGGCCCTGCCCAGTTGCGGCATTCCGGTTATGGTTACTCCGGAATCTCTGGCGATCTCGTTGGCCAGAGCAACAGCAGCAGCATAAATTCCATTTGAGTAATCCTCTTTTTTGAAAAAAGGAACAAGATAATTTCGTCCGATGCTTCCGGCCAGGCTATCTGGAATCACCGCCTCAAGGCCATAGCCGATTTCTATTCTGTACTTTCTGTCTTGCAAGGATGCCAGAAGCAAAACGCCATTGTCTTTTCCCTTTTGACCGAGTTTCCATTTATCATGAGCCACAATAATAGAAATATCTTCAATCGATTCCCCTTCAAGACTTTTAATTGTCAATATCGCAATTTGTGCTGTTGTTTTCTGCTCGAGTTCTCTTAAATACTGATTGAGTTTAGCCTCGGTAGGGTTATCAACAATTCCTGCGAGATCAACAACATGATTGCTGGGATTTTCCGGTACACTGACAGCATAGGAAAATGATTTCGGCAGAAGAAATAGAGGCAGAATAAAAAGAAGGGAGATAAGCTTATATTTTAATTTCATCTGTAATATTCCCCAGCTGTTCGATTGCTTTATAATAGTCTTCAAATATCAAGTTGAGAATTTCGATTGAAAGTTTTGTCTTTTCTTTTTTAGATTTTAAAACGGTTTTAAAGATATCGAGATTGACACCGGATACATCCTGCAAAGCTTCAAGAACATCTTCGTTTTCCCTGGGCAGTGCTTTGCCAAGAAGGGCAATGATGCCTCTGAAAAGGGGAATATATCCTGAAAAGGAACTTATAAAGCCGTCTGCAAGAAATTTTCTGTTTCCTAAAGAAGAAAGATATCCCTGCCTGATTTCGATTAATTTAACTTTAAGCTCACGTTCACACTGATACCTGAGATCAGATTTGTTTATTTCAAGGTCATTAAAAATATCTTCTCCGAAAAGAGTTTTGTGAAGGAGTTTTATTGTTAAAAATTCAACAGGAAAAACATCAAGGGAACTTAAGATATAATCCGGGGTCATAATAAGGGGGGATGAAATCTGTTTTTTCCCAAATTTCTTACCAAGAGGGGCAAAATCTTCAAGAAAACTCAAATCCATTTTGTTTAGGACAAGGATAGAGTTGATATCCGATGTGCTTAAGCTGAAATCATCAGTTAAGGCACTGCCGGTAATGTGAATTGAATGGATCTTGTCTTTATATTTGTTTAATACAATATCGAAAAAAGGTTTAAATTTAGTTAAAGCTTCGTTCTTTATATTCAGGTCGTTCATAAAATCCTCCTTAAAAAAGTCTAAAACAGAATATAATGAGAAACTTTCTTTAAAACAAAGATAATTTAATATCAACTCATATCTTTTAGATATATGCGGGTATCTTCAATAAAAAATTGAGTAATAAGAAGATTGGGTAATAATGCTGACAGAACAGTATAAATGTACTACACATTTGATATAATCCGTAATGCGAAAGGGATGGTTTGGTTGAAGATTATTACATCAATAAAGGATCAAATAGTGATTACTGCTGATATCTGAAGGAAATATGTTATTGAAAAATGAACGTATTTTTAAGTGTATGAGGAAAAAATAAGATTATTATAGAACCTCTCAAAAGAGACCTGATTCAGGAAGGAAGATGAATGCTGAAAACAAAAGGGTGCATTTAAAAGCTTTGGAAAAGGACCGAAAAAAAGGAGGCATAATTTAGTACTATTGTCGTTGGCAGGACAAAAAGGTTAGACTGAATTGGCGCTTATTTATTTCACTTATCAAAGAGTAAAGGGCACTTCTTTACCCATGCAGCGGATAAAATACTCATTGGGCCCGAAACCAAAGGTCTGAATAATACGTTCGACCTTAATGTCAAAAAGAATCGGTAAGGGGTTTGCCCTTTCGGATCGACACAATGGGGATCAGTTCAGCTTTTTTAATTGAAATGCGTTAATGGATGACTTGACCGGTTTTCTTTAATGGATGATTTGGAAACCATGGCTTCGTCAAAAGAAGCCATCTGACTCATGATTTTGCAGGCAGCATCTGCCATGTCAATGGCAAGAGCGGCTCCGGTGCCTTCTCCCAACCTCATGTTAAAATCAATCAGGGGATGAAGCTCCATATGTGAAAGTGCAGCCTTCTGGGCTTTTTCCACAGATTTGTGAGCGGATATGAGATACCCTCGTATATCCGGGTTGATGACATAGGCCACAAGCCCTGCGGCTGTTGAGATGGCTCCGTCAAGAACAACGGCTGTCTTTTTTGAAGCTGCTGCGAGAACAGCTCCTGCAATGCCTGCAATTTCAAATCCACCGATTTTTTGAAGGATCTGAAAACCGTTCGATAGATCAATGGTATGAAAATTCAACACTTTTTCAATTATCTCGGCTTTATGCTTTAGCCCCTTGTCATCCACACCGGTTCCTCTTCCGGTTGCCTGGACAGCGGTAATTCCTGTAACGAGGGAAATAATGGCAGAAGCGGAAGTTGTATTGCCGATTCCCATTTCTCCCAGCCCCACAATGTCGATGGGATTTTTATCATAAGCTTCAAGAAAGGTGGCCATTCCATTTTCAAGGGCCATGATCATCTGCTCCCTTGTCATGGCATCTTCAATGGCAAAATTTCTGGTTCCCGTGGCCACTTTTTTAATGATTAGGTTAGGATGAGGGTTGAATTCCCGGCTCACTCCCATGTCTACCACTTTCATATCTATTTTGTGATGGCGGCACAAAACATTGATGGCTGCGCCGCCATTTAAGAAGTTATCCACCATTTGGCCCGTGACCTCGGAAGGATAGGCTGAAACACCTTCCTCGGTAATTCCGTGGTCTCCTGCAAAAACAAAAAGACTTTTCTGTCGGATATAAGGATTCAGGTCGTTTTGAATCAGGCTCATTTGGACGGCAAGCTCTTCGATACGGCCAAGAGCGCCGAGAGGTTTTGTTTTTTCATCAATTTTTGCTGTCGCATGGGCACGCAGTTTGTCTGACAGGGGTTTGATATTTTCAATAATCTTTCTGCAAAGACTTTCCGGTTTTAGGTCATCAATTGGTTTTTTATGTGACAAAATGCTGATATTTACTTCCCGGCTTCCTTGGTCTTTTTCAATTGAATGTCTTTCAGGTGGATTAGTGAAATCAAGAATATATTTTAAATGGTTTCCGGAAAGCACTTTTGCCATTAGCTCCGGAGCCTTATCAGGTGCAACAATGTCCTCGATCAGAAGTCTCAACCGGCTCTTATTGAACTGTATAAAGCAAATGGCCATTTTCATGTGATTCCTGGTCAGGCCATAGACGCCGGACACATGAGTTTCTTTATAATGAAGAAGGTTTAACAAGTTGGTTTCAATATGTTCGTTCTTTGAAATTCCGCTGAAAAATGAAATCTGTCCACCCTTGCCAACTTTTGCTATACCTTGGCAAAAGGCAATAAAATCCGCACAGGCATTGATCACCAGTTTAAACTCGCTATCTTTGGTCTCTTTAGTACATTTGATGCCGGTTGCACTTAGGAAATGCTCAACATGTTTTATTTTTGTCTCATTTTTTTCGATGACCAGAGGTACAAGGTTATGGTGCAGTGCATAAAGGGCTGTGATCAGGCCCATAACGCCGGAACCGTATATCAGTATCCGGTCACCCCTTTTAAAGGATAGTTTTTCAAAGGCATTGATCACACATCCAACCGGTTCAGCAAAGCAGGCCAAATGGATATCAAGATCATCAGGGATGGAAATCAGGCTTTCTTTCGGTAGAACAGCCTGACTGGCAAATCCGCCGTTCGTATGAAACCCGGTTATTTTCATCTCTTCACAAAGGTTTTCCCTGCCGGTTTTACAGAATTTGCACACACCGCAGGCTTTCCCGGGCCAGACGACAAACCTTTGGCCATTCAGGTTTTTAACCACTATTTCATGGCCCGGCACCCTTGGAAAGACAAGTTCTCTGTGACCCTGCTCCCACATCTTGGCATCGGTTCTGCAAATAGCACAGCAAAGTACATTGACTAAAACAGATCCTTTTTCAGTCTTGGATAATTTTTTTTCATCATTTATGATTTCAAGCTTTTTAAGGCCTGTTAGCATCATTTTCATTTTTAAATATCCTCTTCGGAAAGAACGAGTTTTTTGATGCAGACATTTTCAAACCCTTGTTTTATAAGATGGGATTGATGCTGCCGCACCACATCCATTTGATCAGACGGGAACACACTTGCTTTTTCAAGCCTGACAAGCAGGCAGGTGTGATCCTTGAAGCGGATATAATCCTGGCCGGATTTTAAAATCAGAAGTTCCATAGACGGATTCTTTCAAAAGCAAAAGGCTATGCGACTAGACAGTGAAGCTTTTTTAATCCTTTTTCAGGGTATGTGTTCTGGGCGGCTACCCAATTTTCAAGGGTTTGAAAGGCAGCGCCGGTTTCAAGTATTCGGGTGGCTTTTTCAATCCCATCATCAAGGTCTGTCGCTCTATCTGCCGCGAGGAAAATCAGCCCTGCATTGAGGATCGCCGCATCTTTTCTGGCACTGTTTTCATTATTATTCAAGAGACCGACGAATCGTTTTGATTCTGTTTCAATATCTTTTTCAGGTGCAAGATCATTGCAGTCCTTGTTGGCAAGTCCGAGTCTTTCAGGGTCAATGGTAAATTCATCTATACCATTTTTTTTAGTAATCCTGGCGCAATGTGTAAGCCCGCAGACTGAGGCTTCATCCATTGTCTTGCATGAGTCATCAATAGAACCGTGAAGTACAATGGCGTTTTTATAACCGATTTCTTTCATGACTTTTGCCACCGGCAGGAGCATATTCCTTGAATAGACTCCCCGGACACCAACTGAAGGAAGGGCTGGGTTCGCAAGAGATGCGGCAATATTCAAAGTTGACCCGAAATAGATTTGGGAGAGGATTCTGCCAAGGGCCATGGGATGAATATTGGAACTCATGCCATTGAACAGGCCAAGACTTGCTGTTTCAACGCTCTTTGCCACCACATCTGCCGTACATTCCACATCAACCCCCAGTGCCTCAGCTATGTCCACGGTTCCGCAGACAGACGTAATGGCCCGGGAACCGTGTCTTGCCATGGGGATGCCGCCTGCAGCAGCAATAATGGAGGCCGCCGTGCTGATGTTGAAGGTCTTAAACGTGTCCATTCCGGTACCGCTGTTTTCAACAGTTTCGATTTCGTCACCGATGGTCACTTTGGTGGTATCAAGGTCGTATATGGCTTCCCAGGACCCTGCAACCTCCTCTTTTGTTTCTCCCTTAGCTGTTAAGGCTGACAGAAACGCACCCTGCTGCATCTCCGTGACATCATTGTTCAAAACAGAGATAAACGCCTTTTTTGATTCATTTCTGGAAAGATTGTCTTTCTGGATGAGGCGGGCGATAATGGAGCCGAATTCTTTGTTCAATGTGAGGGACATAATTACCTCCTGAATAATATATTATTCAAAAGGATTTTGTTCCAGCAAAGAATCCTTGGGTTCAATATGAAGGCAGGCTTTCCGACTTATGGATCATCCTGGTAACTGCACCTTCCCCTTTGTATAAAGAGTGGCATATTGCAGTTCCTGTCCCCGATCACGGCAACGGCTGGTATGTGACGGACTTTCACCGTCTTTCCTTTTAACATGCACCTTTTTGAAAAGGCCCATGCACCTTTATATTAAGCAATAACATAAAACACCGGCAGTTGAATTTTGTCAATAATTATTATCAAAAAAAGTTTATTATCCAAATGCGTCATAGAGAAACTTATCTTCAACTTCCGCATGATTTGAGTAAACATAACATATTGCATGGCATGTTTCATATATCTTCCCCACATTTTTCAACTGCTTTTTACCCTCGGTTCCGGCAAATAACGTTCATTCTTTAACTGCCATATTCTACTTTTGAATGAACAGCTTAAGTAAAAGTGCCATTCCCAGCCAGCATCCTGAAAATGCGATTGCAATCCATGTCGCTTTTATCCAACGGGTCGCAAGCCATTTTTTCTGTAGAAACAATCCGATGGAAATGACATGCAGGGGAATCGGAAGGCTGAGCCCGATTGCGGCTGCATTCCATATGGATGAACCCGGGGAATTTCCAAATACCGTTTTAGTCAAGGTGCCGGAAGCGGCATGGCATAGAGTCTGAATCAGCAGATAAAAACCCGCAGCAACAACTGTATTCGCAATTATCCTGATGGCAGTCTTTGCCGGATATCGATTTGGTGACTTTTCTTCGGTTTGCATAATGCCTGTCTTTATTTAATTAAATTTAGAGGTCGAAGAGTTTTTCCTCAAAGTTTTTTTAGTGAACCGTGTGCGTTTTAACGATTGCTACCAGTTCGTCCGGGGAATCGCCTATACGCCCGCTCAAGCCTTAACAATTCTATCGAGAAACTGACGTACGGCAGCTATCTCGCTGAGATAAGATTTGAACCAGCTCCAACAGACCAATTCCCACGGCAGCGATGATCGTCCCTGTCCGTATGGAATTAACGCAGGAGATAAGGGGGCGTGTATCAAAGGCTGTAATTATTTGTTAAGGCTTGAGCGGGCGTATAGGCGATTCTCCGGACGAACAGCGCAGAGATCGAAAAAAGTTCCCGA
>CAJHXW010000049.1_pt1 | contig 11675 bp, 12 predicted proteins | sample 9198581 | NCBI WGS metagenome assembly CAJHXW01 (sample SAMEA7708328, study PRJEB35096) | sediment metagenome | biome: marine neritic benthic zone biome [ENVO:01000025]; feature: sediment [ENVO:00002007]; material: shallow marine sediment [ENVO:03000034] sea grass bed [ENVO_01000059] ...
CATCTTTTAATTAGTAATACCTATTTAATCGATTGTACGGATGTAGCTAATCTTCAGATAGGTAAAATTCAGGCAGCATATACCTAATACAGATGGGAACAAACCTTATGTTTGTTTTTTTTATCGATATAGAAAGATAGGAAAAACCTAGGGGTGAAAACCAATTTTTACGCTAATTGAAGTATACATTCTACAAGTTGGCTTACCTCATTTCTTTTGAAGCTGCTAATTTTCATAGTATTGGCTTGCCTCAAGATTTCAGGATCAAGGACATCATCGGAAACAATAGCTCTGACATGGCTGATATTGGCAAAGAGAGGGGGTTTTTTCACGGCCTTTCTCCAGATTTCAATTTTGTCATGCGGGCCACTGATCCAGCCTTCTATGAGAACGATATCTATATTGGAATAATAATTGTCCAGAAGTGTTTGGGGCTTCATTTTTATAGGAAGATAAACAGCTGTCATTTCCTCGGTGATCATAGAAACAGGAGAAGCTCCGGCTTTTCTGTGTCGAAAGGAGTCTTTGCCAGGCTTGTCCAGTTCATGGACATGGGCGCTGTGCTTTATTGTTCCAACCTTGATGTTTTGTTGATTTAATTCTTGAATTATGTCGACAATTAAAGTGGTTTTCCCGGAACCTGGCTGTCCAATAATATGAATTGGTTTCATTCTGTGCTCCAGTATTATAAAATTTAAGCTACTTCTGAGCTAAAAAAATACTTATTTAATCATACCTGCTTCTTAACTAAGATTTTCCAAAAGGACATGTTGGGAATCTGCATGGTTTGCAGTTCTGGCATAACCCCCCGTGGCACAGCTTTGCCAGGGCCCTTTGTCCGGGTTTTTCACCAGCCATCAGTCTAGGTAGAATCAAGTCAAAAATGGTTGTTTCGTGATAAAGGCCACATGCAGGAAGCCCCATAATAGAAGTGTTTTGATTATATCCCAAAAGAAACATAGCGCCTGGAAGTACAGCTGCTGAATAATGGATGTCATCAAACCCTGATTTTTCTATCCCGGCCTTTGTAACATCATCAGGATCCACAGACATACCTCCGGTTGTAATAATGAGATCTGTATCTTTTTTTAGATAGGACTTGATCTGACCGGTTATCATTTCCCGGTTATCAGGCAGAATAACCGTCTCTTTTAAAGTTGCTCCAAGTGCCTTGGTCTTTTTTTCAACAATAGCCTGAAACCTGTCTTGAATAAGTCCGTTGTACACCTCATTTCCTGTGATTATCAATCTTATTTTTAAAGGATTGAACATTTTAACTGAGAATATTGGATAATTTTTTCCGGCCGTTTTCACAGCCTTTTTAAGCTCGTTTTTTTCAATCACAAGGGGGATTGCCCGGGTTGCAGCCAGGCTCTGGTTTTTATTAATACAAGTATTATTGTGAATGCTTGCACACATGACATCTTCAATCATATTAAAATCAATCAGTGCATTAATATTGACCTTAAAAAGACCCGGGTAGGCTGCTCTTAATTCAAGCTTACCTTCCTTTGGATTGCTGGAAAATATGACTCCCGGTCCTGAAAGTGCAGTTGCAAGTTCTATAACTGCATCATCTTCATGGACCTGATTTTCTTTTAAATCAAGAACGTAGAGGTTGTTTTTGCCCATCCGCATTAAACGGCATAAATCCTCTGACTTTACCTTATGGCCTTTTTTAAAGGCAGGGCCTTTATATCTGCCCGGTATAATCTCCGTCATGTCATGGGCAAGGGTAGTGCCCACTGCCTGATCAACGGGTATTGTTTTAAAAGACAAAAGCTCTGTTTTTTCACACATCTTTCCCCCTTTTTTCTGTAACAGGTTGATAATAGGTACCGAAAGCACAAGGTCTGCAAAGGATCTCATTATTTTTCAAGACTTCACGTCTATCCCTGACAACCGTATTACACCTTGCGCACACAGCCTTGAATCTTGTGGGGCCGGGCATATCACAGGCAGGTACATCAACAAAAACCTCTTCAACTATAAATAGGTCGTCATGGCTCATTTTTTTATACGCCTCAAGCTGCTGCTGTCTTTGATCTGTTATATTAGGAGCGTATAATTTAACAAGATTTCTTGATTCCTCCGTGGAAGTAATTCTGAATGCTTTTTGGGTATCAAGGTTGACAAAGGTGGCAGCCATGATGCCATTATCCACAAACTTCAAAGAACGTCTTCCAAGTTTAGCTCCGGTAACAAATGATATGGCATCTGTGGCGCACCTGTCCATCTCTACATAGACAATGAGCTTTTTTATCTGCGGCAGGGTTCTTGGCTCATCAAGCCCGATAAGAAGACATCCTAGCATTGCCATCCTCACTCCCACTACCTGCCCTGGACAAAGATGTCCGTGGGCTTCGGCAGATCCTCTTAACAGTGTCTCAAAATCTTCCATTCATGGTTTCCTATTATTATAGTCAATTTTTTAAAATAGATTTTTAGGTTGACCTTATATTAATATTAACATAAGGTCAACTTAAAAATTCAAACAGATGTAAACAACTCTGACAGTCTTTTAAAAAGAATCACCAATGGATAAAAGGTGTCAAATGAAGCTCAAGTCAAACCAGTTGCTTGTCAGTGATGACGGGGGTATCATCATGGGCAACGGGAGGATGAAAATTCTTGACCTTATTGACGAGACAGGGTCGATTAATCAAACATCAAAAGAAATGGGAATGTCTTACAAAGCGGTCTGGAGCAAAATCAAATCTACTGAAAAGAATTTTAGAAAAGCAGTTGTTCATTCTGATAAAAAAACGGGAACAAGACTAACGGATGAAGGCAGAAAGCTGTTGGAAAAATACAGACAGTTAAAAAAACGTTGTATTCAAGCAGACGACACCATATTTGAGGACATTTTTTTAAAGTAATGATGAAAGGGTAAGGAGTTTCTCAATTAAATATAAAAAGGCAGCTGATTTATACTGTTTCTCATAAATATATTCCCTTTTAAACGATGAAAAACTCGTATATAAGAGATCGTAACGCAAGAACAGACCGAGCATATTATAATTTATTTTGGTATTAGAACGAGTTCAATAAACCGACAAAATTGGATTCAAGTTCTTTCTTAACGATCTTAAATACACTCAGACAGTTTCCTCATTTAATACGGAACATATTCATGAGAACGACTATATCACTACATAAATGCTCTATGAATTAGCTTCGCGCTGAAAAGCAGAAGTATAACGCCAAAGATAATGCGGATGGTTCTGCCTTTTAGTTTTTCCGACATAATTCGGGAGCCGATCTGACCACCGATAAAGGAAAACACTGCTGCCAGCAAAACAAATTTCCAGTCCATTGCTCCTATGGAAATGTGGGTGGCGAATCCGACAAATGAGGAAAAACAGACGATAAATATAGATGTTGCAGCAGCGCTCTTTGTAGGAATACCGAGAAAGTAAATAAGAAGCGGAACGATGAAAACACCGCCGCCGATTCCGAGCATTCCGGCCATAAAACCGATCATAAGCCCGATGAGTCCACCGCCAATAATCCTTCTAAGTTGACTCACATCTTTGCCGCGACTTTTCACCTGCTTTGAAAAGAGCATCCTTAATGCTGCCAAAAATATCACCCCTGCCATTATCCCTATGAACAGCTTTAAATTAATCCTGTGGGTTGTTAATGCTCCGAGGGGGGCACCCAAAGATGATGTGATGATCAAAGGGAGAGAAACCGAAAAATCTACCATCTTTTTTTTGATATATATATATGCAGCCGAAGCCGCGGCAATTCCGTTTAAGAAAAGTGATGCTGAAACAGCCATGGTTTTGGGAAAATTGAGCAATACAAACAGGGGAGAAAATATCAGTCCGCCCCCCAAACCCACCATGGTCAGGATAAAAGAAGAAAGGAAAATAATAAAAAGTAAAACAAGAAGATTCATCAATCAGCTCCTATTTTGCAAACCTACCGTCATCTTGAGTTTTTTTAACTTTTTTAGCTTTTTCTCCAATCCATCCGGTACTGTCAACTTTTCTTATATCAAACTCAGGAATATAAGGTTTGATATCAAGAAGAGGGGTTTTGTCCACAACATCGATCTCCTTTATGTGAAGCACTTCGCCATCTATCCTGACAAGACGCACAACCGATATTCCCACGGGATTTGGACGTGCCGGAGCTCTGGTTGCAAAAAGGCCCCGAAGCTTACCATCTAAAAACGGCTTTACCTTTAGCTTAAACTCTTTTGACAAATGAAAAAGATAAAGCAATATGATATGGGAAAACCCCTCAAGGTCGGCAAGCCCCTGACAATACTCTGGAAATATTTTAACTCTGGCTTCAACACCATCAGCACCTGTGGGCTGGATCGGTGTCCCTGCAGGTGTTTTAAAGGGAGTACGTATTATTCCGATCTGTGTATATTCTATTTTTTTCAATACCTATTTCCTGAAAGGCTCGGCTTTCATCCCATAACGGCGCATAATCTGTTGAAGTGCCTGGCGTTCAAGTCCACAAAGTCGTGCAGCCTGTGTCACATTTCCTTTACTCATGGTAAGAAGGTTGCCAATAAAATCAGCATTAAACTGCTTTAACACCTGTTCTTTTGCATCTTTATATGCCACATCCTGAAAATTTTGCCCGGTAAAACCTCTGTTTTTTGTGCTCATTTTAAAGCCAACATCCCGGGGAGTAATTTTGCTGCTGTTGGAAAATAATATACCCTGCATGATAAGATTTTCCATTTCCCTTACATTCCCCTCCCAGGTTCGCTGCATAAAGATTTCCATGAGTTCCGTAGATATCTTATTAACCGATTTTTCTAATTTTTTGTTGTGCTTTTTGAGTAAATGGGTAGCAATGAGTGGAATATCTTCTTGATGTTCCCTGAGCGGAGGCAGTTCCAGTGGAAGCACATTCAATCTGTAAAAAAAATCTTCCCTGAACTCATTATTTTTTATCTTTTCCTTAAGGTTTCGGTTTGTGGAAGAGATGATGCGCACATCTACTTCAACGGTTCTTGTATCCCCTAAAGGCTTAATCTCTTTTTCCTGCAACACACGAAGCAGTTTAGTCTGTATGGTAGGGCTGATATCCCCTATTTCATCTAAAAATATGGTGCCCTTGTGTGCCGCCTGAAAAAGCCCTACTTTGTTTTGTGTTGCATGGGTAAAAGCCCCTTTTTTATAGCCGAACAACTCACTTTCAAGTATGTTTTCCGGCACTGTTGGACAATTTACCGCAATAAAAGGTTCTGATCTACGATTGCTCAATGTGTGTATAGCTCTTGCAGTTAGGTCTTTTCCTGTCCCTGATTCGCCGGTGATAAGAACCGTTAGATCTGTTTTTGCCACCATTTGAATCGTCTCGTACACCCTTTGCATTTTTACACTCTTACCCACCAGGTTTTGGAATACATTACTCTCCCGGCATTCCTCCTGGAGCCGTATATTCTCCATAAGCAGGCTGCTCCTTTCCAGAGCTTTTTCCAGTCGCAGCACAAGCGCATCATGATCAAAAGGTTTTGTGATAAAATCATAAGCACCGCTTTTCATAGCCTTCACAGCCATCTCTATATCACCGTGCCCGGTCATCATTACTACCGTAAGATCAGGGTTTTCTCTTTTTATTAGTTCGAGAAGTTCCAGCCCGTCCATGTCCGGCATTTTTATATCGGCTAAAACCAGGTCAAATATTTTCCTTTCAAGGAGCTGCAGAGCCTGTTCTCCTGACAGAGCAGTTTTAACCCTGCAGCTTAAATCGGGTTCCAAACTACGCTTGAGAAGCTGGAGCATGTCCATCTCATCATCAACAATCAAAATTTGCCTGTTCATCGATTCATCACCTTACGCCCTGATTTAACAGGAAGAACTACGGTAAATGTGGAACCTTTTCCCCGCTTGCTTTCCACCAGGATTTCACCATCGTGATTTTTTATTATTCCGTAACTTACAGAAAGACCTAACCCGGTCCCTTCCCCGGTAGGCTTTGTCGTAAAAAAAGGATCGAAAATCCGCGATAAATTCTTTTTTTCGATGCCATAACCTGTATCTATCACCTTCATATAGGCCCTGTTTTTTGATCGGTTCAATTTTGTAATAATCTGTATGGTTCCAGTATAGCCGATAGCATGTTTTGCGTTCATGATCAGGTCCATGAAAACCTGTTTTATTTTTCTCTCATTTATAAGTACAGGGGGAATAGTTATATCATAATCTTTTATAATTTCTACTTTATCAAGGTTTGAATGCTGAACAACAAAACTCAACACATCATCTAGTGCCTCATGGATATCGATCACCTCCCTTTCAGGCTTTTCGCTTCTGGAAAAACTAAGCAGATCTTCTACAATTGTTTTACAGTTTTTTACATGTTTTTCAATTGTTTTAAGATCTTGATATCGCTCTGTTTCAGAATTTTCATCTCTTAAAAGCAGCTGGGTATAACCAAGGATAATCCCTAAGGGATTATTCATTTCGTGGGCAATTCCTGCCGAAAGCTGGCCGATGGAGGCAAGCTTGTCGGCCTGGGCCATTTGGTTCTCCATTAACTTTTTTTCTTCTGTATTCTTGTTTCCCTTCTTCTCTTTTATCAGATGCTGATTAAACTTCCTTACTCTTGTGAAAAAAAGCATAACCACTGCAATTAATGTGAGCATGAATGAATTTACAGTGCCTGTAAAGGATTTTATCGAATCCGATATCCATTCATTACCTGATAGAATAAGGATATGTCTTAGAATATGTTCAGCTGATCTAAAAACTGCAAAAAAAGCAAGGGTCAGGCATATCCAGAAAAGATATTCCCTTATCATCTTTTTCGGTTCCCGGTTTTTCAGTTTGCGGGCAAGATTCAGGCAAAAAAGTGATAAGATTGCAACTAATATGGAGCCGGCAAGGTCGACAACCAATATGGGCAATGAAGAAATAATCATACCTGACTCTTCCTTGAAACATCCGACTTTGAAATATCCACGGGCCTTTCTTTTAAAAAGCTCCTTAAACCATAATATAAAAAGATAAACGCAGGCAGGCAAAGCAGATAATCCATCCGGGCAAGATAATAAAAGAATTTTAAAAGATTGTTATCAAAGCAATCATTTATCTTAATTTGCCATGGGTCGATTGTTGTCACCTGTATTAAACTAAACTGCTCATCTAATAAATGAACCGTAAAGGCGTCGAGGCTCCATAGGATAAAAAAAAGTGCTGAATACTGTATGAATTTCCACCCTGACGACATATGAGGTTTTTTATCCTTAAGTCGGTAAATGAAAAACCCCATGGAAATAATAAAAAAGATATGAGTGAGTTGGTGTGTATGGACATCCTCTGCCCTGCCATAATCGCAGGTGGCGAGAGCCGGATCCGGATATAAAAATGTCCACGATAAAGCGGCAAGAAAAAAAACAATTATGTAGATTCTTTTATCCATAATTAAGAATCATTATTAATCTGAACCATTGTCAAGATTTTCAATTTTTAAGTCTGCTCTTAACTATTCGAGATCAGGGAAGGCGAAAATCTTAACCACAGGAATACATAGATTATTTCGAGGATTAAAAAATTAAGCCTGACCCAGATATCGGGCAGTTTAGCGTAGACTACGAAAGGGGACGTTTTGAAAATGGCTCAACCTGACAGGTTCTGTTTCGCCATAGCTTTCCCGTACATTTTCTTAATGAGAAACCAGCACAGATAAATAAAAAAAATTGATACGATAAACCAGAATACACCTCCCACAAGAATCGGTTTTGTCCCGGAACCTGCAAATTTGAATACATACTCGCGCCCGAAAACCTGAATCAGATTTTCTGTTCTATATGCTTCATTAACATAAGCGGCAAAGATTAAAATTGGAAGATATTTTGTCACGATGCCGAGCATAAACCCTTCAAAAAAGAAATCATAATAGACCTTGTTCAGTTTTGCCTGATCTATGTTTTTGGCAAGGAGTTTGGCTTTCTCAGGATCTTGGCATTTCGTGGCCTCCTGGCGTATATTGTACCAGTGCTTAAACTCTTTTGTCAGTAATTCATATCGTTTGGTTTTAACTATTTTTGTCAGAATTTTTGTTATTATAACTGTAAAAAAGGCAATCACTAATATGGCAACGGCTGGGCCGAAAAAATTTAGCGGAGCGAAAATAAAATCAAATAAACTTTCAATGGCATCTATTAAATCTAGTATCTTAAACCACAAGTTGTCTAATAATTTTTCCATTATAGTGATTAAGCGCTTATAAATCCTATTAAATATTTTGTAAAAGACTACACCTTAGTTTTTATTTTGTAAAGTGCCTAAAATAAGATATTGTACCTCATAGAATAAAAAAAAGGGGGGGAAGTTACTCTTCCCTCCCCTTTATTTATCTTACCTGTTTATGTTCTATATCCAGATTTCAATTTTAAAGAACCTGAAGAACAGGAAGAACAGGGTAACGGCCAGAACGATCTTAAGAGTTTTTTCGCTGAACAACTTCTGAACTCGACTGCCCAGCATACCGCCGGCAAATCCACCTATGATAATGGCGATCATCAGCCACATGTCAGGAAGATAACCGGTCATCAAATATCCGATAAAGGCGCCGACACTGGAAAAGCAGGTGCCGATAAGCGAAATCGGAACCGCCACGTACATGGGAAGCGCACCCAGTGTAGTCATAGCCGGGACCAGAAGGAACCCTCCACCGATACCAAAAGATCTTGAAACCACACCGATGGCAAGACCCAAAATGGCAAAAAGCAAAGGATTGATGGTAAACTCTTCGCCCCAGAACTTAAACCGGTAATCGGTAATGCCGGTTTTAACAGGTTCGATCTTGCCCATTTCAACGGAAGATCCTTCAGCCTTTGCTTTGGCTACTGCCTCGTTGAACTTCTTTACCATGGCTTTGATATTCTTTCGTTTTTCCATGGCTTTGGGCATCATCTCCCTTAAGGTCTGAATGCCCATGAGTACGACAAGGATGGCCAGCCACTCCTTATAAGCTTTCATGGGCAGGTATGCCGAGACATATTTTCCCAGCCAGATGGACCCGATGAAAATTCCGACCCCAAAGGAGATACCCACCGGCCAGGCCACTCGCCTTTCCACTACAGCATACCGATAGAAAGAACCAAGCGGTGAAAATAGGGTCAAGGCCATGTTGGAGGGTTTTAAGACGTTTGCAGCATTGATCCCTACCGGCCCAGCGGTATGGACAATGAGTATCTGGAATGCCGCCATGAGCATGCCACCGGCGGCCCCGATCATGGAAAAATATGTGCCCACAAGAATCGCCCCGATGATAATCCAGAGGGGATTCATATAGCGAAATCCTTTACTCAGCCAGAATCCGTTTTTCGTCACATTATACGAACCGCTCTTTTCCCCGTTGACATAGACGTCAAATCCGGTATCCGGTGGTGTATGGCGAAAAGATTTAAATGAAGCGGTAAATTTACCCGTGGCTTTATCCAACTTGATTGAGGTGTTCTTATCCCAGTATTTTCCGCTTCCCTCGTCAGTGACTACGGTACGGGAAAAGATCGTCACCTTGCCCACCTTGCTGCTCTCTTTGACGATGGTGTTGATGCCGTACCCGGACTCGTTGGCATATTTGAGAAAATTCCACTGATCCTCGGACTTGATGGGGCCCAACATGGATCTGGCGTCAGCACCCACATCGCTAAACTTCTTTTTCAGACGAAACATGGTGGTGGAGTAAATCCCTTGGCCTTTGCCAAGAAGAACCGATGGACCACCGAATCTCTTTTTGCCCTCTTTACCAAAGGCTTCAGGATTGGTAGTCAGCATATAATAAAGCGGCGGGATCTTGGTATCATTGTTAAACTTTTTTTTCTTTCCATCTTTTTTAAGCCTTTTGACTTCATGGACACCCTTTGTGTCCGCCGGCGCAAACATTTTCGATTGCGCAACTGCGATATACAGATCCTTTCCCGGCTCGATGGCGCCTTCTATGGTAACCTTATCGCCGGCTTTGTATTCAGCCGCAGATATTTTAGCTTCTGCCATAGAGCTGCCTGGAACTGCAAAGACAATGGCAACTGTAAAAAGAAACACACTAACCAAAGGTAATAACTTTTTCATTTGTCCCTCCTTTTAAGGTTAATAAAAATATTTCCTAATTTATAAAAATCGACCCCCTTTGTTTGGATGGTTTCGTAAATGGTTAGGTAACTTTCTTTTACGAAACGATCTACGTTTTAAAGTTTAAGTTTTAAGTATCTGTTTAAATACATTATTCCAAAATTTTAACCGGCAAAACCAAAACCTGATAAGTTCAATTTTCTTGAATTTATCTTTTTAATTTAAAATATTTTATGGCTAACAGTGCGCCAAGTTCACTGCAGACAATCCCAACTCCTATAAAAAACACAAAATCCCATAGTGAAAAAAGGTTTTCATCAAACGAATAATAAGAGAAGACACTCAATAGAAAGCATGTAATTATAACATTTATAGTGCCTGCGCTAATAGAGGATATCTGTTTATACTTTAAGGTATCTCTTGTTTTTTCAATAAGAGAATATCCAGTCATGGTAGTATTAAAGCCGATTATCCAGGGTACAAAGGGTACAATGCGATATACCTCCATGAAAACAGCTAAAAAGATTATTAGAACAGCCGTACCGAATATACCTGTAAGGATACAATAAACTGTCTTCCCCCACAAAGGAGTCTCTTCTAATATATTAAACATTTTGCTCCGGATAGATCTTTAAATTATAAAAAAGTAAGCAAGCTGTATGCCATTAACAGTTAAAAGTAATGATTAAATCAAAAATTCCCGGGTATGAAACCTATTTATAGTTTAAAATCAATATGATATACTATTTTTTATGCTGCTAAAATAAGATTCAAAAGATTAACTCAGACGGACAGAGAAAATATAAATCCGCATCATTTATTTTGCACCCATCCAAGTTTTTGAAAATTGGTTTTAAATCAAACATGATATATGAGTGCAAATATTTAATATCGATGCATTAAATATATTGCACCCTTATGATAAAATTTACTATTATGCAGGATTCATTACATTAATGAGTGAAGTAGAATGTTTTCATATTACTGTAATAATTATCTTTTTTAATATACAGTCCTCAATTGACATGATTAAAGTTTTATTTTTTTGGTGGTATGAATATTGCTTATAAAACAGGAGTTATAAATTGCTTTTTTTCTCTTGATAGACATTATCAGTTTGGTCTTTAAACTTGATTTGTTTCGCAAATTAGTTTCGTTTTAGAAATTTACCCAGGCAGAATAAATATTTACCAATTCTCTTTTTTAGGGAACTTGTCGACAGTTATATTCAACTACCAAGGATAAGTATCGTTTAATTCTTTATAAAATAAATTGGAGGATTATTATGGAGAAAGAAGTCTTCAGCATATGCGGTATGTGTACGGTTAGGTGCCCGATCAAGGTGGAGGTGAAAGACGGAGTTGTGAAATGGATCGAAGGTAGCCCGAGTGATCCGGGAATGGCAGGTCGATTGTGCGCCAAAGGGTCAGCCGGTATCGCTATGTTGTACGATTATGAGCGGCCTCAGCAACCCATGATTCGGGAAGGTAAGCGTGGTGAAGGGAAGTGGAAAAAAGTTTCCTGGGATGAGGCATTGGATTATATCGCCGGCAAGATGAAAAAGATCATCGATAAGCACGGTGGGCGCGCTGTAGCGCTAAGTGATCGCGGCGGGCCGTTTCG
>CAJHXW010000335.1_pt1 | contig 11591 bp, 9 predicted proteins | sample 9198581 | NCBI WGS metagenome assembly CAJHXW01 (sample SAMEA7708328, study PRJEB35096) | sediment metagenome | biome: marine neritic benthic zone biome [ENVO:01000025]; feature: sediment [ENVO:00002007]; material: shallow marine sediment [ENVO:03000034] sea grass bed [ENVO_01000059] ...
GGTAAAAAGTATGCCTTTTTTTTTTTTTATAATTAAAAAAATATCAATTACCGCGTTTTTCATTGCTGCTGTGATGATTTTACACGGTTTTGACGAGGCAGGTGCCACGCAAGTAAAAGACACTTTCATTGTAATGGGAACAGGAACTGTCCAGAAAGAGAACGTTTCTGCAGCAAGGCAGGAAGCGATAAAAAGTTGTCTCGTCACTGCAGTGGGTCTTAAGGCAACTGATCTTATGAATATTGATTCCATGGTTCAAAATTTTGAAACACTTAACGAAACACTTTACACCAATATTGATAAATTTATCAGAGGATACAAGGTTCTTACTGAGGCCAGATCTGAAAGTACTTATAGAGTAATGGTTCAGGTAACCGTTTCGAGCCAAAGGGTAAAGAAAAAACTGACAGCAGCAGGAATTATGCAGGGAAAAATGGTGATGCCGAAAATTCTTTTCTTCATCGCAGAGCAAAGACTTGAAGATGGTTCGCCAGAATACTGGTGGGGAAGGGGCAGGCCTTTTGTAGACTCGATTTCAGAAAAAGCCATTGCTGAAGTATTGAAAGAGAAAGGTTTTAAAATAATAAAACACGGGCCGCGGACTCAGAATATGGCACTTAGAATGATTGCCGACGAACCAAATCTCAAGGACCAGGAAGTTATCGATTTTGCGGTCAGAATGAATGCGGATGTGGTCATTACTGGAAGCTCGATTGCAAATAACTTGTCTAACACGATGGGCACAGACATGAAATCTTTTAAGGGCTTCACGGTACTTCGCGCACTATTTGTAAAAACGGCCAAGCAGATTGGCTCTGCAAACAGGACAGCTGTAACTGCAAATGTGAATGAGATTACAGGGGGACGAGATGCGCTTTCAGGCGCCGGAACCTTGGCCGGCGAAGAGATTGCCAGGCAAATAGTATCTGCATGGCTTAAAAAAGATGATGACACTGAAAAAATTAAAATCCTTCTAAACGGAGCAGGGAATCTGGCCAATTTTGTTATGTTTCGCAGGATGCTGAGTACGATAGATGGTGTAAAATTTGTCCAGGTAAAAGAGCTTAAATCCGACAAGGCAAAAATTAGCGTCGATTTTAGCGGAAAAAGCAAAGATCTTGCTGCTGCTTTGATGCTGAAGGCTTTTGAATCGTTTGGGATAAATATTTACGATGTATCAGATAGTCAGTTAAAGATAGAGCTTATTGGAAGTCAATCTCATTTGGATCACTAATGAATTTGTAAAAATCAAATCCGTCATATATGGTAATAAACATTCCTAATATTTTAACGCTTCTTAGAATACTTCTTACACCTTTATTCGTTATTTTTCTCCTGAAACATCTTTATTTTTTTGCCATGATTGTTTTTACCCTTGCAGGTATCAGCGATGGTCTGGACGGCTTTATTGCAAGATATTTAAATCAGCGCACAACCTTAGGGGCCTATCTGGATCCCATTGCAGACAAGCTTCTTTTAACTGCAGCTTATTCATCCCTTGCTATTTTAAATATCATTCCACCATGGCTTGCGGTGGTTGTAATAAGCAGGGATGTTTTGATAGCTATTGGAATGTTTATTTTTGCAATGACAAATATAAGAGTCGAAATAAAACCCAGCATTGTCAGCAAATTTACCACAGCGGCGCAGCTTTTGACTATTTTTCTCACCCTTCTTCAAACTGAAATTCAAGGTGTTTCAGTAATAACATATCCACTTTTCTGGGTGACAGCGGTGCTGACCATCATGTCCGGTTTGCATTATGTTTACAAGGGACTGAATATTGTTCAGAATGCCTCATCAAACAATCATACAGGGTAATTAATTTGCCTTGACAGGAAAATAAGCCGGTGTTATCTGAATAAAAACTTACAGGCACGTAGCTCAGGGGGAGAGCGCTACCCTGACACGGTAGAAGTCGGTGGTTCAAATCCACTCGTGCCTACCAGAAATATTAGGGGTTACAAAATTGACTGTAGCCCCTTTTTATTTGATTCGCTTAATAACCACTCTGCGGTTTTTTTTTCTGCCTGCAATGGTATCGTTGGAAGCAACAGGCATAGATTCTCCATAACCCCTTGCTATCAGTTTTTCAGGCAGTATTTTATATTTCTTACATAAATATTCTTTTATGACGTTTGCTCTTTGCTCTGAAAGCTTCAGGTTAAGTTTTTCAGAACCTGCACTGTCGGTATGTCCTGCAATTTCAAAGCTGTATTTTGAAAGGCCCTCAGAAGAAAGCGCTTTTCCAACTTCATCAAGCTGTTTTTTTGAAAAAGCATCCGCGATTTTGGCTGAACCGGGTTTAAATAATATATGAACTATGATTTCAGGGAGTCTTTGCCTGATAATTTTTACGTTTCCAAGTTGATGTGTCTCTGTCTTCTGCTGGCTTTCATCAGACATTTTTTTTTCAAATTCTTCTGAAGTAATCACATTCCAGCTGCCTGCTAAAACAGCAAAAGAGCAGAAAAAAAAGCATGCGGTATAAAAAACAAAACGGATTTGTTTTATCATCTGTAACACTATAGCCCTTTGAAAAGATTCAACTTTGATGGCGTCGTACAAAGTTCCTTTTACTGCGTTGCAGCGGTTTTTTAGACACTCGGCATACTGCATGTATTGCCTTACCCCTGAAAAACCACTGCGCCTTTTTATCCCGCCGATTTATAGCGGGGGTATATGCAACTTGGGATGATGCCATCGGTGATATTTTTTAAGAGTGCATCAACTTTAATGGCGTATTTTGATCATAGAATATAATAGGCTGTCAGTCATGTCAAATACATACGTATTGAGTTTTGGACAGGGGTGAAACAAAACCGACAAAACAGGATGAATTCAAAATGTTTGACACAAGGATAAAAAACGTTTACAAATGGTTATCAACTACAGTTAGAACTTATCGGAGTATTTATTTTTTATGGACATGAAACGGGATTATTATGAGGATGTTCAGCTATTTTCTTCGGGTGTGATAGTCTTCTGGTTTACAATCCTCATTGCCTTCCTTGCTTTATATCCCTTCCTGTTTAAAAATTACTATGTTTATTTAGCGAATTACATTGCCATTAACATTATTGTTGTCATCGGCCTGAATATTCTGGTGGGTTATACCGGGCAGATTTCTCTTGGACATGCCGGTTTTTTCTGCATCGGCGCCTATGGAACAATTATTTTAATGACCAAAACGCATTTTCCTTTTTTGCTGGCATTGCCTATGGCTGCACTGGTGGCGGCCTTTTTTGGTTTTTTACTGGGCCTTCCGGCATTGCGGCTGGAAGGACCCTACCTTGCCATTGCCACTCTCGGTTTTGGACTCACCATCACACAAGTCATCGGCAGAATAGAGCTTTTTGGAGGCAGACAGGGACTTCATGCTCCCGAACTGATTATCGGCTCCTGGCACTTAAATTCCGATAGAGACTTATATTATCTTTTAATACCAATTACAGTAATACTGACCATTGCTGCGCGAAACCTGATAAAGACCAAAATCGGGAGAGCCTTTATAGCGATAAGGGATGCTGATATTGCGGCGGAAACCATGGGTGTTAACCTGGTATTGTATAAGACCTTGTCTTTTGCGGTGAGCGCCTTTTATGCAGGGATAGCCGGCGGTTTGTATGCCTTTGTACTGCGCTTTATTGAACCGGAAATTTTTACCTTACTCATGTCCATCATGTTTCTTGCCATGGTGGTGGTTGGTGGCTTAGGCTCAATAATGGGCTCTATTACCGGTGCTATTTTATTGAGCTGGCTCGATTTACAATTACGTAATATAATGAACATTCCATACATCGGAGATTTGCTCGAGGCATTATCTAAAAGTTATTTTTCCATTACAGGGGTTTCGAACATCCAGCTCATTGTATTCGGGTTGATTATGATTTTGATTATGCTGTTTGAGCCTCTGGGTATCTTCGGGATCTGGATTCGAACGAAGAAGTACTGGAAAACATGGCCGTTTTAGGATTGATGGCGTCCTAAAAAGTCTCATCTAAGACGTTATGGCGGTTTTTAAAGGGCTCGACATACTATGAGTATAGTTTCGTTCCTGAAAACCACTACGCCTTATACATGAGATTTGGAACGATGCCATCCGGAGCTTATTTAAAGAAATATATTTTTTAGGATAAATTTGTTTATGATTGATTTTCTCCAGGTGATTATTAACGGAATTGCAGTGGGAAGCTCCTACGCATTAATGGGCCTTGCCATGGTGATTATTTATAAAACCTCTGAAGTTCCTAATTTTGCCCAGGGGGAAATGGCACTTATTTCTTCATTCCTGACTTATATGGTTCTTGAATATCATGGTTTTCCTTATTATATTGCTTTCCCGGGAGCGATGATATTTTCCGTCATATTAGGGTGTTTTTTGGAATTTGCTATACTAAGAAGAGCAAAGGAACCCAATATTCTCGGTATGATAATTATTACGATTGGTATTGAGATGGTTCTGATGGGTTTTGTCTCCTGGAAGTTTGGTGCAGATCCAAAGACGATGCCATTTCCTGTTTCTCCTTATGAGAGCATCATGCTGGGAGATGTTTATATCAGTATGCTGGAAGTTCTGACTCTTGCTATGGCTTTGCTTTTGATGGTCATACTTTTTATTTTCTTCAGGTTTGCCAAACTGGGAGTTGCCATAAAAGCGACTCAGCAGAACGAGACGGCTGCACGCCTGATGGGAATACGGACCAATCGGATTTTGATGATGACATGGGGAATATCTTCCCTTGTCGGCTGTATTGCGGGATTGCTCATCTCCCCGGTTACCATGCAGCCATATATGATGTGGGACCCCATGCTCAAAGGGTTTGCAGCAGCAGTTATGGGAGGGATGACCTCTCTGCCCGGTGCGGTAGTTGGCGCCTATCTCCTTGGTATAATAGAAAATTTGTTTGGCAGCTACGTATCTATCGAGTTTAAATCAGTCGTTGCCTTTGCCATTATTGTTCTGGTTCTTTGTATCAAACCCAGCGGATTATTTGCCCGTCATTATGTAAAAAAGGTATAGATTTGATGGCATCGTAGAATGTCACATCTACTGCGTTTCAGAGGTTTTTCAGACACTCGGCATACTGCGGGTATTGCCCCGTCCCTGAAAGAGCACTGAGACTTTTTATCCCGCTGATTTATAGCGGGGCGTATGTAACTATGCACGATGATATCGGCGATATTTTTACTAGGACATCGGAGTTGGCTTTTCACAAATTCATCAACATACAGAAAAAAAGGAGGGAAACAATGGTAAAAAAAGGTCTATGGTTATTTTTGTTAGTGGCAACCATGGTTTTCGGTTTGGCTTTTGGTGCCATGGCAGAAGAAGGTGTGACGGATACCGAGATTCACCTCGGCTCATGGGGCCCGCAAACCGGACCGGCAGCACCTTGGGGTGCAGTTCCCCGTGGTACAGGTGTTTATTTTGATATGATTAATGCAGAAGGCGGCATTCACGGGCGCAAGCTTGTTTTTCACATGTTTGACGATGCCTATAATCCTGCCAAGACAAAAGCAGGGGTTAAGGAACTCCAGGAAGGAACAGGGATGTTTGCATGGGCTTCAGGTGTGGGTACTTCACCGGGCCTTGCTGTAAAAGACTACCTTATGGAGCGCAAGATTCCATGGGTAGGTCCTGCTGCGGGATCTGCGCATTGGGTCACTCCCCCCCAAAAATACCTCTTTGCTGTATATCCTTTGTATGCTACGGAAGCCAAAGCGCTTTGTAGGTATGGAATAGATCAACTGGGCAAAAAGCGAGTTGCCATTGCTTATCTAAATGATGAATATGGAAAAAAAGGAGTGGAAGGCGCGGAAGATGAGCTGGCTACTCGTCGTATGAAGCTTGTGGCAAAAATTCCCGTTGAACTGAAAGATACCGACATGAGACCCCATGTGATGAAACTTCGCCAGTCAAAAGCGGACATGGTTCTTTTATGGGTCGGTCCTGTTCATGCCGTTCGAATTGTTGGAACAGCAGCGGCCATGAAGTTTGCTCCTCAATGGATGAGCACAAGTACCTGTTCTGATTTTCCCTTGATGTACAAATTCAGCAAGGGTCTGTGGAAAGGCGTTATTACTGCCGCCTTTTCCGAGATGCCGGATTCCGGCCTTCCCTTGATGAAGAAATATAAAACAGCCTTTGATAAATATGCCGCAAAGGGTGAAAGATGGGGAGTTTTCTTTTATGCCGGCTTTGTCTTCGTGGAGCCAATGGTAGAGGCTTTGAAACGATGCGGCAGGGATCTGACCCGTGAGCGGTTTGTTAAAGAGATGGAAGGATTAAAAAACTTTCAGGGAACTTCCGGAAAAATCAGTTACAAGCCTTTTGATCCAAATGATCCTTCATCCAGGCAGGGACAGAATCAGACATATCTGATTCAGTGCCTGGAAGGAGCAAAGGCTAAAAAGTTAACAAGCTGGATGACGATTAACTAAGGTTATTCGAATCACGTAGGTTGAACTTTAATTGAAACTACTCAGGTTCACGGTTCGCGCATTAAGAAATGTAATCTGTGAACCTGAGAACTTTTTTAGTAAAAAAAGTTTACATCTATAAAAGCATAATTTTTTATGTCCTATTTTGAAGTAAATAACCTGTCTATCTCCTTCAGGGGATTAAAAGCCTTAAGTGATATTTCCTTTGATATGGAGAAGGGCACCATTTTTTCAATCATCGGCCCCAACGGGGCAGGAAAGACAACGTTGTTTAACTGTATTAACGGAATCTATAAACCGGATCATGGCCGGATTTTTTTTAAAGGAAAAAAAATCCAAAGAAAAAAACCCCATCAGATCGCCAAACTTGGAATTGCCCGTACATTTCAGAATATCGAGCTTTTCACCAACATGAACACCATGGAAAATATCATGCTCGGGCGCCATTTATTTATGAAAACAGGCCTTTTCCGTGGCGCATTCCTGTGGGGAAAACGTTCCTTTACCGGCAAAGAAGAAATGACTCATAGGCGGAAAGTGGAAGAAATTATCGATTTTCTTGACCTGCAATCCGCAAGAAATAAGCTAGTGGGAAGCCTTCCCTACGGTGTTCAGAAATTGATTGAACTAGGAAGAGCCCTGGCGCTGGAACCTGAGTTATTGCTATTGGATGAGCCATGCGCGGGAATGAACGCAGAGGAGAAGCAGGATATTATTTTCTGGATAAAGGATATTCAGGATGAAATGGGTGTATCTATTTTACTAATTGAGCACGATATGACATGGTTATGGATGTGTCCGATCGTATTCTGGCCATTAACTTTGGCTGTTCGATTACCGAAGGAACTCCCAAAGAGGTGCAACAGCATCCCGAAGTATTAAAAGCCTATCTTGGGGAGACAAAATAATCTAATTTATGGGCACAATTCTTGAGATAAAAAATATCGAAACCTATTATGATTTGATCTATGCCATTCGTGGTACGTCTCTCACGGTTGAAGAAGGAACGATCACCGCAATTCTCGGAAATAACGGGGCGGGCAAGTCAACCATTTTAAAGACGGTAATGGGTTTGATTGAAGACCAGCCTGATAAGGGCACCATTGAGTATATGGGTAAACGAATAGATGGCATGGATACTGAAAAAATTGTCCGCAGAGGGATTTCTTATGTGCCGGAAGGGCGGGAGGTTTTTGAAGAACTGACCGTTAAAGAAAACCTTATAATGGGTGCCTATATCCGTAAGGACCACAAAAAAATCAACGATGACATTGAGCGAATTTTTTCTTATTTTTCTATTCTTAAGGATCGTATCAATCAATGGGCGGGGACTCTTTCAGGAGGTGAACAGCAGATGCTCGCCATCGGCCGCGCCCTGATGAGCCGTCCCAAACTTCTCTTTTTAGATGAACCTTCACTGGGCCTTTCACCCATTCTGGTTCAGGAGATTTTTGAAATTATTAAAAGCATTAATAAGGAAGGTGTCACCATTTTGCTGGTTGAACAGAATGCACGCATGGCTTTGTCCATTTCACAGGTTGGCCTTATTCTGGAAAACGGCAGATTTGTTATGAAAGGCGAAGCCAGTGAACTGATGGAAGATAAAGATGTTAAGGAATTTTATATGGGGGTTCGTTCCGAGGCTTCAGCCAAGGGATATCAGCGCTGGAAAAGAAAGAAAGCATGGAGATAAACTGATTTTTACGACGCCGTCAAAAAATGGTGAGTATAAGTGAATAGTAAGGTGATTTTGGAAACTGTACCGCAGGTATTTAAAGAAGCTGTATTAAAATACGACAACCGGGTTGCCATGCGCAAAAAGGATTATGGTCTCTGGCATGACATCTCATGGAACGACTATTATCATCATGTCAAGTGTGTCGGATCTGCCCTCATCTCAATGGGCCTTGAAAAGGGTGACAGGGTTTGCATCATCGGTGATAATTGTCCTGAATGGATATTTGCAAGCATGGGCATTCAATGTTCCGGGGCGGCGGCGACAGGAATCTATGCCACAAATGCGTGGCCCCAGGTGGAATATGTGGTTAATCATTCAGAGTGCGAATTTCTCTTTGCTGAAAATGAGGAACAGCTCGACAAATGGCTGATGTTTAGAGATAAAGCCCCCATGCTTAAAAAAGTAATCGTGTGGGATACTGAAGGTCTTAAGCAGTTCCAGGATCCTGCGGTAATGACTTTTGATGAACTCATCCAAATGGGTCTTAAGGCGGCTGAAGAAAGCCCCGGACTATTTGAATTGCGAATGAAAGAAGTGATGCCGGATGATGTGGCAGTGCTGATTTATACATCCGGTACCACCGGTCCGCCCAAAGGCGCCATGCTGGTACACAGCAACCTGATCTGGATGGGACGAACGATTACGACGGACAACCCGATGTATGATACGGATGAAATCATGTCCTTTCTGCCCCTTTGCCATATTTTTGAACAACTCTTTTCCATGCTGGGTCATATTACAAACTGCCACACGGTTAACTTTATTGAGAGCCTGGACACCATAACGGATAATATGATTGAAATCTCACCCACAGTGGGTTATGCGGTTCCGCGCATATGGGAAAAATACCATTCTGCCATAACCATAAAGATGTCGGATGCCACCTTATTTAAACGGATTGCGTTTAACACGGCTCTTAAAATCGGAAAGAAAAGGGCCGATTTAAGAATGAATTTTAAAAAGGTGCCGGTGTATCTTAAATTGCTATACCAGCTTGCATACTTTACCGTTTTCAGAAAGCTTAAAGAGAGGATGGGCTTTGACCGGCTTCGAGTGGCTATTTCCGGTGCGGCGCCTATTGCTCCTGATGTTCTGCATTTTTTTCAATCCATCGGTGTAAACCTGATTGAAGGTTACGGGCAAACCGAAGGAACGGGCGTAACAACGGTTTCACGGATTGGCAAGGTGAAATTCGGAACCGTCGGTCCACCCCTTACCGGAGTTGAAATAAAACTGGCGGATGATGGCGAGATACTGGTAAAATCTCCGGGTGTGTTTAAAGGGTATTTTAAAAATCCCGAAGGAACTGATGAAACTCTCAAAAACGGGTGGTTATGTACCGGGGATGTGGGCGAAATTGACGAAGACGGTTATCTTAAAATTACTGACCGTAAAAAAGATATTATTGTCACGGCCGGCGGAAAGAATATCACACCTCAGTATATCGAGAATAAACTCAAAGCCAGCATTTATATCAATGATGCAGTGGTGATCGGAGACAAGAGGAAGTTTCTTTCATGCCTCATTATGATTGACGAAGATAACGTGGTCAAATTTGCCCAGGACAATAAAATACAATTTTCAACCTATAAGGATCTGACTTCCGATCCCATGATAAATAAATTGATTCTAAAGGAAGTTGGCGCGGTTAATGAAACCCTGGCCCGTGTGGAAAACATTAGAAAATTTACCATCCTGCCTAAAAAGCTATACGAGGAAGACGGAGAAGTTACCCCCACCATGAAGGTAAAACGAAAGTTCGTTAATAAAGCCTTTAATGATTTGATTGAAAGCATGTATAGATAATAGCTAACCTACCTCGTCGTTAAATGTTCTCTTTATTGTTCACCACGTATTATCACGAAAATTTCACCGATATTAAATAACTGAGAAGTCGGGGAGTTTTTCAGTCTCCACAATATCCATATGAGGGAAAGCCCTATCGCCCTAAACAACCCTTAACAATTTAATAGGGGGACTGACCTGCGGCAGCTATCTCGCTGAGATTAGATTTGAACCAGCCCCAATAGACAGATATCCACGGCGGCAATGATCGTCTCTGCCTGTATGGGCTCAACGCGAGGGATAGGGGGCGTGTACGAAGTGTTGTAATCATTTGTTAAGGGTTGTTTAGGGCGATAGGGCTTTCCCTCATATGGACCGCTGACTTATCAATAAAGCGCTAACGGTTCATCAAAATGGATTGTGCAGAGAAACTCCCCGACCCCTCAAACAACTAAAATTCAAGGGATCTTAGCGTAACCTGCGGTAATTCTTTTCTATCAATTGTGCCTGTGTGGAATCTGACCAAACTGATGCACATGCTCGTGTTTGTGGATGTAGCTTTCGTCATCTATTTGAATCTTGCCGTCTTTCATCGTATAGATTTGTTTTGTGGTGGCGGTCAGAAAGTCGATTTCATGGGATATTAATATATAGGAAAGGTCTAAATTAGGCAGGATATCGATGAGCTTCAACCTGGTTTCTGTGTCAAGGCCCGTCAGAGGTTCGTCGAGAAGTAAAACATCCGGTTTCATTGATAGAACAGTGGCAAGGGAAACCAGCCGCTTTTCACCTCCGGATAGTTTGTACGTTATCCTGTCCTCAAATCCGGCAAGACCCAGAGAGTCCAGTGTTTTTCTTGAAATTTCTATGGCTTCTTTCTTAGACTTGCCCATATTCAAGGGGCCGAAGGCAACATCCTCTAAAACTGTGGGACAAAAAAGCTGGTCATCCGCATCCTGAAAAAGAAGCCCTATCTTCCTGCGAATATTTGAAAAATCTTCTTCCCTGGAAGCAGGTTGGTTAAAAATTTCAATCTTTCCGGAAGATGGCTTAATAAGCCCCATGATAATATGGAAAAAAGTGGTTTTCCCGCTTCCATTGGGTGCAATCAAGCCCGAACGATCTCCAGGATAAAATTTAAAGTCAAGCTCATCTATGACCATCGGTTCTCCCGGATAGCTGAAAGATATTTTTTCAAGATTTATTATAGGAGGACTCTTCATCATGCTAAAAAATTACTTCCTTTCGTTTTTTCGTTGCTGCTTTTAAAAGACTGTTTCCAGAAAAATCAGTGCTGTCAACAAACCGGTCATAACCGTTGAAAAAATCCAGTTCAAACGGGTTGATTGAAATTTGTATAGACTGTAAAATTTTCCTGTAAATCCCCGGCACATCATAGCCTGATGGACGCGCTGTGCCATGGCTGAAGCCCGCAGAAAAATTATTCCGATAAGATATGCATATGTTTTATACGTGTGTATATTTGTGCCGGGTTTAAAACCACGAATTTTCATAGCCCTTACAAGACGCAGGTATTCACTTTCGATAACAAAAATATAACGGACGGTCATCAGAAAAAGAAAAACAAATTTTTCAGGAATCTTCAGGTGGTTTAAAGCATGAC
>CAJHXW010000281.1_pt1 | contig 11572 bp, 13 predicted proteins | sample 9198581 | NCBI WGS metagenome assembly CAJHXW01 (sample SAMEA7708328, study PRJEB35096) | sediment metagenome | biome: marine neritic benthic zone biome [ENVO:01000025]; feature: sediment [ENVO:00002007]; material: shallow marine sediment [ENVO:03000034] sea grass bed [ENVO_01000059] ...
AACAATATTGTTTTTTTTTTTTTTTACACACCCATACCCAATAACGTACTTATGAAACTGCGTGGCTCGCCCATGGTAATTTCGGTTACTATTTTATACTGTTTTTCATAAATATATTCCGTTTTAAACGATGAAAAACCCGTATATAAGAGATCGTAAAGAAAGAACTTAACCGAGAATATTATAATTGGTTTAAGTTTCAGAAATAATACTAACCAATTGGCAATATGGCACACCAGTTCTTTCTTAACGATCCTAAATACACTCAAACAGTTTCCTTATTTAAAACGGAACATATTTATGAGAACTGCGATAGAATGATAATATAGGAGGGAAACATTTTGGCTTTTTAAAATGCCGGGTTGCATGAATGCTCATTTGGGCATATTTTTTAATCAGCTAAATGAATACAAGGAGGGTAAAAATGCCTGACGAGAAAGACGAAGAAAAAGGATTTGTGATAAAAGACAAAAGGGTTTTCTCCCAAAAAGAGCCGGATCTCAAAGAGGAAGATAAAAAACCTGAAAAAGAACCTGCAAAAAAGGAAACAAAAGCTGAGGAAGAGGCATCAGCAGAAAAACAAGAGGCTGAGGTTGAGCTTCCGGAGATCAATTTTCCCACCTTCATAATCTCTTTGAACGCATCTGCGCTGGTTAACCTTGGAGCGATTGAAGATCCCGCATCGGGTACGAAAGTGAAGAATCTGGCTTTAGCCAAACAGACTATCGATATTTTAAGCATGCTTGAGGAAAAAACCCGTGGAAATTTAACAGAAGAAGAGGAAAAAATACTTAAAAATATTCTTTACGATTTGAGGATCATATACGTTAAAGAGAAGGGGTAGGCATGACTGAAAGGCCGGGTATTTGGGAGATCAGGATGCTAAAGGGCCTGTCAGTATTTCCGGCTTATGGTCTTTGTGCCAGAAACAGTAAAATTGAGTTGCTCTATGAAGATTCTTTCCCCGGCCAAGATAAACTTGGTTTTACATGTAACCGGAAAAAGACCGGACGGGTATCATAATCTGGTAACCTTTATGTGTTGTGTCAGTCTTTATGATACGATTTCCCTAACAACACACGTTAAAAAGACCACTGTGGAATGCTCGAATCCCAAAGTTCCTGAAGATGAAACGAACATCGCCTTTAAAGCAGCCGATCTTTTTTTAAATAGATTAAACAGAAAAGAAGGGATTAAAATAGAAATTAAAAAAGAGATACCGGTTGCAGCGGGACTCGGTGGCGGGAGCAGTAATGCTGCCGCCGTTTTTTTAGGATTAAACCGTAGTTACGGCTACCCATTTTCTCTTGATGATCTTATGGACATGGGCATTTCAATAGGTGCGGATGTTCCTTTTTTTTTGTTCGGGAAACCAGCCATAGCAAAAGGTATGGGGGAGAAACTTGAAGTCTTAAATGGACTGCCTTCATACAAAGTTTTACTGGTTTATCCGGGATTCGGTGTTTCGACTGCCGAGGTTTATAAAAAATTCGATTTTGGATTGACAAAATGTAAAAAAAAACTTAAACAATTTCTTTTGGAGAAACAAACATTCAATGCCGCATACCATTTATACAATGACCTTGAGAATGTTGTTTTATCAACACATTCTGAAATAATTGCGGTAAAAAAAGCACTTTTAAACCAAGGGGCTTTGGGAGCGCTTATGTCAGGAAGTGGGCCTACTGTTTTTGGTCTGTTTTCTGATCATGATATGGCAAATACGGCCAATCAAGTACTTTCTAAAAATAATAAATGGCAGGTGTTTCTCACAGATATGATAATCGATGGCGGATGTGTACGGATATAAAATAGGTGTGTTATACAGGATTTATGATATAATATCTTTGCAGATAAGCGCAGACTTCGAAAAGTGTGGCTTTACAAAGATTGTGCAAAAATCCCAATTTTTTGAGGATGATGCGTTTTTGGGGCGTCGTCAAGCGGTAAGACACAGGACTTTGGTTCCTGCATTCGGAGGTTCGAATCCTCCCGCCCCAGCCAGATTTCATAAAACGATATTTATAAAATAATATTTATCAGGGTGTTTTGAACCGCAGAAAATAGAACAAGGAACAAAAAGCTATGAGGCTATAAGGCCAAGAGGGTAAGAGGCCTCTTAGTCTCCCTGCTTTCCAGCCTCTTGGCCTTCATATATTTGTGCCTTGGTGGCAAGATAAAAATTTTTGCCGTAAAAAGCACAAATAATTTTAAATTGGTGAAATCATAAATATGGATAAAAATACACTCAGCGGTCTTGCAATTTTTTCAGGCAACTCAAATCCCGTTCTTGCGAAAAAGATATGTGATTATCTAAAGCTTCAGATGGGTAACGCCAAGGTTAAAACGTTCAGTGACGGTGAGATACAGATTGAAATCGATGAAAACGTTCGCTCAAAGGACGTTTTTCTCATACAGTCAACCTGTGAACCTGTAAACAACAACCTTGTAGAACTCCTTTTAATGCTGGATGCCTTTAAGCGTTCCTCGGCGAGCAGAATAACCGCTGTTATTCCATATTACGGTTATGCGCGACAAGACAAGAAGGTGGCTCCCCGTGTTCCCATCAGCGCAAAGCTTATTGCGGACATGCTGGAAGTCGCCGGTGCAAACAGGGTAATTACAATGGATCTGCATGCTGGCCAGATTCAGGGCTTTTTCAATATTCCAGTGGATAACCTTTTTGCTGCTCCGGTTATTCTTGAATATATTAAGAGCCATTTTAACAATAGACTTGTGATTGTATCTCCTGATGCAGGTGGAGCTGAGAGGGCGAGGGCTTTTGCAAAAAGGCTTCATGCGGATCTTGCTGTGGTGGACAAGCGCCGTGATGCGCCGAACAAGGCCCAGGCAATGGCGGTCATTGGCGATGTTGCCGGGAAAATTGCGATTATTCTTGATGACATGGTGGATACAGCGGGCACGTTAATTGAGGCAGCCGCTGCTATTATAAAAAATGGCGCAAATGAGGTTCATGCCTGCTGTGCCCATGCCGTATTATCGGGGCCATCTGTGGAAAGGATAACAGATTCTAAACTAAAAAGTCTTATGGTAACGGACACGATTCCTTTAAGTGAAAGAGCAAAGGTCTGTGATAAGATACAGGTACTTACTATTTCAGAACTGATGGGGGAAGCAATCATCCGAAGCTATAAAGGAGATTCAGTAACATCATTATTTGTCTGAGTAATTATTGATGGATCCGTAAAGGGTTCGATTCATCAGGTTTTAAGGAGGAAATAATTTGGAACAAATTGAACTAAAAGCAAACGTTAGAAAAACCACGGGAAATGGCCCTGCAGGGATTCTCCGGCGTGAAGGGAGAGTACCTGCTGTGCTTTATGGACCGAAAACAGAACCTGTGTTATTATCTGTTAACGTTGGTGATTTTGAGGAAGTTTTAAAAAAAGGTAATGTAAGCCAGGTTCTTTTAAATCTGATTATTCAAAACGGAAAAGCCTATTCGAAATCGGTTATAATAAAAGAATTACAGATGCATCCGGTTTCGCAAGATTTTCTTCATATCGATTTCTATGAGATCGATATGAAACGAAAGATTAAAGTTAATATTCCAGTTGTAGCAACAGGCAAATCAAAGGGCGTTGAGCTTGGCGGTGTACTCCAGATAATAAGACATGAGCTGGAAGTACTGTGCTTTCCCGGTGAAATTCCGGAAGAAATTGTGATCGATGTAACTGATCTTGATATGGGTGATTCTGTTCATGTAAAAGAGATCCCCGTGGAAGGTGATGTGGAGATTCAGGCCGAGGTTAATTTTACCGTCCTGACCATACTCAGTCCAAAGGTCGAAGAAGAAGAGGTGGCCGAGGAAGAGGAAGAAGAACTTGAAGAAGGTGAGGAAGGCGCTGAGGAAGGAGAAGAAACCCCTGAAACCGGCAAAGAAGAATAGTGTATGACACTGCAAGTACGCCTGGTTGTGGGGCTGGGAAACCCTGGAAAAGAATATGTAAAGACCCGTCATAATGCCGGATTTATGGCAATTGATCATATTGCACAGACTTTTTCCATCTCCCTTGACAAAAGAAAATTTAACACGGTCTTTGGAAAAGGTAGTATTGAAGGCATTGACGTATTACTGGCAAAACCGTTGGCTTTTATGAATAAAAGCGGGCCTCCGGTTCAAAATCTTGCCGGCTATTTTAAAATTTTATCAAAGGATATGTTGGTCATTCATGACGACATAGACCTTGATTTTGGAAGAATAAAAATAATAGAGAAAGGAGGGCATGGAGGACACAATGGAGTAAGATCGTTAATGGATGCCTTTGGTGTGGGTGATTTTTCACGCGTTCGTATCGGCATCGGGCGTTCCGGGACCGGAGCGGATGTTACCGGTCATGTTCTGGGTAAATATTCTGCTAATGAATCAAAGGGTTTAGACCAGATTATTACCGAGACCCGGAATGCAGTAGTTACCATCCTTTGTAAAGGGATAAAGGATGGAATGAACCGGTTCAATAACCAAAGAACCGTATTGACAAGTTAAACTATTCAGATGGAGGAAGGAATGGATTATTTACCGTTGGTTTGTACACTGGTTGGTATTGTGGGGGTAATTTTTTCGATTATTCTTGCCAGCATCGTAAAGGGAGCACCTGCTGGAAATGAAAAAATGCAGGAAATTGCAAATGCAGTTAAAGAGGGCGCCATTGCATATTTAAATCGTCAGCTTAAAAGCATGGGGATTGCCGGCATAATCCTTTTTGTTATTATTATCTTTGCCTTGAGTTTCAAGACAGCAGTCGGATTTTTAGTTGGAGCGGTCGCCTCATTTCTTGCCGGGTATATCGGCATGCGGGTATCGGTTATTGCCAATGTGAGAACAGCTGAAGCATCCAAGAACGGTCTTGCAGCGGGCCTTTCCATGGCTTTTAAGGGCGGTTCTGTTACCGGTATGATTGTTGCCGGATTGGCCCTTACAGCAGTTGCCGGATTTTATACAATTTTAATCGGTATGGGCACTCCCCCAAGAGAAGCGGTTATTGCTCTTGTTGCATTGGGTTTTGGTGGGAGCCTGATTTCTATTTTTGCGCGTCTTGGCGGTGGAATATTCACAAAAGGTGCTGATGTGGGTGCGGACCTGGTTGGTAAGGTTGAAGCCGGTATCCCTGAAGATGATCCCAGAAACCCGGCTACCATTGCAGATAACGTCGGTGATAATGTGGGCGACTGTGCAGGGATGGCCGCAGACCTTTTCGAAACTTATGCGGTTACGGCCGTTGCAGCCATGCTTCTTGGCAACCTTCTTCACCCAGATATCACCATTGCAACAGAATTTCCCCTTGTTCTGGGTGCCATTTCCATTATTGCATCTATTATTGCGGTCTTTTTTGTCCGCCTGGGATCAAGCGGATATATCATGGGCGCCCTGTATAAGGGTATGTTCGGTGCCGCTATTATTGCAGCCATTGCATTCTTTTTTGCATGTAAAAATATGATGGGGAGCATCCCCGATATTTCGGCACTGTCGATTTATTACTCAACCCTCGTGGGCCTTGTTCTAACCGTTGTAATCGTTATTATTACCGAGTACTACACCGGTATTCGCAAACCGGTTAAAGATATTGCCCAAGCCTCAACAACTGGGCACGGAACCAATATCATTGCCGGCCTTGCTGTGAGCATGCAGTCAACCGCAGCCCCGGTAATTGCCATATGTATCGCCATCGGTCTTGGGTATCATTTTGCCGGTTTATATGGTCTTGCCATGGCAGCCATGTCCATGCTTTCCATGACCGGGATGGTGATTGCCATCGATGCCTACGGTCCGATTACGGACAATGCCGGTGGTATTGCCGAAATGGCGGAAATGGATGAAAGCGTTCGTGCAGTCACAGACCCTCTTGATGCTGTGGGAAATACCACCAAGGCCGTTACCAAAGGTTATGCCATCGGCTCAGCCGGTCTGGCGGCTTTAGTGCTCTTTGCTGCCTATACCCAGGAGTTTGCGCTTCACGGCGGCTCGGGCGATCTGAAATTTGACTTAGGGGATGTAAATGTGATCATCGGTCTTTTTCTGGGTGGCCTTCTACCCTTTCTTTTTGCCTCCATTGCCATGCAGGCTGTGGGTAGAGCCGGCGGCGCCGTTGTTGACGAGGTGAGACGCCAATTTAAAGAAATACCCGGCATCATGGAAGGAACCGGAAAGCCCGATTATAGCGCATGCGTGGACATTGTTACTAAATTTGCTTTAAAGGAAATGCTTGTTCCAGCGCTCATCCCGGTAGTTGTCCCTGTCCTTGTCGGCCTATTCCTGGGCAAGATTGCCCTTGGCGGGCTTTTAATAGGGAGTATTCTTACCGGAGTATTTCTTGCCATTTCCATGACAACCGGTGGTGCAGCATGGGATAATGCAAAAAAATACATAGAAGACGGAAACCTTGGCGGCAAAGGAAGTGATGCGCACAAGGCAGCCGTAACCGGCGACACAGTAGGCGATCCTTATAAAGATACTGCAGGTCCTGCTGTGAATCCGATGATCAAGATTTTAAATGTTGTGGCGCTGCTTTTAGTGCCGTTTTTGCTGTAAACAACATGTAAAATCGAATAAACTTGAGAAAGGATTGGCGCAATTATGCGCCAATCCTTTTTTTATTGATTATTGAACAAAGCTGTGATATATGATAAGCTTTGGTAAATGGTTAAAAGGGTGCGTTCATCAGATTCTAAGTGTTAAATTTTGGATTTTGTATTAGTTTAATTATATATTTTATCGGATACTTAACACTTAAAGCCCTTCTTTAAAAAGTGGGTTTTAAACCTCTTGCCAAACCATCAAACTTAACTATTTTAGATATTTGTAAAAACTCAGAAGCTCTATAAAAAACCCTATGGGTGGTGTTAATATGGATAATAAAAAGGCCAATGAACAGGCTAAGCCGGCAAATCACAAAGTGCCGAAATTTCAAATAGGTGATCTTGCCGTTTATCCTGCACATGGCGTGGGTATGATTGAAGCGATTGAAAACAAGGTTGTCAACGGAGAAACGCATGATTTTTATATGATGAAAGTTCTTGAAAATAATATGATTATCATGATTCCCACATGGAATGTCGAATCCGTCGGATTAAGGGAGGTTATTGACGAAAAGGAAATTCCTAAAATTTATGAGGTAATGAAGACAAGAAAGGAAAACCCTCTGGATAACCAGACATGGAACCGCAGATACCGAGAATATATGGACAAAATTAAGACAGGATCTCTTTACGATGTGGCAGAGGTCTACAGGGATCTTTCCATATTAAAATTCACCAAAGATCTTTCCTTTGGGGAGCGAAAGCTTTTTGACACAGCACAAGTACTTTTGGTTAAAGAACTGTCCACTGCTAAGAATACTGATGAAGAGACAATCATGTCAGAGATCCAATCATTCTTCATTCAGGAAGATCTGGAAGACCTGGAAAACCCGGAGAATGCTGACAGCTCCGAAAGTTAATCCTTCCTAAAATCATGCAAAACCAGAGCGGTTTTACCGTCTTTGTCGATGAATCAGATACCGGAAAGCGCCTTGATGTTGTCGTTGCATCAGTCATGTCGGATTGCTCGCGGTCCTATGCCGCAAAGTTGATTGTTGAAGGCCACATTCATGTTCAGGGTGAAAATAAAAAGCCCGGATACAAAGTAAAGGCCGGAGAAAAAATTAAAGCGCAAGTTCCAGCCCCCACATCTGCGATATTTGAACCTGAACCTATCGAAATAGATATCCTTTTTGAAGATGAGCATTTAATTGTAATTAACAAAAGGGCCGGGATTGTCGTTCATCCTGCACCCGGGCACTATTCAGGAACCCTCGTAAACGCCTTGCTCCACCATTGCCCTGACATCGGCACTATCAGCGGAGAAATTAGGCCTGGAATTGTACACAGGCTTGATAAAGATACATCCGGGACGCTGGTTATTGCTAAAAGTTCCATTATTCATGAAGCCCTTTCCAAGCAATTCAAGTCAAGAACAATTAAAAAAGAATATCTTGCCCTAGTACATGGAGAAATGGCCTTTGATTCAGGCTCGATTAATCTTTCCATAGGCCGGCATCCTGTTCATCGAAAACGAATGTCTACAAAGAGCAATAAGGGCCGGGAGGCTGAGACTTTATGGGAAGTTCGTGAAAGGTTTAAAAACGCAACATTTGTTAAGATTCATTTAAAGACAGGCAGAACACACCAGATCCGTGTTCACTGTGCTGCAATCAATCATCCGGTTATAGGAGACCGGGTGTATGGCACAAAAAAGGTGGAAAGTAACCTTTTGAATAAGGTTGATTTAAAAGAGAAAGTTAAAAGGCAGATGCTCCATGCATGGCGTCTTAAAATTTTTCATCCAGCGTTACAAAAAGAAATGAGTTTCGAATCGCCGATTCCGCAGGATATGAAAGAGTGTATAAAGACTCTGCAAGGCCTATGAAAATACTATCGGCTATTTCCTATGAGCCAATTGCCGTTCATCCCTGTTATAGCAGAGCCGGCAGCAGGAAAGACACCGTTTCGATTCTTTCAGGGCATTTTTTTTATCCAAGAACGGCTTCTAGCAAAACAGCCTCCTATACCATTCCTTTAAAAGCGAAAAATGTTAAAGAGAGTATTCCTGCAGTAACCAGTGCAATAGAAGTATCCTGGAGGGGCTTTGGAACTCTGGCAAGAAGTATGCGTTCACGCACACCTGCAAAAAGAATGAGCGCTAGGCCAAAACCGATGGCATAGCTAAAGGATGTGACAACAGCTTCTAGAAAAGTATATTCTTCATTGACATTAATGAGACAAACACCCATGACGGCACAATTAGTCGTAATCAGGGGAAGGAATATTCCAAGTCCGGCATAAAGCGCCGGGATAGACTTTTTTAAAAACATTTCAACAAACTGAACAAGGGATGCAATAACCAGGATAAATGAGACCGTACGAAGATATTCAATACCAAATTGTTGCAGGATATATATGTTCACTATCCAGGTGATGACACCTGCCATCACAAGAACAAACACAACTGCCATGGCCATGCCGATAGCGGTTTCCATTTTCTTTGATGTGCCTAAAAAAGGGCAGTTGCCCAAATACTGGGCAAGCAAAATGTTATTTATGAGAATACAACTGATTGCAAGGACGATGTAGTCACCCATTTTGTCTCCAATCCCGGATAAACCGAAACATGTTTTATTTTACCGCATAAGGCCGAAAGCTTGATCCTCTTTTTGGTTTACTCTCCTTATCGTTTTTCCAACCTACCTGCTTTACTTGCTGCCTGCCATGTTCATCAAGCAGAGCATCAGGCCGAGGCACACAAATGCTCCTGGAGCTTCGATCATAAATGTAAAGGGCTGAAATGATGTGCCGAATATATTTATTAATTTATATGAAAATATAAAAATTTCTCCCACACAATTGCCTGTTCCGAGTATTTCTCTGACAGCTCCAAGTGCTCCAAGTGCAAGGGTAAATCCGATCCCGATACCCAAACCGTCCAGCAGTGAACGAAGAACACTGTTTTTTGATGCAAAGGCTTCCGCGCGACCAAGCACAATACAATTTACAACAATAAGGGGAATAAAAATTCCAAGTTTAAGAAAGAGCGGATAAGTATACGCCTGCATAACAAGCTCCACGACTGTAACAAATGTTGCAATAATGATAATAAAACAGGCGATTCTTACTTTGGGGGGAATCACTTTTCGCAAAGAGGAAACAAGGATATTGGAACATAATAGAACAAAAGTTGTTGCCAGCCCCATGCCAATTCCGTTTTCAACTGTTTTTGTTACCGCCAGGACAGGGCATAAACCGAGTACCAGACGAAAGGGCGGTATTTCATCCCACAGACCTTTGGTGAATTCCTGGACTAGTGTTTTGGCCATCTTTTTATCTTCTCCTACTTAGCAAATTCCCCTAATTTTTTCGCAATTTCAGGTTTCAGTTTTTTATAAATATTACCGGCTTCAGTCGCTGCGACAGTGACGCCGCGGGAGGTAACCGTGGCACCAGATACGGCATCCACCTGCCCGCCGTCTGTTTTGACCTTGAATGCATCTTTAATGGATAAACCCTTAAACTGAGCTGCAAAGCCAGGATCTGTTTTTGCCCTGGACCCGACACCCGGTGTTTCACTGTGCGTGGTCACACCCACACCAATGATATTATCGTCATCAAGATTCACAGCAACCATGAGGCCGATGTCACCTCCGAATCCCTTTCCAAAGCTTTCAAAGGCAATGGCAGAAGCCTTGCCGTCAAATACACCCACAAAAAAACTTCTTTCAATCTTCCCATCCTTTAATTTAAAACGATCAACGATGGGGTCATTGGATGCTCCTTCTAAAATTGCCTTTATGGCGGGACCTTTGACGAATTTTAATTGCTGGTATTCAATTTTATCCTTTGTCCCGCTACGTATGGCGGCAAGGAGTCCACCTGAAAAGGTGCATAAAACTGTCAGAACCACGACCATTTTTATCATTTCACGCATCTTAGCCAACCTTTCCAATTGCTTTTGGCCGGATCTTGTCTAGAACCGGGTTTACGAGATTCATAACCAGGATTGCATAAATCACGCCATCCACATGGGCACCGATATTTCTGATCAGCACAGTCAATGCGCCTGCTCCGGCACCGAAGATGAGCATCGGAATAAAATTAACCGGTGAAGACGAGTCCTCGGTTGCCAGAAAAAAAGCGCCGATCAGTGTATAGCCTGTAAGTGTATGGAATACGGGTCCAGCAAAGCGGTTGCCGTCATATAAATTAAAAATCAGGGATGTAGCAAAAACAGCGATAAGAAAAGTCAAGCAGATTTCCCAGCGGATAAATCCCCTGATGATAAGATAGATTCCTCCGATAATCAGGCCAAGACCGAATGTTGCACCAATGCCTCCGGTCTGCTTTCCGAGCAAAAGATCGCTGGCAGTAAATGCGTCAATTGATGCTGTGCCAAAATGCTTGAGTGCTGCGATAGGGTAGAGCATGGTAAATTGAAGGTCATAATTTAAAAGGGCTTCATCAAAATCGAAAAGATCTTTCCAGGATATCATTAAAATGGCAATGGCGAGAACGACAGGATTAAACGCATTGCTTCCGATTCCGCCGAAAATCTCTTTGCCAATAATCACAGCAACAAAGGTGCCTGTTAGTACCGCCCACCACGGTAAAGTAGCAGGGACAAGCATGGCAAATAACAGACCGATGAGGGCCGCATTGCCATCGCCTATGGTTAAAGATCGCTTTGTGATAAAATTCATGGCCAGCTCCCAGAAAATCGCACAGGAGACGGACAAAGACACAACAGCAATGGCAGGCAGTCCGTATTGAAAAATTCCAAATAAAACTGCGGGCAGAGCTGCTATTATTATATGATAACTTCTTTGGGTAATACTACTTCCGTCATGCCAGAAAGGAGCATGGGATACTATAAATTTTATCTGATTACTCATCTATCGCCTCCGCTTTATTATCCGGCGCTTCTGCTATACTCATCCGGTCAAGCTCATATTTTGCCAGCTTTATGTATTGAAAAATCGGAATTTTTGATACACAGACAAGACTGCAAAGACCACATTCGATGCAG
>CAJHXW010000379.1_pt1 | contig 11515 bp, 8 predicted proteins | sample 9198581 | NCBI WGS metagenome assembly CAJHXW01 (sample SAMEA7708328, study PRJEB35096) | sediment metagenome | biome: marine neritic benthic zone biome [ENVO:01000025]; feature: sediment [ENVO:00002007]; material: shallow marine sediment [ENVO:03000034] sea grass bed [ENVO_01000059] ...
AACCATAAAAAGGCTGCTCCCTTACATGTATAAAACTGTTCATAAAAATGGATTTGTTATTTTATCGGGTGTGAAAACAGATGAAATAAGGGATTTGCTGGACATTTACCAAGAGAAAGGTTTTTTGTGCACATGGAAAGAGAATGAGCAGAATTGGGCGGGCGCGGTCTTTGAAAAAGTCGGTTGATTTTACTGTTTCCCATAAATATATTCCGTTTTAAACGATGAAAACTCGTATATGAAAGATCGTAAAGAAAGAACAGACCGAGCATATTATAATTGATTGAAGTATCAGAAATAGTACCAACAAATTGGCAATGTGGCACACAAGTTCTTTCTTAACGATCTTAAATACACTCGAACAGTTTCCTCATTTAAAACGGAACATATTTTTGAGAATTACTATAAAGAAGGGGTATTTTTTTAATGAATACAGATAAAATACTTTTAGATCACGGAAGCGGCGGAAAGATATCACATAGTTTGACCACCGATATCATGCTTCCTGTATTTGACAATCCCATTCTCTCAAAGCTGGATGACGGCGCAGTTTTGGATATTGAAGGAAAACGTCTTGCCTTTTCAACAGACACCTACACAGTTGATCCAATCTTTTTTCCGGGAGGGAGCATAGGAGATCTGGCAATAAACGGAACTGTTAATGATATTGCCATGTGCGGAGCAACTCCCCTTTATCTTAGCACCGGTTTAATCATAGAGGAGGGCTTTTTGATATCGGATCTAGAGAAAATTATTCATGAAATGGGAATCGCTGCCCAAAGAGCAAATGTTAAAGTTGTAACCGGCGATACCAAGGTTGTACCAAAAGGTGCAGCGGACAAGATATTTATTAATACATCTGGAATTGGACTTATTCCCCAGGGGATAGATGTAGCAATCAGCAATGCCCGGCCGAAAGATAAAATTCTGCTCAGTGGCAGCATTGCAGATCACGGGATTACTGTGCTTACCAAAAGAGAAGGGATGAGCTTTGAACTTTCGGTCAAAAGTGATAGTGCGCCGCTGAACCATATGGTCAGCCTGATGTTCTCTGCAAGCACGGATATCCATGTGCTTCGTGATCCGACGCGTGGGGGGGTTGGAACAGCTCTGAATGAAATTGCTGAAAAATCAAATATAGGAATCAGGATTTTTGAATCAAAAATACCGGTTAAAGACGAGGTTGCCGGAGCTTGTGAACTTTTGGGTTTCGATCCCCTTTATTTAGCAAATGAAGGAAAACTGATCGCTTTTGTGGAACCGGATCATGCTGAAGAAGTCCTTGCTGCAATAAAAGAAGATGAATTCGGAAAAGACGCGTGTATCATTGGAGAGGTGATATCTGATTTTCCCGGAAGGGTGGTTATGGAAACCAAAATTGGCGGAACCAGGATTGTTGATATGCTGACAGGAGAGCAGTTGCCGCGAATCTGTTAATGGCATCGTTAAAAGGCTCATCTACTGCGTTGTAGCTGTTTTTCAGAAACTCGACATACTTTATGAAAAACCGCTGCGCCTCGTATATGAGCCTTTTAACGACGCCTCCCGTTGCTAACTAAAAGACTTTTAAAAACTGTTTTTTATGAAATCATCAAAGCTTGTTGTTGTGAAAAAAAATATAAAAATATCAATTTTCTTCCTGCCTCTATTTCTTATTGCCGCATTTGGACATGCAAAAGAGACCCTTATTTTTGGAAAAACCATGGGGACAACCTATCATATTAAGGTTATCACCGGCCATTTGCAAAAGATATCCGGTCTAAAGGAAAAGATAGACAAGCGGTTTGAAGAGATAAATAAAAGCATGTCAACTTATAGAAAAGACAGCGAAATCAGCCGGTTCAACGTCTTGAAAATTGAAAGGCAGAAATTTAAGATTTCACGGGATTTTGCACAGGTAATGATTAAGGCTAAAAAACTTTACAGGCTGACCGGTGGCAGTTGGGATGGCAGCATATACCCCCTGGTAAACCTCTGGGGATTTGGAAAGTCGGAAAGAAAAAACCGGCTTCCGGCAAAAGAAAAAATAGCCAGCCTCCTTAAGAATGTTGGTTTTCATAATATTGATTTGGTTCACGGAAGATATCTTTTAAAAAAGAAAGCATCCATATCCATTGATCTGGCCTCGATTGCAAAAGGATATGCGGTTGATAAGGTGGCAGAACTCATTAAAAAAAATAATATTAAGAATTTTCTTGTCGAGGTGGGGGGGGAAGTTTACGCTTCAGGCGTTAAAAAAGATGGGCAATGTTGGAAAATAGGTGTCAACAAACCACGAAAAGAAGCCCCATATGATGAAATATATAAAATCGTAACCCTTAAAGACAAAGCCCTTGCCACCAGCGGAGATTACAGGAATTTTTTTGAAATTAATGGAAAACGCTATTCTCATATACTCGATCCAAAGACAGGATATCCTGTGGCAAACGATGTTGTAAGCGTTTCAATTATTGCAGATACCTGTTCTTTTGCAGATGGACTTGCAACCGCTGCTATGGTTATGGGTAGAAAAAAAGGGCTTGAGCTGATTAATGCCCTTCCTGATGTAGAGGGTATGATAGTCGTCCGTCAGACAGGCAGCCAACTGCTGGATTACCCTTCCAGTGGATTTCAGCTGCAGAGTGAACCCTGAACCCGTGTACGGTTATGGCGATATTAACATTTAAAAAAATTTCTTTCCAGAAATAACCTTAAGCCCTCATAACCTAAGTTTTTGAGGGGTCGGGGAGTTTTTCAATCTCTGATCGGTTCGTCAGGGGGATCACCCATTCGCCCGTACAACCCTTAACAAATGAGTACCGAACTTCGTATATGCCCCCTATCTTCTAAGTTAAATCCGTAAAGGCAGAGATGACCATCGCCTTCGTGGGAATCTGTCTACCGGGGCTGGCTCAAATCTAATTTAAGTCTGCCTCAGGCGGACCGTCCGCCAGTTTCTCGATATGATTGTTAAGGGTTATGCGGGCGAATCTCTGATCCCCCTGGCGAACCTACGACAATCATTAAAAAGCCAACGGTTCACCAAAAAAGCTGTTGAGAAAAAACTCCCCGACCCTTCAAGTATTTGAGAAGTTACAAAACCGAATTCAGATCCCGGAATCTTTTTGATTTGACTTAATCTCTCGTTTATATTATGAATTGTATCAATTCTTTTTGCACGTGATTCTCTCGTATTTAACCGCAAGCATCTCCGGCATTATCCATGTTTAAAAACTTTTTGAAAAATCTATCTTACAGTACCATGCTGGATAAGATATTGCAGCGGCCTTTAATTGTTATTTTTGTGATCACGGCCATAACTTTTCTGTTTGCATTTCAGATTCCGCAACTCTCTTTTAAAACATCGATCTATGACCTTGTCATCGAAGACCTGCCTGCTACCCATCGCTATCGGACATTCAAGGATCTGTTTGGTTCGGACGAGATCATACGGGTTGTGATTAAAAGTGATCATATTTTTAACCCGTCCACTTTCAAAAAGATCGAGGAGATAGCTGAGACAGCCGCCAAAATTAAGGGTGTGCGACGTGTCATCGGTCTTCCCGGAGTCCGCAAATCAGTAGACATCTCCGGTGAAAAGAGCCTTGAAAAATTTGTCGATGTATTGGATGCCGTTAATCTGTTCCAAAAAAATCTATTTTCGACCGATCATAAATCAACCGCCATCACACTTGTACTGGCGCAAGAGGCCGATGCAGAAATGGTAATTAAGGATGTGAAAAAGATGATCGACGGTGCCTCTGAAAATCTTTCTTTGTACCAGATCGGAATGCCGCTTATCTCCCAGGCTTTGGCCCGGCTAACGGAAAAAGATTTTTTCAACCTGCCTCCGATCACCTTTCTTCTCATTGCTGTCGTGTTGCTATGTCTGTATCGCAATTTTCTGCACCTTGCTCTGCCGCTGGTTTGTGTTGCATTTGCACTTACCTGGACTTTGGGTTTCATGGCTCTAACCCACATCCCGTTATCAATGTTGACCCTTATTGTCCCGGTCTTTCTCATCGCTGTGGGGACGGCCTATTGCCTGCACATTATTTCTGAATACTTAATCCAGGTAAAAGTGGCCGAATCTCCGCAAAAAGCTGCGAAGGCAACATTTGCCACTGCAACTTTTCCTACAATCCTGGCCGTGACTACCACAGCTTTTGGCCTTGGATCTCTTTTGATTAATAAAATTACAACCATACGGGAATTTGCTGTTTTTTCCTGCTTGGGCTTATTCAGTTTACTGGTTGTGCTGCTTACGCTTCTTCCGGCAGCAATGGCCCTTATGCCCCTGCACAAAAACAGGAAACGTATTAAAAAAGCCGGATTTTTGGACCGAGTGCTCGCCTGGGTGGTCCGCCTGGATCTGCATCATCAACGCATCACCTTACCGATTCTTGGCATCATCACTCTGATATGCCTAATTGGAATTTTTCAGATCCGGGTTGAGACCAATCCGGTGGACTATTTTAAAGAAGATATTCCAGTTAGCCGCAACTTCCATGACATTTACCAGGATCTTTCCGGCAGCTTTCCCGTTAATGTATCGATGCGGGCTGACCAGGAGGGTTATTTCGAAGATCCCCAACATATAGCCGATATAGCAAAACTGCAAAAATTTATTGATACCCTTCCGGGAGTGGATAAGACCATATCCTTTGCCGATTACATGCAACTCGTCAACTACGCTTCCAACAGTTACGAACCCAAGTATTACACTCTTCCCACAGAGGGTTTTGAAATCAGGATGCTAATCAACAATTACCGTATGATGCTGGGAGAAGATATGCTTGAAAGGTTTATGAAACCTGATTTTTCCCACACCAACATCATGCTTTTAACGCATATTTCAAGTTCGCAGGTCTTTCTTAAGACGCGCACAAGGATCCTTGATTACGTTAAAAAGAATTTTTCCAAAGATATCGTTTGGGATGTGACTGGGCTTGGGATTGTTATTTCCGAAAGCAGCCACCAGCTGACCTCCGGCCAGGTTAAGAGCCTCGCCATTACAATGGTTCTGGTTTTCGGAATCATGTTTCTGCTCTTTTTGTCAAGCAAAGTCGGGTTTATTGCAATCGTGCCAAATCTTTTCCCGATTATCATCAACTTCGGAATAATGGGTTGGTTCGGAGTTGAACTGTCCATGGTGACCAGCCTGATTGCAAGCATCGCCATCGGTCTGGCAGTGGACGATACCATTCACTATCTGGTTAGGTACAATCGGGAGTTTAGAAGGGATCTTGATGAAAAGAGTGCGCTTAGGGAAACGATCATGCACATAGGCCGGCCGATTATCGCCACAACGCTTTGCATTAGCATAGGCTTTTCCATTTTAACTCTTTCGGGATTCAAGCCCACTGCAATTTTCGGTGTCATGATGATGATTACCATGTTTTCCGCCCTGGTTGCAGATCTGATTTTACTCCCCTCTTTGATGATTCATTTCGAACTGGTAACCTTGTGGGATTTGGTGCGGTTGAAATTGGGAATGGACCCAGCAAAGGGCATACAGCTTTTCAAGGGGCTGTCACGCACCCAGGTCCACTATATTGTCATGGCCGGTTCACTTAGACACTTTGAAACCGGGCAGGTTGTTTTTTACCAGGGTGATCAGAGCGATATCATGTACGTTATAATTTCCGGTCAATTGAATATTCTCAAATACAATCAGGACAAGGGTGCGACCCGGACACATGATATTCAAAAACTGATTACCAAACTTAACATCGGAGATGTGGTGGGCGCCATGGGACTTTTGCGTAATGTCCCCCGTTCAGCAACTGTAATAGCCAGCAAGGATAGTGAATTATTACAAATCAACTGGAAGATGATACAACGATTGCAGTGGTTGTATCCGCCGACGGCAATGAAGTTTCTCTTCAATATGATGATCCTGTTGTGCGATCGTCTGGAAGATCTGACCGTCAGCTTTTCAAGTGAAAGCCTTGTGGACGATCTGACGGGATTATATAATCAGAAAGGGTTTATGAAAGTTTTGATAGTAGAAACCAATAGAGCTCTGCGGTATGGTGAGGATATCACCCTTTGCCTGATGAAAGTTGACTTTAAAGAAACAGCAGTTACTTCTGATTATAAGGCCATGGATGAGGTCTTGAAAATACTTGGCCGCACTCTTGCCAGGGAAATAAGAAGATGTGACACGCTCTGCAGACTGAAAGCCCAAACCTTTGCTCTGCTCATTACTCAGGCTAAAGTGCAAAAGGCACGCACGGTCTGGAACCGCTTAGAAAAGTTGGTGAAGGAAAGATTGGCGGAAATTACTGATATGGCTCTTACGCTTTCCTTTACCACTGTCAACCTGTTACATGATACGGATAAAAACTGCACTGACCTGATGAACAGGGCTATGAAAGCATTAATGCAAACAGAAGATGAGTGATCATTATACTGTTTCTCATAAATATGTTCCGTTTTAAACGATGAAAAACTCGTATATAAGAGATCGTAAAGAAAGAACAGACCGAACATATTTTATTTGATTTAAGTATAAGAAATAATTATAACAAATTGGCAATATAGTACACAAGTTCTTTCTTAACGATCTTAAATACACTCAGACAATTTCCTCGTTTAAAACGGAACATATTTATAGGAATTACTATAGTGATACAATATTATTGACATTCGATGACGGGTTTTGTATTTTTCCCCTTATTTTTGTTAGAGTAACAAGGGAAATATAGATTTAAATTTCTCGAGATCTTGAAAATTTCTTCAAAGGAGAGGTTAAAAAATGGAAATTGTCGTTTTGCTAAAGCAAGTTCCGGCAACAGAATCGTTGGTGAAAATTGCTGATGACGGGGTATCTATTAAGACCGATGACATAAAGTTTGTCATGAACCCCTATGATGAGTTTGCAGTAGAAGAAGCGCTGAGAATCAGGGAGACACAGGGAGGAAAGGTCACCATTATTTCAGTGGGAACTGAAAAAACCGTAGAAGCTATTCGAACGGCACTGGCCATGGGTGCTGATGAGGGAATACTGATTAATGACCCGGCGGCAATGGGGTGTGATGCTCTGGGTATTGCACGGATTCTTACCGCAGTGCTTAAGGGTATACCTTACGACCTGATTATAGCCGGACAGCGCGCGGTTGACGATGATAATTATCAGGTAGGAGGTGCCGTCGCAGAATTTTTAGGCATCCCTGGCATTTCGATGGTTGTTAAGGAAGAGATTGTTGATGGGAAGATCAAATGTCACCGAAGTATTGATGGTGGAATCGCAGTTCATGAGGCACCGCTTCCAGCCCTTTTTACGACCCAGAGAGGGTTAAACGAGCCTCGTTATGCTTCTCTTCCAGGTATAATGAAAGCAAAAAAGAAGCCTTTGGATACCAAAACCCTGGCGGATATAGGGCTTGACTCGGCAAAAGTTGGGGAATCGGTAACAGCAATAAAGGCCATGCAATTTCCTCCTGAAAGAGAGGGGGGAAGAATAATTGAGGGTGAAACTGCGCAGGAAAAGGGTGTTGAACTTGTCAGATTATTACACGAAGAGGCAAAAGTTATCTAACTTCTATTATTAAGGTTTCTTGAGGAGATGATTATGTCACAGGGAGTACTTGCAATAGCAGAACAGATCGATGGTGTTTTTCGAAAAGTAGCTTATGAAGCGTTAAGTGAGGGAAAACGCATAGCCGGCAGTTTAGGATGTGATCTTACGGCTGTGGTTTTGGGAGCCGGTGTTGAAGACATTTCAAAAGAGCTCGGTAAATATGGTGCTGACAGGATACTGGTTGCGGATCATCCGGCGCTGAGCGAGTATCTGACGGATGCATATACCAATGTAATTGCGGATATCATTGAAAAAGAAGATCCGACAGCCTTGATTTTAGGTGCATCCGTACAGGGAAGAGACCTTTCGGCACGCCTTTCGGCTCGTCTGGGAGCAGCTCTTGCCATGGATTGTGTGTCAGTCAGTGTGGATGGTGAAAGTTTAATTGTTACCCGTCCGATGTACGGGGGAAAAATTCTGGCCGATGTCGCGCTTGAGGCTAAACTTCGAATTGTTGCGATTCGGCCTAATGCAATGCCCATTACTGAGTCTGATGGAGCAGGGGTTGTTGAAAAACTTGATGTGGATGTCGGGAAAATTGATCTTAACTTCGTTGAAAAGAGACTGGAAACAGGAAAGGTCGATCTGACTGAGGCGGATGTGATTGTATCCGGCGGCAGGGGTATGGGCGGCTCTGATTATTCTGTGGTCGAAGAACTGGCAAAATTACTCGAAGGAGCTGTGGGAGCATCGCGATCTGCCGTGGATGAAGGATGGAGGCCACATTCAGACCAGGTCGGGCAAACGGGTAAGGTTGTTTCACCAAACTTATATATCGCTGCCGGAATATCAGGTGCCATTCAGCATCTTGCAGGCATGTCGTCATCCAAAGTCATCGTTGCCATAAACAAAGATTCGGAAGCTCCCATTTTTGCAAAGGCCGATTATGGATTAGTAGGAGATCTTTATGAGATTCTACCCGTGGTTACAGAAGAAATAAAAAAATTAAAAGGATAGGCAAATAACTGGTAAGCGGTAAAATTGATGAATTTGTTGATAGTCTTAGGGAGTTGGCATTATTAGGTGACAGCAGGTTTTTAAAGGCTGCTTGGTTTCAGGCAGCCTTTAGCTTTTTTAAAAATATAGTTCAGACGAACAGTATATCAGAAAAAGTGCAAAGCTTTAGAAAAATAAGTATCAAATGAAACTGAATCTTGTTAGTCTTGGATGTGCAAGGAATCTGGTTGACAGTGAAATTATGCTTGGGCGGTTAATGGAAAAGGGATGGACCATAACTGATGATCCTGCTGAAGCCGAAGTCATCATTGTTAACACTTGTGGTTTTATTGAGCCCGCTATTAATGAATCGATTGATACAATTATTGAGCTTGCCGGCTACAAAAGAAATGGAGCATTGAGGCGGCTTATTGTTACGGGCTGCCTTTCCCAGCGGTTTGGGCAAGAGATTGTCAAAACACTCCCGGAAGTAGACGTTTTTTTAGGCACAGGCGCCTTTGACAAAATTACAGAGGCTGCCGGAGGGTCTCTGCATTCAAATTATTTTTTGCCGAATCCTGATTTGTTCTCCTTTCATGGGAAGAATACACCAAGGGTTCAAAGTTCTTCCTATATGGCTTATCTCAAGATAGCCGAAGGCTGCAGCAGGCATTGCACTTACTGCATTATACCTGAGCTTCGCGGAAAACAGAAAAGTCGGTTGTCTGCGGATATAGTTTCTGAAGCAAGGCATTTATATTTGTCCGGTATAAAGGAGCTCATACTGATTGCCCAGGATACAACATCCTATGGAACAGATTTGCGGCAGGATTCTGATCTTTCACAACTTTTAACGAACCTTTCGGATTTATCCGAGCCGGACCGGTTTTGTTCGGGAGAAGCATGTTACGTAAACGATCTATGGATCAGGATTCTTTACATGCATCCTGAGAGTATTAAAGATTCAGTTATCAAAGCTGTTGCGGAAAATGATAATATATGTTCATATTTTGATATTCCCATTCAGCATGCCGCCCAAAAAGTTTTAAAGGGAATGGGACGGAATTACACCCGTGACGACCTGCGCCGGTTGATAGATAAAATCAGATTACATATTCCGAATGCTGCGATCAGGACAACTGTCATTGTCGGTTTTCCAGGAGAAACGGATAAGGATTTTGACAAAGTCCTTTCATTTGTTAAGAAACGGCGCTTTGACCATCTGGGAGTTTTTATTTATTCTGATTTCAAAGACCTTCCATCCCACCAATTAAAAGATCATGTTCCAAAGCACGTCGCAAACATGCGTCATGACCGGCTTATGTCTGTTCAAGCTAAAATATCTATGGAAAACAACAAAAAATATGCCGGCAGGATTGTAAAAGCGCTGGTGGAAAAAAAGCTCGGGGAAAATCTTTTTTCAGGCAGGACATCTTTCCAGGCGCCGGATGTGGATGGTATTACATATATTCAAACCAGTAAGTTTAATCTTGGCTTAAAGATTGGTTGTTTTACTGATGTGAAGATCACGGAAACCAAAGAGTATGACCTCAGAGGAGAAGCCGTATGAGTGATCTAAAGCAGGAAATTCTTTCCATGGTGGAAGACGACCTTGCGGCTATTGAGATCGAACTTGAACAAAATTTAAATCCGTATCTTGATCTGATTTCAAAGATAGCCCGCCATATTTTATTCTCCGGTGGAAAACGATTGCGGCCCTTGCTTATGGTTCTCTCCGCAAGACTTTGCGGTTATAAGGGCAACTATGACAAGACTTTTTCCGTCATTTTTGAATATTTGCATGCCGCTACTCTTTTACATGATGACCTTGTGGATGATGCCGCCATGCGAAGAGGCAAACCTGTGGCCCATTCGATCTGGAGCAATTCCGCGGCAATTCTTGTGGGTGATTTTCTTCTTGCACGATCCCTTTCGATTTCAGCAAGAACAGGTAATATGAAGGTTATCAGAACTGTTGCCAAAATTACCGAAAATATGTCCAAAGGCGAGATACACCAGCTTATGCGTAAAGGAGATCTGGACATTTCAGAAGAAGAATACATTGAGGTAATCAGGCGAAAGACCGCTGTCCTTTTTCAGGGAGCTTGCCGCATAAGCGCAATTATTACTGATGCACCGGATGAAAAGGAAGAAGCTCTTTCAGAATACGGCTATAACCTCGGACTTGCTTTTCAAATGGCAGATGATTTACTCGATTACACTTCAGATACAAAAATGCTTGGAAAAGAAATCGGGGCTGACTTAAAAGAGGGGAAGCTGACTTTGCCGGTCATATATTCTCTTAAAGCGGCAGATATGAAAGATCGAAACATGATGGAGAATATAATAAAAAATGAAGATTTTTCTGTTAATGATTTTAAAATACTGGTAGAATTGTTAAAAAAGTATAAAGGAATTTCTTATACTCAAAAAATGGCAGCGGAGCATATAAAGAAAGCAAAAGAGGCCCTTTCGACATTCGAATCTTCAGAAACAAAAGAGGTTCTGCTAAAAGTTGCCGATTATGCGCTTAACCGCAAAGCGTAGCTTATGGAGCTTCCCTTCGGGACTTGACGAGCAGCCCTTCGGGTTTTAAGGAGTGCCCTTTCGGGATTTAAGGCTTTTAAAGGATTAGCTTCAAGCGAAGCGCTCATCAAGGCCAAAGGCCGCTCTTCAAGCGAAGCGGTCATTAAGCGGAGCGCTCCTATCACAGGTGGAGGTAAAAAGTATGCCTTTATTTTTTCGTATAATTAAGAAATTATCAATTACCGCATTTTTCATTGCTGCTGTGATGATTTTACACGGTTTTGACGAGGCAGGAGCCAAGCAAGTAAAAGACACTTTCATTGTAATGGGAACAGGAACTGTCCAGAAAGAGAACGTTTCTGCAGCAAGGCAGGAAGCGATAAAAAGCTGTCTCGTCACTGCAGTGGGTCTTAAGGCAACTGATCTTATGAATATTGATTCCATGGTTCAAAATTTTGAAACACTTAACGAAACACTTTACACCAATAT
>CAJHXW010000351.1_pt1 | contig 11435 bp, 15 predicted proteins | sample 9198581 | NCBI WGS metagenome assembly CAJHXW01 (sample SAMEA7708328, study PRJEB35096) | sediment metagenome | biome: marine neritic benthic zone biome [ENVO:01000025]; feature: sediment [ENVO:00002007]; material: shallow marine sediment [ENVO:03000034] sea grass bed [ENVO_01000059] ...
TATTAACTATTGGAATAATTGAGTAGAACCAGAGATAAATTATGAAAATTAAAAAACTTTTGTTTGCTACCAGACTCGAGAAGTTATGGTTTGACGCTTTGCAGTCTTTAATGGATTTGAGAAAGGCTGATTTAAACCACGTGGTATTCCTCAATGTGATAGAAAGAGAGAAAGTGGCCATGCACAGAGGAACCGGATATCAAAAGGGAGAAGAGGTTAAACTGCGAGAAATAACCAATGTCCGCTTTATTGACTGGGCAGAGACTCTTTTTGAGCAGGGCATGGAAGTGGGAGCGTATATTGTTGTGGGAAATCTTGTTCAACAGATTATCTCATCAGTTAAGAAAGAGGAAGTCGATCTCATTGTAATGGGTCACCATAAAAGAACAAAGATAGAAAGACTTATTTCCGGTTCGAATATTTCAGAACTTCTTCGAAGAACTTCTCCCCCCATCCTGGTTTATAAATATATCTTAGATGCAGGAGATAAGATCAGAGCTCCTTTTGAAAATCCAGTACTGGCAACCGACTGGTCTCCTGCCAGCCAAAGGGCTGTTGAATATCTGGCAGAACTGAAGAATGTCATCAAAACACTAAGCATTATTCACGTCGCCGGGGATAAACAATTAGACGGACTTTCATCAATGGAAGTGCAAAAATTCAGAAAAGAAAACAGGAAAAAGCTTGATAAATTGTGCGAAACTTTTGAAGCTCAAGGTATACATGCTGAACCCCATTTCTATATAGGTGATGCTGCTGAGGAGATAGAAAAAGCAGCCAAGGAGTTCAAGGCAAGTATGATCGTCATGGGAGCAACCGGAAAAGGCGCCTTAAGAGAAAGGTTGCTGGGAAGTGTTCCCCTTGCGCTTGCTGAAAAATCCTCTTTTCCCACTTTAATTGTCCCCTCGGAAATTAAGTCGTCAGACAATTAACAAATAAAAGGATATCTTCTGTCTATGGAAGCAAGGAAGTTACTTTATGTAACCGATTTGAAAGAAAAATCCCTTACTTTAAACCTTCTGAAAGGGATTTTGCCTGTTCATAAACTCGATTTTAGCGAGATTGCCTTTCTGCAAACCTCTTCTTTTAATTCCTGGCTGAAAGGATTATCTGATTTTAGTATCAAGTCAAAAATCATCTTAGATGATCCATTACTTCCCCATGGGATTTTAAATACAGCAAAAAATGAAGGGGTGTCACTGATTGTTGTTAATCTGGACAGGAAGAAAGGGAAGACCTCTAAAAATTCAATGGTCAGGCAATTAATAAGAAGTTCCTCACTTCCTATCCTTTTTATTAATAATCCAGACCAGGAGATAAAGTCTGACCAAAAAGGAATATTTGCAGGTGTTGTATTTGCGACAGACTGGTCTCACCCATCTGAAAGGGCTCTTGCTTTTCTTCTTGATTTTAAAAAAATACTGGGCGAACTGGAAATTGTTCATGTGATTAAGGGAAAACTGACCATCAAAGAAATGCGGGAACTCAAAGACAGGCTGATGAAGACCCGAAAGATATGTCTCGATAACAAAATAGACGCAGAATCGCACATTTATGCCGGAAAAACTTCAGAAGAAATTCTAACGGCAGCCAGGGACTACAAGGCTGCACTGGTTGTTGTTGGTGGAGAGTCTGGGAAAAAGGGTTTAGGCAGATTATTCAAAAAGAGTTCTTCATGGAAAGTGGCGTGCGAAACTGATCTGCCGGTGTTGGTTGTTCCTTAATTTTTTTAACAAAAAAAGGATTTAATTGTGGAAGTTACTCTTTTAATAGAGGCTATGGATACTTCATTTAAGCTTATGGAGGATGCCAGAAAGCAGGCTTTAGGATTATTAAACACTGCTGTCAAGCTGACATCTGAAACAAGAGATATTGAAGAACAAAATATTCAGGCCATTTTTACAGGAGCCCAGGAAGAAAAATCCGGATTCAAGAATTTAATTATGACCTTTGTCATGCTTTTTGGTTTTTGGGTACTTCTATCAGGAAAGTATGATTTATTCCATCTTGCCCTTGGAGTTGGTTGTTCATTATTGATTGCCTATCTTACACACGATTTGCTTTTTGCCAATGTCAGGATTGGAAATGCACGGGTGATTGCCATGAGGTTTTTTGCCTATATACCCTGGCTTCTTTACCAGATCATTACATCAAATATTTATGTTGCCTCTGTAGTTTTAGGGCCTAAACAACGTGTCAAACCCCAAATAATAAGGTTTAAAACAAAGCTGGAAAGCGACATTTCCTGGGTAACACTGGCAAATTCCATCACTCTGACGCCAGGAACAATTACCATGGATATAAAGGATGGAGAGTTTTTTGTTCATGCTTTGGATAAAAAAGTAGCCGACGATCTGCATGCGGGTGAGATGGAAGATAGAGTTGCCCATGTTTATATGGAGGCAGATCACATCTATGTCCAGGATGCACTTGATGTAGCCCCGATATTTGGAGAGTTAAAAAAAGGCATATAGATAGGAAACGGTTATGATACAAAAAAGTGATGATATTATTATAAAGACCCTGGCACGTATTCTTGTGCCCTTTATTCAGATTTATGCCCTTTATGTAATTATGCACGGGCATCACAGCCCGGGCGGAGGATTTCAGGGGGGTGTTATCCTGGCAGCCAGTTTGATACTGCTTATGATCACACACGGTTTAAAGAATACACAAAAAAGGATATCTGACAAAACTGTTGCAGTGTTTTCCAGTTTAGGGGTGTTTATATACGCTGGAATCGGAGTCGTATGTCTGATTCTGGCTGGAAATTTTCTTGATTACAGCAAGCTGGCCATACTCCTTCGTGTTGATCCAGCCCAGGCAAGATCCCTGGGGATTCTTGGTATTGAAATCGGTGTGGGGCTTGCGGTCATGGCTGTTATGTTCTCCGTCTTTTTTGATATTTCCAGGGGAGAAGTCTCAGAAAAAGATGAAGACAAATGAGCCAATTTCAAAACGCTCCCTTTTGCCCAATCTCTGCGTCAGGCTCGAATTTTAATCCTCGAAATACTCAATGTATTCCTCCGGTTAAAATTTTCGCCTTCCTTGACCTTGGACAAAATTGAGCATTTTGAAACTGGCTCAAATAAATAACTTTCAACCTCGAGGTCTTTTTAATGAACCAATTTTTACTTGGCATCGGTATGGGATTATGTGTTCTTGTCTTTCTTATTCTCTACCGTGTTGTATTCGGTCCGGGGGTATTTAACAGGATAGCCGCACTTTCGACCATAGGCACAAAGACGCTAATTATACTTTTAATTATTGGTTTCCTTTACAACAGGGTGGATATGTTTGTCGATATCAGTATGGTTTACGCCCTCCTTAACCTAATCGGCACACTGGCTGCTTCCAAATATCTGGAATCCGTGGGAGAAAACTGATGAGCGTAACAGATATATTATTTGTATTATTTATGACCGGCGGCCTGTTTTTCTTTACTACTGCAACCATTGGGCTGTTGCGGTTTCCCGATTTCTTTTCCCGTTTGCATGCCACTGGCAAGGGGGATACACTGGCTGTGCTCTTATCTCTTATAGGCCTGGGAATTTTTGAAGGTTTTTCATTAACCAGCTTAAAGATCGTCTTCATTGCTGTTTTTATGTTTCTGGCACAGCCCACCGCAACGCACGCCATTTCCAGGGCAGGATTTAGAAGCGGTCTTAAACCATGGTTAAAAGAGGAGAAGAAGAGTTGATTATACCATTTGATATGATATTACTTTTTTTTGTTTTGATATGCGCCATTGCTGCCATAACAGTCAGAGATCTTTTAAGTGCGGTGATGATCCTGGGAGCCTACAGTTTCTTTATGTGTATTATATGGGCGCTAATGGGCGCCGTTGATGTTGCCTTTACCGAAGCGTCTGTGAGTGCCGGTGTAGGAACCATTCTCATGGTTGCCGCTATAAGCAAAACCACCAGGAGGTCAAAAGATTGAAAATAGCAAATTTACTTATTGTGGTCATCACCGGAATGGTTCTTATCTATGGAACGATGGATATGCCCGACTGGGGAGATCCGGATTCTCCGGCAAGCAGCCATGTTTCCCCGCATTATATTTCTGATGCGGTTGAAAAAACAGCGACTCCTAATATTGTTACCGCAGTTCTGGCTGATTACAGAGGTTATGATACACTCGGTGAAACCACGGTTATTTTTTCTGCCGGTATGGCGTGTATTTTGCTTTTAAGGAGAAGGCGCAAAGATTGATGGCGCTGCAGAAAGTCCCATCTACTGCGTTTCATCGCTTTTTCAGGAACTCGGCATACTACCTCCTCGTCCCTGGAAAACCACTGCGCCTTTTTATCCCGCTGCTTTTTAGCGGGGGTATAAGGAACTTTCTACTTCGTCAGCGGGGATACTTTTTACAAGCGCATCAAGATTAGGAAAGATTTATAATGGACTTTATTATCGGTAAATATAACTACTGGATTTACATTATACTGATGATGATCGGTTTCTATGCCATGATAGGCAAAAAAAATCTGGTAAAAAAGATCATTGGCATGAATATTTTTCAAACGGCAATCATTCTTTTTTATGTTTCTACTGCATACAAAAAAGGAGGTGCCACCCTGCCCATTATTGAACATGCCCACGGGCACGGCGAACATGCCAGCCATGCCATCGAGGCTTCTACCTACCTTAACCCCCTGCCCCACGTTCTCATGCTTACTGCTATTGTAGTTATGGTTGCCACCCTTGGAGTAGCGCTGGCGATAGTTATAAAAATATACAGAAGATATAATACATTAGAAGAAGATGAAATTTTAAAGGCCATCAAATGACAGATCAGATTCCTGTTCTTATTATTATCATACCTTTACTGTTTGCTCTCATTACACCCCTGCTTGGATGGTGGAGGAAAAACCTTTGCTATCCGTGGGTGATTTTTTCTCTTGCCCTGTGCATGCTTTGCTCAATTTTTGTATTGGAAACAGTTCTTAATACAGGAGTCATTCACTATTATCTGGGGAGCTGGTTGCCGCCATTGGGAATAGAATATGTCATAGACCATCTTAACGCCCTGATGCTGGTCATTATCTCAACAACCGCCCTCATTGTTGCCATTTATTCAAAAAAAAGTATCACACAGGAAATAGAAGGCAGTATCGTCTATTTCTATACCGTATTTTTGCTTCAGGTCACAGGATTTTTAGGGATTGTTATCACCGGTGATCTTTTTAACCTTTATGTATTTTTAGAAATTACATCCCTAACCGGTTATGCACTAATCGCGGCAGGCGAGGATGGAGCACCATTTGCTACTTTCAGATATATTATCATGGGAACCGTTGGGGCGTGCTTTTATCTTTTGGGAGTCGGTTATCTTTATATTATCACAGGATCGCTTAATATTGCAGACCTTGCCCGAATTTTGCCGGATCTCTACGGTTCAAAGGTCATACTGGTGGCCTTTGCCTTCTTCTTTGTCGGCATAGCCATAAAGATGGCTCTTTTCCCGTTACATGTCTGGCTGCCCGATGCATATACCAAAGCCCCGTCCGCAGTTAGCGCTCTGATTGCGCCTTTGATGACAAAGATTTCTGTTTATGTCATGTTAAGGATCATGTTTACCGTTTTTAAACCTTCTTTGTCCATAGATATGCTTCCGGTAACCGACATCATGATCTGGCTGGGAATTACGGCAATTGTTGCAGGAGCTGTTATGGCTCTCGCCCAGACTGATTTCAAGCGAATGTTTTGCTATATTGTTGTGGCGGAAATCGGATACATGGTGGGTGGCACGGGCATTGCCAATTCAGTCGCTATTAAAGGAGTCATTCTTCATATCTTAAATGACGCCATTATGACCCTTGGGATGTTTACAGTAGCCGGTATTGTTTGCTACCAGACGAAAGCACATAATCTTACCGATTTTAAAAACCTTTTTAAGAAGATGCCTTATACCATGGCCGCCTTTGTCGTTACAGCACTTTCCATAATCGGTGTTCCGCCGACCTGCGGGTTTTTCAGTAAATGGTATCTCATCCAGGGTGCAATTTCTGCCGGTTGCTGGGCCTTTGTTGCTGCGCTTCTTTTATCGAGTCTGATTAATATTATTTTATTTTTCAGGATCTTCGAGATCGGGTATGGTTTTTCTGAATCTCACGGACACGGACATGAAAGAGTATTAATCCGTGAAGCTCCCATGAGCATGCTGATCCCCACAATCATTACAGCTGTTGGTATTATACTTATTGGAATTTACAACCAGCCGATTGTCAACAACGTCATCCAGTTTGCCGTTCCAAAGCTATAGTTCGATTTTAAAATTATAGGCCGGCTTTTCTTTCCGGCATAGCAATACTTCGTACAGATGTTTGTCTTATCTATAAATACAGACCCGCAGCTGGACAAATCATGGTTTAAAGGCTCCGATTTTTCTGCTTCTTCAACTTGCCTGCATTAAATTTCCTATTTTAATCAATTTAACAATTTGAAACACTTTTTTTATCAAAAAAAAGACGGAAAACTCCAATTTGGTAAATGACACAATCGGAAGGTGGATGAAAATTTTTTAATCATTCGCTTTTTACAATGTTTCTCATAAATATATTCCTTTTTAAACGATGAAAAACTCGTATATGAGAACTTTTATAATTGCTATAAATTTACAAGTTGCAAGATTGAAGTAAAGTGTTATATGCATTCCCTGTTTAATCACGAGTTTTTCCTTATTTTTTTGAAAACCCTAAAAGTGCAAAGGCCGAGCAGATTTGGGCATAATAGCGGATAAAAAAACTAAAATAACCAATCGGGTTATTTATCCGGTCATACTTACCGTGCCGGCCAGCGCAAAGGAACTCACGCGAAGGGAGAGGGTAAAGTACCTCAGCCGGCATGCCAGACGGGCTCTTAAAATCTCTGCTGAAAAAAGCGGTATTCAGCTTGGAGAGCTCATAAAGGAAGATAACGGCTCTCCTATGCCATCAGGTGGAAATTACTGGTCTGTTACACATAAGCCGGAATATGTTGGAGGCGTGATTGCTTCAGAGAAGATTGGAATTGACATTGAAAAAATCAGGCCGTGTTCAAAAGCACTGTTAAAAAAAACAGCCGATAACCAGGAATGGGCACTTTCAGATGCCGATCCGATGAAACTTTTTTTCAGGTACTGGACATCAAAAGAGGCTGTGTTGAAAGCTGGTGGAAAAGGCCTTACAGATCTGTCAAAATGCCGCATTATACAGATCACAGATGACAATAATCTTATAGTGAACTACAAAAATAAAAAATGGTTTGTAGAACAATTATTTTTCAGCGATCATGTGGCATCTGTTATAAAAACGGCTTCCCGCATCGAATGGACAATTTTATAGGCTTGATTCCTTTGACTTTTTATTTGTAATGAGCTATGGTAATCGATACAATTTATAAGTGGTAATCATGGAGGATTAATATGGAGGTCCTTGGTATTGATATAGGATTCGGCTTTACGAAAGCGACAGACGGCAAAGAGACCCTGATTTTTAAATCCCTTTTTGGAGATGCAACAGATTTGCAATTCTGGGTCGATTTCGGCGACGCTTCTCTTTCAAATTATTTCAACGTGACAATAGACGGCAAGTCATATTTTATTGGAGATCTTGCTGAGCAGCAGTCGAATGTAATCAGTTTTACTCTGGACCAGGAAAAACTCATATCTGAATTTGTTAAAGTTCTTTCCCTCACCGTTGCCGGCGTTTTTTTAAATGATGAATCTTCTATCAATGTTCCAATCAACATTGTGTCAGGGCTTCCAATAGGATATTTTAAGCACAATCACAAACGGTTTAATGAAATCCTTACGGGACATCACAAGATATCATACCTCCAGCCTGATGGCGGCAGGATTGCCAAAGAAATATACATTAATAAGGTTCGTATGCTTCCGCAGCCCCTGGGAACAATTCTAAACCTCCTTATGGATGACAGGGGTAAAATCGTCAACAATGAGTTGGCTAAACAGAAAGTGGGTGTTGTCGATATCGGGTTCAGGACAACGGATTTTACAATTATGGATCGCCTGCGGTATATTGATCGGAGCAGCAGAACGATGGATACCGGAATTGCAAAAGCTTTTGCCGTCATCTCGAATAAATTGCGTGAAAAGTGCGGAGTCAGCGTTGAACTATATCGATTATACAAGGCGGCAGAACTGGGAACCATTCAAATGAAGGGGCATGGACTTAATTTTGCAAAAATAAGAGATCAGGTTTATTCTCAATTGGCCGGGACAATAGCAAATGACATCGATCGTGTATGGGCAGGAGACTGGGATATTGACACGATTGTTTTAACAGGTGGCGGTTGTATGGAGCTGGCAAAGTATCTCCAGCCGCTAATTTCAGGGAATGTCATACCAACAGACACCAGCATCGATGCACGCTTGAACAATGTTCGGGGATATCTTAAATACGGCAAATATACATGGGGAGAATCGTTTCAGGAACCACCACAGCCCCAAACGCCTCAGGAATTTGACCCTGAGGAAGAACCCATGGTAGAATCGCTGGAAGAACCCATGGAAGAACTAACGGAAGAATCGATATCGGATGTTTTAGAGGAAATAGACGAGCCCATAGAGGAGCCCATAGAGGAGATAGATAATTTTGTTGAAGACGACTTCCCCGAAGAGTAAGTAAAGCCAAAGGATTTTATCGTTACCGTAAGAGGCCGCCCAAACAGAAAATCAAGAATCTTAGAATCCACACCTCCTTTTTTTACCACCAGATGACGGATTTGAGTATCATACCGAATAATTTGACGAATTTCTTTTTGTATCGCATTTTTGCTGTTATCCTGTTTTTTTAGCATCTCTTTAATTTTTTCATATGAACAGCGGACCTGGTGATCTATGACAAGCTCCCATAACCCTTCAATGTCCAAAAGCAGATCTTTTCGAGTCAGCCTATTTATTGAATAGATTTTTTCTATTTTCCGTGTGTCCCAGCATTTCAGTGCGTTGCATTCAACAGGTCGGTTTTTGTAAATTTCGCATTTTTTCTCGCCTTCGTTAAAAAATATACAAGTATTGGAGTCGTTTTTTCCTTTTATTTTTATCAATTCTGAAGATAGGGGCAAGAGCTCTTGTCTGACATTATCATATGCCAATTCGCCTTTTCTCATTGTAAAAAGGTATTTTGCTAAAATGATGCCCTTATCGATTAAGTGTTTGTCTGCAAGATGAAAAGATGGACCTCCTTTTTTACAACAGGTCCCACAGCGAATGCATTCAGTAATATGGGCTTTGTGTTTTTTATTTAACGATTTTAAACCAGTCATCTTTTTGTTGCGAAAAATGGTATCCTTTGATACTTGCATATATAGTAGTTCTCATAAATATGTTCCGTATTAAATGAGGAAACTGTTTGAGTGTATTTAAGATCGTTAAGAAAGAACTTGTGTGCCATATCGTCAATTTGCTGAAATAGTTCTAAAACCAAAAGCAATTATAATATCATCGGTCTGTTCTTTCTTTACGCTCTCTTATATACGAGTTTTTCATCGTTTAAAACGAAATATATTTATGAGAAACATTATATTCATTTTTGCGAAAGTGATTATTAAAAAATTATATAACATGTCTTATAGAATCAACACAACATTTGTTCTTACAATAATTTTAATTATCTCAAGCTGTACCAGGGATAAATTTGAAGAAACCACTGCTGAAAAGAAATTTTCCAAAGAGCTTCAGGTGGTGGGTTACGGTTATGCAAAGATACCTGATAAATCCAGTCCAAACGGAAAAATTCTTGCTCGCCAGCGGGCTGCCGGATTAGCGGCAGGCAGTTTGGTTGATCAAATATCAGGTATTGACTTTATTCTTAAAAAAGTAAAAGGCAAATCTGTTGTATTCAAAATGCTTAAGACATCCTCTCGCGGCGTTTTAAAAAATACAAATATAAAGTACTATAATCTTGGCAACAACAGGATTCTTGCTAAACAGACATGCCTGACAAAAATAATCCTTAGCAACTCTGATTATGCAGCATTTTATGAGACTTCATTTCGTTCAGACAACCTGCAAAAATCTTTGATAGGTGAATATCGAAATGCAGTGGAGGAAATGGCTTCGGCTAAATACAAAAAGAAAAATAAAATTACCGGAAAAATTCTGCTATCTGATTTGAGCATTTCTGATTATAAAGGAAAAAGCGATATTAAAGTAAAAGCAAAAATATTTGTACTGTTTAATTAATTGAAGGGTCGGGGAGTTTTTTCCTCAACAGCTTTTTTGGTGAACCGTTGGCTTTTTAACGATTGTCATAAGTTCGTCATGGGGACCACCGATTCGCCCGTACAATCCTTAACAATCATATCGAGAAACTGACGGACGGTCCGCCTGAGGCGGACTTAAATTAAATTTGAGCCAGCCCCAACAGACAGATTCCCACGAAAGCGATGGTCGTCTCTGCCTTTATGGGTTTAACTGAGGAGATAGGGGGCGTGTACTGAGTTCGGTACTAATCTGATAAGGGTTGTATGGGCGAATCGGTGATCCCCATGACGAACCGACAAGAGGTTGCAAAACTCCTCCACCTCTCAATTAATTGAAAGGTTGGGGTGTTTTTCAATCTCTGTTTTGTTTGTCCGGAGAATCGACCATTCGCTGACAAACTTTTGAAAATCATAAAAACGCAAGCGTTTCACCAAAAAATTAATTCTCAAAAGAAGGTTTCCATGTTTTTATCCCTTATTAAAAAAAGAAGAAGTATTAGACGATATCTGCCATGGCCTGTGGAAAAAGAGAAAATTGATGTTCTGATTGAAGCGGCTCTTCGCGCTCCTTCCTCAAGGGGTTTTAATCCGTGGAAATTTATCTTTGTTACAAAAAGGGATTTACTTAAAAAGCTTTCAGTAGCAAAAAAGCACGGTTCTTCCTTTTTACGAAACGCTACTTTAGGAATTGTCGTGTGTGCCGATGGGGAAAAGTCCGATGTTTGGGTTGAGGATGCTTCAATTGCATCAATATTTATTCAGCTGGCTGCAGAATCACTAGAGCTTGGAAGTTGCTGGATTCAGATTCGAGAAAGGATGCATGACAATGAAAAAACGGCACAGGAATATATTTCTGAAATATTAAGTATCCCTTCTGGGTTGAAAGTTGAATCCATTATTGCTGTCGGACATCCTGAAAAAAGAAAACCGCCCCATGCCAAAAAAGATTTGCAGTATGATAAGATTTTTCTAAATTCATACGGAAACTTGTATCGAAAAACCTGACAAAACAAATTCGCATCTGATAAGCAAGTATTTGAGGGATCGGGGAATTTTTTAATCTCTGCTTTGCTCGTCAGGGGAATTACCCATTAGCCCGTACAAGCCTTAACAAATGATTGCAGTTCTCTGTACACGCCCCCTATCTTCTGCGCTAAGCTCATACAGGCAGAAACGATCATCGCCGTCATGGGGATCTGTCTACTGGGGCTGACTCAAATCTGA
>CAJHXW010000331.1_pt1 | contig 11422 bp, 9 predicted proteins | sample 9198581 | NCBI WGS metagenome assembly CAJHXW01 (sample SAMEA7708328, study PRJEB35096) | sediment metagenome | biome: marine neritic benthic zone biome [ENVO:01000025]; feature: sediment [ENVO:00002007]; material: shallow marine sediment [ENVO:03000034] sea grass bed [ENVO_01000059] ...
GTGTGTATATTTGTGCCGGGTTTAAAACCACGAATTTTCATAGCCCTTACAAGACGCAGGTATTCACTTTCGATAACAAAAATATAACGGACGGTCATCAGAAAAAGAAAAACAAATTTTTCAGGAATCTTCAGGTGGTTTAAAGCATGACCCAGCGTAACAAGAGACATGGAAGAAATCAAAGCAATAACAGCAAGTATAATAGCATTCGATTTTAAGGTGATCTGGGCAGAAAGAATAATACCTGGCCGGGTAATTGTGAAAAGCCCCATATTGAATGCAGGCTCGCCACTGTATGTAAAAGGCAATATCAGCCAGATTAAAAGAATCAAACCGTTTACAAAAACGAGTCTTTTGGCAACCGCGAAAAGGTTTAAACCGGAAAACCAAACCATTAAGAATGATAGAAAGACAGCTACAAAAAGCCCGGGAAATCGGTATGAAAGGGCGACGATAAAAGAGAAGGCCGTTGCAAAAACAACTCTTACGATCGGGTTGACTTGATTAATTCTCGATTTTTCTACAACAAACGGTTCGCTGATCATAATAGTGAAGAACATCCCTCAGGTTTTTGAAAGCGGCCTTCGGCCTTGAAGACCGCCATTTGGTGGCTTGAAGAGCGACCCGCTAAACGGGACTTGAAACCTAAAACATAACGCTCCTCAAACGAAGTGCTCCTCAAGGGAAGAGATCTATCCTTGCTTCCGTCGATAGTGGAAATAAGCACCAACTCCCATAAGGCCAAGTATATAACCGATACCACCAATGATTTCGCTGACAGTCGGGCCGGGCCTTGTCGATTCTTCGAGCATTTTAATAACCGGTTTTAATTTTTTATCCAGGGCTTTTTCAACTGCCTGCTCGATTTCGTTTGAATTGAGACCCGTTGATAATTCGGGCTGCATTCGCTTCTCCTGCGTCTCTTCGGCCGATTTTACGGAAACTGTTTTTAACGGACTTTCCTCTTCATGTGATTTTAGAGTTGATTTCACGGGTTTTTTATCAGCCAGGCTCTCTATCTCATTAAGCGGAATCGTCCATTCTGCCCGATGACCCATACCTGCCACAAGAACAATCTTTAATGCTGTTTTTTCCGGGACTGTAAAGGAAAATTCTCCTTTATCATCGGTTTTTCCTTCAAGGATGTTTTTCCCCCTTAAATCGGAAACTAAGATTTTTCCACCCTTAACTTTTTTGCCTCCGCTGAATTTGCTTTCGGTAAATACCTTGTCTCCTTCCACCCATGCAAATATCATGACTCTATGGGCATATGCTGTGTCGGTAATACAAAAGAGAAGGATAAGAAAAAAGAAAAATCCCTGAAAAACATTTTTTAAAGTATGTTTGTTCATTTTAAAATCCGGTTTTATCACAGTCTAATTAGTTGAGGGGTTGGGGAGTTTTTCAATCTCTGATCGGTTCGTCAGGGGGATCACCGATTTGCCCGTACCACCCTTATCAAATTAGTAGCGAACTCCGTACACGCCCCCTATCTTCTCAGTTAAGCCCATAAAGGCAGAGACGACCATCGCCTTCGTGGGAATCTGTCTACTGGGGCTATCTCAAATCTAATTTAAGTCCGCCTCAGGCGGACCGTCCGTCAGTTTCTCGACATGATTGTTAAGGGTTGTACGGGCAAATCGGTGATCCCCCTGACGAACTTATGACAATCATTAAAAAGCCAACGGTTCACCAAAAAAGCTGTTGAGGGTAAAACTCCCTGACCCTTCAATTAGTTAAAATAATTCTTTCATGAAATAATCACTTACCATTAATTTTCACGGAGATTTTACCAATATTGAAAATAAAAAAGCAGTGAATCTCCTTGTATTTCCGTGGTAATTTTTTTCAATTGCTCTGCTATGAAAACCCCGGCAGCATGGAAGGTTGAACCTTTTTTATAAAAAATATGAAAAAAGCCGTAATGATTCCTTCGATTATCATTACTGGAAAATGAGCAACCACCACTATGCCTGCGATTGTAAGAAAATTTTCATCTGTGGTCATCAAAGCAAGACCAACTAAAACGCCACTGAAGAAAACAGAAAAAAGACCACAGGCAAAAGCACCGGTGCATGCAATTGCTGGTTTTTTAAAAATCAGGGATCTGAAAAGATAATAGCAGAGAACCGAAGGCAATGCCATAATAATTGTATTTATACCCAGCGATGTAATTCCGCCAAACTGGAATATAACTGCTTGAAGCAAAAGTGCAACTAATATTGCCGGAAAGGCCGCCCATCCCAAAAGAAGCCCTACGATTCCGTTTAGAATAAGATGAACATTTGAAGGTCCCACGGGAACATGAATAAGCGATGCAACAAAAAACGAAGCAGACAGGATGCTTACATGGGCAATGCGGTCATAATCGAGTTTTTTTAAACCCACTGCCGTACCGGCTGCCGCAAGCACCCCGCCTGAAATAAGAACAGATCCTGATAAAACACCTTCAGAAATATGCATGATTTTATTATTGTTCCCAGTCGTGAAATTTAACCCAGATAACTGCACCGAGTTCGACGCTCTTTTTTTCACCGGATTTAAGTTTTAGTTTATAATCCGCTTCATTTAACGCTGCAAAACCCCACCACCCTGCTTTAGGCACGGCATATGTAAAGACACCATTTTGATCCGCCTTGACAGTCTGAGTGACCATATAGTCGGTAGGAGCTTTTGCTTTTTGGTTTTCGTTGTAGTATTCAACCTCTACCTCAGCATAGGGAACCAGTTTTTTATCAAGCTTTACAACCCCTTGAAAAACATTTCCGGCATAAAGTCCAAAAGGTTTTGAAAGGGGGACAATTTCTGTCTTTAAACCGATTTCTTTATCCCAGCCTTCGTCATCTCCGAAAGCCGTCACAACCGTCTTGGTGTAATGGGTAATGAAGCAGTCTTCGGCAGGTTCCCAGTATGGTTTCGGCTCCATATGAAACATATAGACACCGGGTCTTTTGATCTTGTAGTCTGTTTCCCACGATGCATGGCCCATGACCTTAATTTTTTTAAGACCGCTTAAAAGGTCAATATTTTTACCGTTGGCATTTACGGAAAAAACTTTTGGTTTAACAAACTCCATGCCTATGCCTTCAAAAGGATGAGAAAAGGAAAGCTTTACGTTCACCGTTTTGCTTTCTTTCTGCATCACCATGGAGTCCGAAGGGATCACCATGCCGAAATGGGCGAAAGCCGGATTTACCCCAATAAAAATAAACCATGCGATTAATAAGGCTGAAAGAACACTTTTGTACATCATTGCCTCCCCTATAAAGCAAAAAAACCACGGGCAACCTTGTATCTTCGTGATACTATATGCCTTCGTGGTTTAAATGTGAAATTATCGAAATGCTCTTATGGGCAGGCTTCTGCCAGCCGGTTGCGTATCTTTTATCTTGGATTATATTAGGTGTCAAGTAAAAAATAATGCTGCCAATGATTCTTGACTTGGAGGTAAAAACCGCTTACGATTAACAGTTAGCGATTATCTAAGGTTCGTCTGGGGAAAAACACAGGAAAACATTTATGAAGCGGAAAATCAAAGAACTGATCTATGAGGCTTTAAAAAAAGCCTATAAAAAAGGGGAATTGACTTCTTCCAATTTCCCTGAAGTCGAAATTCAAGAGCCAAAGGCACGGATGCATGGTGATTTTTCCACAAATATTGCCATGGTGATGGCATCTTCTCAGAAAATGGCTCCTAAAAAAATTGCTGAATCAATTTTATATCACATTAACGATGAAAGCCGTATCCTTTTAAAAACTGAGATTGCCGGGCCGGGATTTATTAATTTTTATGTAAGACAGTCTGCATGGTATCCTGTTCTCAGCAGGATTTATGAAGAAGGCGAACGCTATGGGTCTTTAAATATCGGAAAGGGCGACAAAATCCAGGTGGAATTCGTAAGTTCCAACCCGACAGGGCCGCTTCATGTCGGTCATGGTCGGGGTGCGGCTGTGGGTGACAGCGTGGGTAATATCCTTTCTTTTTGCGGATACGATGTTCAAAAGGAATACTACATCAATGATTCAGGGAGGCAGATTAATACCCTGGGGCTTTCCGTTTTTTACCGTTACAGGGAGCTTTTCGGAGAAAAAATAGAGTTTCCCGATACTTGCTATCAGGGAGATTATATACGGGATATTGCGATAAAAATAAAAGAGATTAATGGAGATAAATTTATTACTAAAAATGAAAAGCCAGATGAAAGGAAGGCTGAAGACAAGGCTGTTTCATATTGTGCGAAACTGGCGGCCAAAGAAATTCTTGCAGGAATCCGTCTGGATCTCGATTCATTTGGTGTCAGGTTTGACCAATGGTTCAGCGAACAAAGCCTGTATGATTCCGGAATGGTCGATTCGGTAATAAATGAATTTAAGAAAAAGAAAATTATTTATGAGAATGCCGGGGCCCTGTGGTTTAAAACAAGCGATTTCGGTGATGAAAAAGATCGTGTGGTTATAAAGAAAAATGGTGAGAAGACCTATTTTGCTTCGGACATCGCATATCACCAAGAAAAGTATGAAAGGGGTTTTAACCGGGTAATAGATGTATGGGGGGCGGATCATCACGGATATATACCCCGAATGAGTGCTTCAGTCCAGGCGTCGGGAAGAGACAAGAATCAGTTTCATGTTATTTTGGTTCAGCTGGTAAATCTTCTGCGAGGTGGAGAACCTGTGGCAATGTCCACCCGTGCAGGAGAGTTTGTTACACTAAGAGATGTAATAAACGAAGTGGGAAGTGATGCAGCAAGGTTTATTTTCTTAACACGCCATTATGACAGCCCCCTTGATTTTGATCTTGAGATTGCAAAGAAAAAGACCAGTGACAACCCTGTTTATTATGTGCAGTATGTACATGCGCGCATATCAAGTATTGTCAGAAAAGCAGCAGAAAAAGACACAGGGGACAATATAACCGATGACCAGGCCATCGCCATGTTAACACAGCGAGAGGAAGTAGAGTTGATGAAAGCCCTGGCCCGTTATCCGGAGACAATAAAAAACAGTGCAAAGTTAATGGAGCCTCACAGGATAACATTTTTCCTTATGAATCTAGCCTCTTTGTTTCATTCCTACTATAATAAACACCGGGTTTTAACCAATGATCCGGTATTAAGCCAAGGCAGGCTTTATCTGATCACAGCTGTGCAAAAAGTTATCCGAAACGGCCTGACTCTGCTTGGCGTGTCTGCCCCGGAGAGGATGTAGAAATTTTACCACGGAAAGACACGGAATATCAGTGGAAAATTAAAATGACAAAAAACGAACCAAAAGATAATAAAAAACCTTTTCTGTGGACAAACCGCAAACACCTTGCCATGTGGCTTTTTATCGTTTTATTTGTTGCTGCATGGATGTTTGTACTGGGAATCTTTGTTGGAAGAAAATCCGTACCTGTAGCCTTTGATATAGATAGTCTTCAGAAAGAACTGGCGGGTCTTAAACAGGATGACATTGAGAAACAGCGAAGGCATGCAAAAATTGACTCTGATGCGGCCAATGGTAAAATTAACTTCGATTATTATGACAAATTAAAGGATAGCAAAAATATTAATAAGAGGAAACCTGCTCCAGTAAAGCCCAAAACAAAGCCTTTACCTGAAAAGACTAAAAAAATAAAGAAAAGGAAAGTCGCCAAAACTAAGACCGCAAAAACTTCTAAAATGTCTAAAAAGAAAAAAGTTATAAAACCTGAAAGAAAAAAGAAAGGTGAAAAAATTCTGACCATACAGACTGCGTCACTAAAAGATTCGAATGATGCGGACCAGATGGTGGCAGAACTAAAAAAGAAGGGATATGATGCATACAAGGCCATGGCTGTTGTTCCTGATAAGGGGATATGGTTCAGGGTCAAGGTGGGATATTATGAAAACAGCACCGAAGCTGCCGATACATTAAAACGTCTGAAAAAAGACGGTTTGGATGCTTTTTTAGTAAACCGTTAAATGGTGAAATTGATTTTTGCTTCATATTTCTAAGAACTGCTATGAAATTATTAAAAGCGAGGAGCAACTTGTGAAAATTACGAAGAATGAAGTATTACACGTGGCTGATCTCGCGCGGCTTGATCTGGATGAGGAGTCAATTGACAGGTTTGCCGGGCAGATCGGGGAAATTTTAGAGTATGTTGATACTTTAAATAAACTTGACACAAAAGGTATCACACCAACTTCCCATGCAATTTTTTTAAGTAATGCATTTCGGGAAGACGAGAATAAGTCGCATCTTGATAATGATGTAGCACTTGCTAATGCACCTGAAAAAGAGGATGGCGGTTTTATTGTACCTAAAGTGGTGGGGTAGAGAGGACGCGGGTTACGCTTGGCTGCCAAAGTAAGGTTACAGATAATTCGACAATCAACAGTGACACAAGGAAATGCTTAATGAAGCTTCATGAACTTACCATACACAAAGCCCACGAGTTGTTAAAACAAAAAAAGATATCTTCCGCTGAACTTACCCGGGCTGTTTTAGACCGCATTGAAACTATGGATGAAAGGGTAGGTGCTTATATCACAGTGGCCGGTGATACAGCAATGAAACAGGCCCAGCTTGCAGACAAGGCCATTTCAAATGGAAAGTGTCGACCGTTAACAGGAATTCCCCTGGCGATTAAGGACCTTATTTGCACAAAGGGACTTCAAACAACCTGTGCGTCAAAGATTCTAGAAAATTTTATTCCACAATATAATGCCACAGCCATTAAAAAGCTTAATGATCAGGGAGCCGTTATCATCGGAAAGACCAACATGGATGAATTCGCTATGGGTTCATCAACGGAACATTCGGGATTAAAACTAACCTGCAATCCTTGGAATCTTTCGCATATTCCAGGCGGATCCAGCGGGGGGTCAGCAGCAGCAGTTGCAGCGGATATGTGTCTTGGAGCACTCGGTTCGGATACGGGCGGGTCCATAAGGCAGCCTGCGTCACACTGCTCGGTTACTGGGCTGAAACCGACATACGGCAGGGTTTCTCGTTTCGGGTTGGTGGCCTTTGCCTCTTCCCTTGATCAGATCGGTCCTCTGGCAAAAGATGTGATTGATTGCGCCATACTCTTAAACACTGTTTCCGGTTATGATCATAACGATTCTACGTCAGTACCTGAAGATGTTCCTGATTACACATCCTTCCTTAAAAATAGCCTTAAAAAAGGTCTTGAAGGGATTACCGTAGGAATTGTCAGGGAATATGGTGAAGCAAAAGGTTTGGACAATGATGTTTCCGATGCAGTCAATAACGCGATTACTACGATTGAAAACCTGGGAGCAAAGTGTATTGAAGTCACTTTGCCCCACACTGAATATGCCGTTGCGGCATATTATGTGATTGCACCGGCCGAGGCGAGTTCAAATCTTGCCAGGTATGACGGTGTAAAATACGGCTTCAGGGATACAGACAAGACGGAGCTTATGGATATGTATAAAAGCACACGCTCACAGGGATTCGGCTCTGAGGTTCAACGGCGCATTATCATAGGGACGTACTGTCTTTCCGCCGGTTATTACGATGCGTACTACGGCAAGGCGTCACAGGTCAGGACACTGATTATGGAGGATTTCAAAAAAGCGTTTCATTCCTGTGACGTAATACTATCCCCTGTGGCCCCCACACCGGCATTTAAGATAGGAGAAAATGTTGACGATCCGCTTACCATGTACCTTTCAGACATATTTACACTTTCGGCAAACCTGGCAGGAATACCGGGCATGTCTGTTCCCTGCGGATTTTCTAAAACAGGTCTTCCCATAGGACTTCAAATAATGGGAAGTCATTTTGGCGAGGAAAAGATTTTTAGAACAGCGTATAATTTCCAGCAGTCGACGGATTTTCATAAGAAAAAGCCTGTTCTTTAAACAATATATGTAAAAGGAAAACATGATGGGCATTCAACCTGAAGGTGAAGATTTGAGAAAAGCGGTCAAGTGGGTTTCCCAAGAGCGAAAAGCAAACGCAGAAGCAAATCTACAAAAACTTGTACAACAGGCGAGCCTGAGATTTAATCTGTCACCGGCGGATGGAGAATTTCTGGTCCGGTTTGTAAAAGAAGAAGAGTAAGTCGCATTGCGTGTTGCCAGTCTTTGACCTTTAAATATTTTCAGATAATTACGATGAACTGGGCAGAAAAATAAATCGGTTTATAAAGTATGTAGAATCAAATTGGGAATAAACATGCAACTCGTATCTCGTAATCAGTAACATTCTTAACTATCTTCAAAATAACAAATAAAAATGACCAAAGCTGTTTTTCACAAAATACGGAATTTATAGAATGCCACAAATTAAAATCCTTCCTGAAATCCTTTCAAACAAAATCGCCGCAGGCGAAGTGGTGGAGCGCCCAGCTTCCGTTGTCAAGGAGCTTATTGAAAATTCACTGGATGCAAAGAGTAAAAAGATAATAATCGAAGCGGAAAATGGCGGGCGCTCGATGATCCGGGTTTCCGACAACGGTGTTGGAATGAACCACGATGATGCCCTTTTATCCATTGAGCGCTATGCAACCAGCAAGATCTTCACGGATCGGGATCTGTTTTCAATCGATACCTTAGGCTTTAGAGGGGAAGCGCTTCCGAGTATTGCTTCCGTCTCTAGATTTTCTCTGGTTTCAAGGAACGAACTTTTGGATGTCGGCACCAAAATCTATGTTGAAGGAGGCAAGGTTAAAAAGGTCGAGCAGATCGGTGCTCCGGCGGGAAGCATGATTACTGTCAAGCAGCTCTTTTATAACACCCCGGCCAGGCGAAAATTTTTAAAAACAGTAAACACGGAGATGGGCCATATTGCTGATACCGTTGCGGCCTTAGCTCTTTGCCGGCCTGATGTTCATTTTGAACTTCATCATAACTCAAAAATGGTAAAAAACTGGCTGCCGACTTCCGATCCTGTTGATAGGGCGGCAGATGTTCTGGGAAAAGATATCAGAGCCGATCTTTATCCTTTGGACTGTATAGAAGACGGCAGCATGTCAATCTATGGTCAAATCGCCTCTCCAAGGATCACGCGCAGCACATTTAAGGGGGTCTATATCTATGTGAACGGCAGGGTTGTCCGTGACCGGGTGATCCGGCATGCCCTGATGGAAGGATATGCACAAAGATTGATGAAGACTCGCTTCCCCGTTGCCGTTCTTTTTATAAACGTTCCCTTCGATCAGGTAGATGTGAATGTTCATCCAACCAAAAACGAAGTGCGGTTTATCCGGCAAAAAGAAGTGCACGATCTGGTTAAAAGAGCTGTTTTAGAAATTTTACGTCAGGCCGATCAGCCCGCATGGGGACCGCGCAAATCGAAGGATAGCAACAGCATACCAGAAAGACCACAAGTTGCAGAGCAAGCTTCCGGATACAGAGGAATCGGGTGGAGCGCTTCGCTTGAATGGGAAGGTGAGCAACCAGAAACCAGCAACCAACATCGAGCATTCAACATCCAGCAACGAGTATCGAGTATCCAGCATCCAGCCATCCAAACCCCCATCTGGGAAAAAAAACGCTTTACCGATTTACGAATTATCGGTCAATTACACAGCACTTATATCCTTTGTGAGTCAAAAGATATGCTTTTTTTAATTGACCAGCATGCCGCGCATGAAAGGATTGCTTTTGAGCAGCTTAAGAAAAGATCAAAGGGGATGAAAACAGCGGCCCAAAGACTCCTTATCCCTGAAACCATTGATGTGGGATACTTAGAGGCAAAGATGCTTGCCAGCCTGATACCCCAGTTTGAAAAATTCGGGCTTGAAGTCGAGCACTTTGGAGGAAATACGTTTGTGGTAAAATCTGTTCCTGACATTCTTTCAGGCAGGCCGGTCAAACCAGTTATCATGGAAATCGTGGAAAAGATGATTAAAACAGGTTTTGCTCCGGGCCTGGAAAAGGCCATGGATGAGTTTCTGATATCATTGGCATGCCACAGTGTAATCAGGGCAAACCAGTCTCTAACCGAGGTGCAGATAAAAAGCTTGATTGAGCAGCTTGAAAATTGCGAAAATCCCTCCCACTGTCCCCACGGCCGGCCCACATGGATTAAATGGACCATAAAAGACCTTGAAAAGTCCTTTGGCAGGATTGTATAAATTTAAATTTGAGACTGTTGAGGATTCTTAGACGTTTTGTACTCAAATTAAGTATAAACCAAATGCCTCTGGGAAATCAGCCATGAAACATTAGCGGAAACAGACATTCATGTTATTTGCGGCCATAGCTGTCATTTTTTGTTTTTTATCATGCAACTTAAGTAATATCCTGCCAGGAAACAACTTAGATCACGACATCTATTTACTAGAAGGGAGTCCAGTATCAGACCCTGAGGAAATAAAATTTAAAACCCTTGTTAAGAGGATTGTTTCAAATATCCGGCCTGATAAGTACTATCCGGAAATTGAGATCATTAATCCTCTCAATGAATCAGTTTCCCCACCAGACTGATAGGAAGATACGCCATTCATAAAACCGAAACTGTGAAATTAAAATAGATAATATCCCAGCTGAGTCTAAATCCGATTAAGGATATCTCTTGATGAGTTCATTATAATATGAAGAGCCTCGGATATTTTCCAGATCTTTATCTGTTTTTATAAGATCCCAGTTTTTATAGCCTTTCTTAACAGCTAATTTAAGCCACTCGATTGAGTTTTCTGTATTGTTTTGCCTTGAATACATGCAGGCGATATTATAATACGTATTGATATGATCCGGCCAAAGTGCGGTCATTTTTTTAAATAATAAAATGGCTTTGCCAAATTCCTTCTGTTTTGCATACAATACCGCCAAAGCGTTCAAGGCCTCTGGAAATTTCGGTTTCAGGTCAAGCGCTTTTTGATAATAAGCTGCCGCTTTTTTCAGTTCACCTTTAGTATAATATAATTTCCCTAAAACATAATGTATTTCAGGATCTTTCGGGTTATTTATTAACTCCTTTTGAACCTTTGCAATATCCTGCTCAATATCTTTTTGTAATCCGATTGTTGTGTTAAGATTTCTTTTTGCATCATCATAGTCGGGTTTTATTTCTAAAGCTTTTTTAAAATGTTCGATGGCCGCATCGATTTTGCCGTTTTGCATCAGGAAAACACCCAGGTTATTATGTGCCTCCTCCATCCCGGGGTCTAGCTGCAATGCTTTAGTATAATAATCAATGGCTTCATCTGATCTTTCCTGCAAACCAAAGGCAACACCCAAATTAAAATACGCTTTTGTGTACTCAGGATCTATTTTCAGTATTTCATTATAATGCCCAATGGCCTCATCTGTTTTTCCCTGCTCTGCAAGCGCTAAACCCAGATTGTTGTGTGCATCAACATAATCGGGTTTAATACGAAGAGCCTTGGAATAATGTTTTATAGCCTCATCTGTTTTGCCTATTTCTATCAGGGTAATGCCGAGATTGTTGTGTGCATCAGCATAATCGGGTTTTATTTTCA
>CAJHXW010000131.1_pt1 | contig 11414 bp, 10 predicted proteins | sample 9198581 | NCBI WGS metagenome assembly CAJHXW01 (sample SAMEA7708328, study PRJEB35096) | sediment metagenome | biome: marine neritic benthic zone biome [ENVO:01000025]; feature: sediment [ENVO:00002007]; material: shallow marine sediment [ENVO:03000034] sea grass bed [ENVO_01000059] ...
AAAAGAATTTTTAGAAATTAATGGAATCTGAGGTAATGTCAAAAGAATGGTGTTTATAACATCAGTGAGTTCTGATGTCAAACAAGTTATGGTTATTGCAGGGTATTGTCAAAGTTGAAAGTTGGGCATGAAAGTTTCAATCCGGTGCCAGATTCTTTATTGAGCAAAGGTTGACGGCGTCGTAAAAAGATTCATATACGATGAGCCTTTTTTGACGCCAATCAGGGTTAATCCATGGCTTCCGGCACCTCAAACCCGCTGTCTTCAAGAGCTTTTTTTATAATATCCGTCTTGCAGGCGGAAAGTCTGAAATAGTATATTCGTTTGCTTGTTTGCTGAGCCGTTATCCCTACGTTAATTATATCCCCGCCATTGTCATTGATAACCTGCAAAGCCTTTTTAAATAATCCGGGTTCATCTTTTATCACGACATCTATACGGGAGCTGGCGGTGAGGATGCCCATCATATCGATAAAAGCCCGAAGTATATCCGATTCAGTTATGATACCCACCAGCTTATTTTTTTTAACGACCGGCATGCCGCCTATTTTATGTTTGTAAATAAGCTGTGCCGCCATTTCTATATCGTTATCAGGATCTACGCATATCGGTTTTTTTATCATTAGATCTGTTAAAGTCAGGTCTGCTAACATTGAAGGGATAAGACCCTGTTTTAAATCAGCCAGTGTTAGAAAACCCTTCAGTGTCTTTTTTTGTGAAACAACAGGCAGGTGCCGAATGGAGTTGATTTTCATCAGTTCAATCGCATCACTGACAGAGGCTTTTTCCGTAATAGTGATTGGGTCCGGAATCATTAAGTCATGTATTTTCATAGTATATTGCCCTCGGTTGCAGACGGATAATTGAATTTTAGTTCTCAACTGCTTTTTTACGTGCAGATATTAAAGTCGGCTGGTAATTGCAAAGTGGTTCTTCGGCCTGGTAATCTCCGGTCGCTTCATAGGCCCTTGCCCTGCATCCACCGCAGACTTTTTTATATTCGCATGCGCCGCATTTACCCTTTAATTTATTAAAATTACGCAAAGATAAAAAAATATCTGAATGATTCCATATCTTATCAAAAGAAATTTTTGTAACATCCCCGCAATTTAAATCTAAAAATCCGCATGGCTGAACAACTCCTGTGTGCGAAATAAAGCAGAACCCGATACCTCCCAGGCATCCACGTGTAACCGCATCCAAACCGTGTGATTGGAATGAAACAGATTTATTCTCTTTTTTTGCCCTTTGTCTGAGTATCCGGTAGTAATGTGGTGCACATGTCGCTTTTAATTGCAGGGGTGTTTTTTCTCTCTGATCGTAGAACCAGTTCAATGTATTTTCATATTCATTTGCCGTAATCTCCTGGTCCACAATATATTTTCCCCTGCCGGTGGGCACAAGAAGAAAAATGTGATGGGCAACGGCTCCCAGTTTTATGACAAAATCCTGGATTTTGGGAATTTGATCCAGATTTGTCTTTGTAATGGTTGTGTTTATCTGGAATTCAACACCTGCTTCCTTTGCCAGTTTTATCCCGTTTAAAGCACCTTCAAATGCGCCCTTGACCCCTCGAAAGCGGTCATGGCTCTCTTTTGTCACTCCGTCCAGGCTGATGCTTATCCTTTTAATTCCTGAATCGGCCATTTGTTCGGCATACGATTCGGTTATCAGAGTACCGTTAGGTGCCATAACCATTCTAAGACCTTTAGCCGTACCGTATTTTGCAATATCAAAAATATCAGGACGCAGCAGGGGTTCCCCACCTGTAAGTATGACAATCGGCTTGCCGACCAGGGCGATCTGATCCAAAAGGCGTAACGCGGCCTGAGTGTCAAGTTCTCCGGCATACGGGCCATTTGTTGCTGATGCGCGGCAATGCACACAGGTCAGGTTGCAGTTGCGTGTCGTTTCCCATGCAACAAGGCGAAGGTCTGCGGTTTTTTTCTCATGGTGAGGATGAGATGGTTTTTTATGCTTGGTTGTTTTCATCATTTTTTAACATTAAGAATCCTCGCCCGAAGGCCGTAACATTGATTTACCCCTCGAAGGGGTCTAAAAGTATTGCGATTTATTCAGAGTACAACCCAATATGAAGGGCATAGCCGATAAGCTAAAAGGCTATGAACGTTCAACATCGAATTTTGAATAAGGTCTTCCGCCAATTTATAAATTGACAGAGGGAAGCGATTTCATCATTCGATGTTCAATGTTCAACGTTCGATGCTCAAAAACGGCAAAACCTTTTAGGATTGATCGGCATAGCCAACTCTAACCTGGCCCAAAAAGCCAGGTTTTTATGGTAAAAATATAGAAAAAATTAACGGTTTAGTTCCTGCGCCGCTTCCAATGCAAAATAAGTAAGAATCATATCCGCACCCGCTCTTTTGATTGATATGAGGGTTTCCATCATAACCTTTTTACCATCCACCCAGCCCATTTTTTCGGCGGCCTTGATCATGGCATACTCACCACTGACGTTATAAGCCGCCAGCGGAAGATCTATCTCATCACGGATGCGACAAATAATATCAAGGTAGGGCAATGCTGGCTTTACCATGATAATATCAGCGCCCTCTTCCACATCCATGGTTACTTCCCTCACCGCTTCCATAGAATTCGCCGGATCCATCTGGTACGTCCTGCGGTCTCCAAATTTTGGTGCTGAATCTGCAGCCTGGCGAAAAGGACCGTAATAAGCTGAGCAATATTTTGCAGCATAAGACATGATGGGGATACTGCTCAGGCCATCTTCATCAAGGATATTTCGAATTTCAGCAATGCGGCCGTCCATCATATCTGAAGGGGCAACCATGTCGGCACCTGCCTTTGCATGGGACAGTGCAGTCCTGGCAAGCAGATCCAAAGTGGAGTCATTGTCTATTATATTGCCTTCTACAATGCCACAGTGGCCATGATCCGTGTACTGACACAAACAAACATCGGTTATGACTACAAGCTCAGGCAGTTTGTCTTTCAACGATTTGACGGCTTTCTGGACAATACCATCCTTTGCATATGCGCGGGTGGCAAGAGGGTCTTTTTTATCCGGTATTCCAAAAAGCATTACGGCAGGAATGCCCAGTTCAAAAGCCTTTTGTGATGTTTTTATGAGATTATCTATCGATAACTGAAAATGCCCGGGCATGGAAGGAATTTGATTTTTAATGTTCTTGCCGTTGATGGCAAAAACAGGGAGAATCAGGTCATCCATTGAAAGGGTTGTTTCGCGTATCATTCGCCGAAACGCATTGTTTTGCCGCAGACGTCTTGGTCTGTAATCAGGAAAGAGCATGATGTCATCCTCATAGGGAGACCTTCGCAAAACGGCACTTTATGCCCGATTTCAGTGTCAAGCTCAAATTTCAATCCTCGAAATATTCCATATATTCCTGTGGTTGAAATTTTCGCCTTCCTTGAACTCGAACATAAATTACCATCTTACAAAGGTCTCTTAGATTTTAAAAATGAGTGAACTACATTCCTTGATAAAACCGGTTTCAGAACCTCAGATAATGCTTGAGAGCAAGGCGCAATCCGATAAAAAAGCGGAGCATACACGTCAGTATGTGAGCATTTTTTATCGGATTGCAACACAGCTGTCAGGCATTAGATGGGGTTATGAAATCGGTTTTACGTTATTTCTTCGTCTGTCAGATAACAAGCCGGATCCGGTGCCCATACATCTCCTGTTGCAGCTTCCGCACGCACCCTGAAATTGCCCCCACAGATATCGAGCCATTTACACTTTGCACATCTGTCTTTTACATGCTTCTTCTTTTGTTTCAATTTTTTCATAAGCGGTTCTGAGGTATCTGTCCAGATTTCGGAAAACGGACGATTCTTAATGTTTCCAAAACTGTGATGACGCCAGAATTGATCAGCATAAACTTCACCATCCCAGCTTATGCATCCGATGCCCCTTCCGGAATTATTCCCCTCATTCATTTTAAGAAGTTCAAGAACCTCTTTTGCACGCGCAGGATTTTCTTTAAGTAGCCTCAAATACAGGTAAGGTCCGTCTGCATGATTATCAACGGTTAGAACTTCTTTGGGTTTTCCTCTTTCGTGCAGCGCCTTTGTTCGATCCAAAATAAGGTCAACCGCTTTTCTCGATTCTTCATGGGACAGGTCTTCATCCATAAGTTTTGAGCCACGCCCGGCATATACAAGGTGATAAAAGCAGACTCTGGGAATTTCCATATCCTCAAGAAGATCAAATATCTGTGAAATTTCTGCTGCATTGAACTTATTTATGGTAAATCTAAGACCGACTTTAATGCCCGCTTCCTTGCAGTTTTCAATTCCTTTAAGTGCAGATTTAAAAGCTCCGTTCATTCCTCTGAACCTGTCATTTACCTCTTCCATACCGTCTATGCTTATACCGACATAGGACAGACCGATCTCTTTCAGTGTTTTAGCCATTGGTTTGGTAATCAGTGTGCCGTTTGTTGATATCACGGCGCGCATGCCTTTTTTAACGGCATAGGCTGCAAGCTCAGGGAGGTCCTTTCGAACCAAGGGTTCTCCGCCGGAAAACAAAAGTACCGGTACTCCAAACCCTGACAGATCGTCTATCAAGCGTTTACCGTCTTGTGTGGAAAGCTCGTTGTCAAAGGATATATCTTTTGCATGGGCATAACAGTGAACACATTTTAAATTACATCTTCTGGTGATATTCCATACAACCACCGGCCGCTTATCACGGGAAAACTGAAGGAGATGAGAAGGCAGCTGTGATGACATTCGTCCATAGCGAAGGGCATCGGACGGTTCGACTGTGCCACAGTATAATTTAGAAATTCCGATCATAGATTCCTCGTAATAATATTTCGAAAAATAACTGCATAGAAAACGGGTTTAATAATGAATTCACCTTTTCGAGTATTGAAGTTGCCAACTGGTAAGATGCAAAAACCTTAAATACCATTTATATACATAGCGTTTTGCAAAATGTTGTTTTTGTTCAATCCGTCATGATTATGTACTCAGTTCATCTTTAATCAATTCGCTTATAAAAGACTCAGGATTCAGCAGCGCTTTTCTGGCAATAAAAAATCGACTCTTTCCTGTTTTTTCCCGAACCAGCTTCAGTCCGAGTTCAAAGTCTTTTGTCAGTTGTTTGTAAAAAGCATCCAGATTGATTTCAGATGCTACAAACTGTTCAATAATATAATCGATGGCATCTTCTTCCAAGACAATATTAATGTCATGTGTTTTAAAAAAGTACAGTTCGATTTTTTTAACTTCATCATAGAAGGATTTAATTCTCTTTATGGTACTTCCGGTATCCAATATGTTCGTGGTATAATATTCTGCAATAACATCAATGCGGGATGGTGTCATTGTCAGGCTGTATTTTTCAGACAAATTATTATTATTTGATTTTAAGTAATCCTTGATAGATTCTTTTTCTTTGTTTGAGAGCTTTGCAAAAGATTGGTTTATTTTTTTCTCATCCGGGGAAGCGATAAATGCTTCAAGCGATTCTTCAGGATTTTGAATAACCGCGGCTGTAACCGGAAATTTTTTAGTGCCTTTGGAGGGCAATTTTTTTTCAAAGAGCAGCATTTTGCTTTCAATGGCACTGACCAGACCCCTTGCCCCCGTATTGTCGCTAAAGGCATTTTTCGCAAGAGCACGAAGTGCCTTATCTTCAAATTTTATATCGATTCCATAGGCGGCAAAATCGAGTTTTTTACTAATTAGGATCGGATTGTTGGGATTTTTAAGGATTTCAAAAAGATCTTTTTCGGTAAGATTTTCAAAAACAGATCTTACCGGCAGGCGACCAACGAATTCAGATTCAAATCCATACTTTATAAGGTCTTCAGACTTTACATGTTTAAGCAGGTCGATATCTTCCTTAGAACTTGCGATGTGAGCTCCAAAACCGATACCCTGATCTTTTATTCGCTTTTTAATAATTTGCGTCAGGTCATTAAAAGCCCCGCTCATGATAAACAGTATATTTTTGGTGTTTACAGTGCGCTTTTTTCTCTTACCGGTTTTGCGAAACTGTTCGATTTCCTGGATCATTGAAATGGGATCGTGGGGGACTTTTAGATCGACGTCGGTTTCTTCCATCGGTTTTAACAGGGCTCGCTGAACACCAGTTCGTGAAACATCAGCGCCGATCAGGTTATGACTGGATGCAATTTTGTCGATTTCATCAATATATATAATCCCATGCTGGGCAAGCTCTATATCATCATCCGCTTCCCTGACTAAATCCCGAATAAGATCTTCAACATCCCCACCCACATAACCTGTTTCGGAAAATTTAGTCGCATCGCCTTTTACAAAGGGAACACCGATTTTTTTTGCGATTAGCTTTATTATATATGTTTTCCCAACTCCGGTTGGGCCGATCATCAGTACATTATTCTTTATACTGCCTACCATGTCGTTGAAATTTTCAGGAGAATCTTCCGCACGTTTTATCCGATTAAAATGGGTGCATATTTTTGTAGCTAAGATCGCTTTGGCCATATCCTGCTTGACAATGTACTCGTCGAGATAAGCGATAAGATCTTCCGGCAATAGATCAAAATCGATTTTTTTAGCCTTTTGAGTCGGTTCTTTACCTTTTTCCAAAGTTAACTCCTGGGGCAAAACCACGGGAGATATCACCTTGACATTATTTTTATATTTTTTAGATAAAAATTCGCTTATCTCTTTCTCGATTTCCTTAGGGCTCGGTATTTTTTCATTTTGTTTTTCCATAATATCTAACTATAATCATGCCTGATTAAAAATGCAAGCGGGAGCAGCTTAACTTTTGGAGCCGGCTCGATGCGTAATCATTTTTTAAACCGTACCGGTAATAATCCCAGAATCAGTCGGCCCTTTAAAAGAAAGTCGCCGGATCTCCTTTACGCCGGCACTGTCGAGCATATCGGTTATCTGTTTTTCAGAATAGGATTGACCGCCAGATGTGCCCAAAAACATATTAAGGGTGAAGAGTGCAGGAAAAAGAGGCCCGTCCATTGTGTTGTTTAAAATAAAATCATGGACAATGATCATACCTCCAGGTTCTAAAGCTGAAACCGTTTTTTCTATGATCCGTTGACAATCCTTTTGCCCTTCTCCGTGGAGAATATGGGATAGCCATGCCACATCGTATACCCCTTCAATGCCTTCTTCAACATAATTGCCGTCCATGAAATCGATGCGGTTGGTGAGGTCGAATTTTTCAATGGTTTTTTCCGCAAAGGGCCGGGTGGTGGGAAGATCATATACCGTGGCTTTAAGTTCTGGATTCTTAAGACAAAAATGGATGGCGTAGGTTCCGGGTCCACCACCAAGGTCAAGCATGTGATCTCGTCCGGAAAGATCTATTGTATCTACCACCATTGGAGCCATGCTCATGGCCATATTAAACATTCCCATAAGAAAACTTTCCCGCCACTGAGAACTTGTGTGAGACACCCTTTCTCTGACAGGTGTTCCGGTCTTAATTGCCTGATCCAGCTTGGACCATGACTCTACCAGATGATGATGGTGAGCGATGATATAGCCGATATACTCGGGTGAGTCTTTTGAAAGAAATGCTTTTCCTGAACGGGTGTTGGAAAAATAATCATTTTCTTTCCTTAGCAGGTTCATAGCGGTAAGAGCATTAAGCAGTCTAACCGCGCCTTCTTGATTTACATTCAGTTTTTGTGCAATACCACCCCCGGTAAGCTGTTGATCACCTATTGCAGTAAACACATCAAGTTCAACAGCGGCATGAAGCGCACATGTAGACCAATATTGCCCGGATAATTGAATCAGACTCCCCGGATTCCATTGCTGTCTTTCCATCTTTGCCCTCCTTTGTTTTACAGAAAACTTGTAAAAAGTATCCCCGATGGCTAAGTAGAAAGTTTCATGTACCCCCGCTAAAAATCAGCGGGATAAAAAGGCGCAGTGGTTTTTCAGAGACGAGGCAATACATGTAGTATGCCGAGTTTCTAAAAAACCGCTGCAACGCAGTAGATGAGACTTTCTACGACGCCATCAAATCCGCCCGTTCTCAGCGAACGAGAAAAGAACCAGCCATGTTTTAACATCAAGCTTGATTTTTGAATTTTTGCATAACTCCGACGCTTCCGCCTGTGTTACAAAAATGGTGGTAATATCTTCAGAACCTTCATTGCCCTTATTGGACGGTGTCCCATCACATTCGACATAAATCATTGAGACCGATTCATCCGATATTCCACTGGAAGAAAATACAGGGGGACTTGACTTTATAATACGGGTTACACTAAGACCCGTCTCCTCTTTCAACTCCCTTATGCACGTTTGCTGAATTGTTTCACCCTTGTCAACCAGTCCTGCCGGGAAGCCGTACTGATAACCCCCAAGCGGTACCCGAAATTCCTTGATGATAACCAGTTTATCTTTTTTTTTATAAAAAGGTATGATTACAACCGCATCTGGCATGTCGAATTGTCCTGTGACGCACTTTGGTTGATCAGCCCGGGTAGTGAACTGCCACAACCTTTCAGTGCCATTTTGGTTTATATAGGATATTTCATACAAATTTAGATGCCGGCAATCGGTTATTTTTTCAACATTTTGAATCTTCATCATTTCACCATAGTAAAGTCTTTTCTAAAATAATAAACCCAGTCGATTTAACATAGGTTGATATCATTGAAAACAATCTGAAGCAACTGTCAGAAATTTTATATGCTGTCCAATTCAAGAAGAGTAAGACTGTTCAGCATGGTATGAATAGTGGTAATATCGTAAAACTTCACAGATTTGATCCATTAAATGATATTCCGGATTCGGTCTTAGTTTTATCTTGCTTTCCATCTCATCACTTTATTATACATTAAATCAGGCGTTTAATAAAATTTAAAAGATTGACACGACCTGAAAAGTCGTATTCAATTCATTGCTCGATTTAGAGCATATCGAATCTTGTTGACATAGGGCACACATTGTACCATAATGCAAATTATGGAAATGGATTATTACCGATGGAACCATGAAAAAAATCTAAAGCTTAAGGCTGAACGCGGTATCAGTTTCGAACAGGTTGCCATGCACATTGAACGGGGTGATGTTCTTGATGTTGTTCAACATACTAATCATAAAAGATACCCGAACCAACAGATCATTGTTGTTGAAATAAACAACTACGCATATCTTGTTCCATTTGTTGAGGATAATAAAGGTATATTTTTAAAGACAATAATTCCCAGCCGCAAAGCGACTCGGGATTATTTAGGAGGAAACAAATGAAGGAAATCACTCTTGATAAAGAAGAGCGGGAAATACTCAATTCTTTTGAGCAAGGAGAATGGAAATCAGTTCCAAATGTTAAAGAGGAAATTGAAAAACACCGCAATTATGCCCGGCAAACACTAAAAAAAAATAGACGCGTCAATATTAGAATATCGCATAAAGTGTTAGAGCAGCTTCAGGCTATTGCGATTGAAAATGGTATCCCTTATCAAACTCTTATGTCTAGTATCCTACATCGTTATGTTACGGGCCGTCTTGTTGATCGACCTGAGCCGAAATGATTTGATTCTGACGGCTAAATATGGCAGCAATTCAAACCGGCATATGAAAAAGCTCATAGATCAATATCTTTCATCATTTCACTTTTATGCAGCCCATGCAACAAAAGTGAACGCTCCGGTTAATGTTGTATCCTCCTCTGTCTCGGTATGTAACTTGGGTCGATCTGCAATTGTCAGACCTTTTAGGGGGTTGATAAGAAGGAAGTGGCTGTAGTTGATCAAGCAACATGCAGAAAACGCTCGGACCACATAAAACAAATGGGAATACTCATTTTAATAAATATTGGAGGTAAAAATGCAAATATATTTAGATCGAATTATTAGAGCTGCTAAGCTTGATGTTAATTTATATGAAGAAGTTGAGGCTGATAAAGGTGCGATGAGTCAGGCTATGGGAGTTGTTGTGCTTTCCAGTATCGCAGCCGGGATAGGCAGCATAGGATCGATAGGTATAAAAGGAGTCGTTATCAGTACAATCACAGCTCTTATCGCGTGGTATGTTTGGGCCTATATTACATATTTTATCGGTGCTAAAATCCTTCCTGAACCTCAGACCAAAGCGGATCATGGTGAACTATTACGAACCATCGGATTTTCAAGCTCTCCAGGGCTGCTTAGGATATTGGCTATTATACCTGGAATAGGCGGAATCATTTTTATGATCGCTTCAGTTTGGATGTTAGTGGCTATGGTTATTGCTGTAAGGCAAGCTCTAGATTATCAGAGCACATTACGAGCAGTAGGCGTCTGTATGATTGGTTGGGTCATTCAAGTGATAATTCTTATGATTTTGTTTACGGTTTTAGGAGGCGGTTATTCACAGCCCGTTTAATTGTGACAGGCCGGTCATCACTTTATTATAGTTGGTTAACGTGGCCCGATCCCAAATCACAGAAAATTTACATATTGGCAAGGAGCATGATGTTCTAAAAAATTCCAATATGTTCCGATATCCGGTTTATATCACAGATTTCACCCTTTTTATGATACTCTTAATATATCTGAAAAATTCAAATAATAAATAAATCACAATATGTTGTTGTTCAACACAAATTCATAGAATCAACAATACCTATCCTATGCTTTGCGGACTGGCTATTATTGATTAATAATTCCCCATGACAAGCAGCTTGGAATATATATAAAACATTTCTACGTGATATGTAATGTTGAACAAAAAACTCATAATATATCCGATACGCTCAGTTATTCACTTTCTCGTGATGGTGCCGTGGTTGTCTTTTGGCATAATAATCGGATTGTTCAATAATGAGGCAGGAGTCAATATAATCTTCTCTTGGGTTCAGTTCTTTTTAAGAATGTACGGCATTGATATTTGTGTGCAGAACGACAACGATTCCACTGAAAACTTGCTGGGTTGTGTTTTCACTCTACTTGATCAAAACAGTCTACTCGATGGCCCAGTGGGTATATGCGCTATTCCTAGACCTTGCAGAGGCATAGTGAACCTCGAGTACGCTATAATACCATTCTTTGGTTGGGCCATGTGGATCTTTTGCTGGGTGATAATCCGTCAATGGCCTTCGCAAGCAAAAAAGACTTTAGCAAAGGCAGAGGCGTTCCTCCAGAACGATGGAAACCTCTGGATGTCTATCGAAGGAAGGCGATCGAAAAACGGATCGTTATCCCAATTCAAGAAGGGTCCCGTAGTAATGGCAATCCATGCCCAAGCTAAGATTGTCCCTGTTATTATTTATGGTACTAAAGAGTGCCTTGGATATGGTAAGTGGAGAATCCAATCTGGGAGAGTAGTGGTCCGATTGTTAGAAGCGATTCACACCAATGGCATGAAATATGAAGATAGAGATGTGCTCGTAAACCAGTTATTCGTTCTTGCGGAGCGTGAGGCCGTCGGGAGATCAAGTAAGA
>CAJHXW010000503.1_pt1 | contig 11412 bp, 10 predicted proteins | sample 9198581 | NCBI WGS metagenome assembly CAJHXW01 (sample SAMEA7708328, study PRJEB35096) | sediment metagenome | biome: marine neritic benthic zone biome [ENVO:01000025]; feature: sediment [ENVO:00002007]; material: shallow marine sediment [ENVO:03000034] sea grass bed [ENVO_01000059] ...
AATGGCGACAATTCCGGACCATAGCAGGATACACTGGGCCGTATCCACATAGGCCACCGAACGCAAGCCGCCCAGGCCGACATACAGTAGCACGACAATCGCAAGCATCCACATGCCCACATTTACGGAAAACAATCCGTCGGTTAAAATATTAAACAAAACGCCCGAGGCTCTCAGCTGGATTCCCAGATAGGGAATGCTGAAAAAAAGAGCGATAATAACGGTCAGTACCCTCATGGCCTCAGATTTGCCGAAATATTGATGATACATCTCCCCCGGAGTGACGAATCCGTATCGTTTACCCATCAGCCATTGCCGTTTTAGAAAAAGAACACCGGTAAACGGAATGGTGATAGTATAGAACGATGCATATCCATAGGGCAGGCCGTCTCTCCACATCAAGGCCGGGTGGCCGACAAAGGTCCAGCCACTGAACGATGTGGCCGTGGCGGCCAGCACAAACACCCAGATGTTGAGCTGACGACCGGCAATAAAATAATCCGTTCCTTTCTTGGCTCTGATATAACCGGTAATTCCAATGGTTATACAATAAGCCCAGTAACAGAGAACGAAAAAGAATAGCCAGTATACATGTGTTCCCATACTACTCTCCTTTCATTAATTAGTTTTGTAAAAAAATAGCTGAATTTGCGCCTTTTAAAAAGACAGGTTTGAAGTGATCTAAAGCGATAAACATGGTAAAATTACATCCATAAAATAAAAGAGTGACGCACACTTTATCTCACTTTTCCGGTTTATCCGGAATCGGCAAGAAATTCTTCATCCATTTTTTTCTATCCTGGCCGGCAGGAAGGCATCACCTCCTTTATCTTTGTGGTTAACTGAAACGTTAAAAAATAATGTGACGATTATTACTCTGCCATTTTCTTAATTTCCTCAACAATTTCCGGGTTGGCAAGTGTCGTGACATCGCCAACATCCTGTTTATTGGAAATTGCCCCCAGTACACGGCGCATGATTTTCCCGGAGCGGGTTTTGGGCATGTCAGCCACAATCCAAACATGGCGAGGCTTGGCAATCTTACCAATCTCACTGCTGATCACATCGGAGATCTTTTTGGCCAATTCGTCGCTGGCTTGAAAACCGGGTTTGAGCGCCACATACATATCCGGTTCTTTCCCTTTTATATCATGGGCAACCGGAACAACCGCCGCTTCAGCCACCTCTTCGCAGACAAGCGCAGCGGATTCGATTTCCTTTGTTCCAAGGCGGTGGCCGGAGACATTGATCACATCATCGATCCGTCCAAGGATACGGAAATACCCATCTTCTGCTTCAACCGCGGCATCACCGGTCAAATACGGCCAGTCGCGCCAATCTTTGGAGTTGGTGTCTTTACAGTATCTTGCATAATAAGTATCAACATATCTCTCCCTGTCCCCCCATATAGTCTGGAAACCTCCGGGCCACGGATTTTGAATGCAGATATTTCCTGCCTGTCCTGCCCCTGCAGGTAAAATTTTCCCTTCTTCATCGTAGATGATCGGATGAATACCCGGCATACCCGGTCCTGCACTTCCCGGTTTCATCGGTTTTATTCCGGGCAGTGTGCTGCAAAGAAAACCTCCTGTTTCTGTCTGCCACCAGGTATCAACGATGATCGCTTCTCCTTTGCCAACCACTTCATGATACCACTTCCATACTTCTGGTTCGATGGGTTCCCCAACCGTGGTCATATGTTTGAAATGATAATTATACTTGGCGGGTTCATCCGGGCCGATTTTTCTTAAAGCTCGAATTGCTGTTGGTGCAGTATGAAAAATGTTAACATCCAGATCCTGAGAGATGCGCCATGCTCTGCCTGCATCGGGATAGGTGGGGACACCTTCGTAAACGACTGTAGATGCACAGATAGACAGCGGGCCATAAACGATATAAGAATGCCCTGTAATCCATCCGATATCTGCCATGCACCAGTAAACATCTTCCGGATGAATATCCTGGACATACTTTGAAGTACCCGCCACATAAGAAAGGTATCCACCAATGCTGTGCTGACAGCCTTTTGGTTTTCCCGTTGTTCCACTGGTGTACATGAGAAACAGGGGATCTTCAGCCGCCATGGGTACAGGTTCTACACGTTCTCCGTAATAATCCTTCAGCACATCATTTACAAAATAATCACGACCTTCAACCATGGGTGTGGGGCTCGATGCCTTTCCGGGGTAACGTTGCCATACCAGGACTTTATCAACCGTTTGTCCGTCTTTTGCAGCAAGGTCGACTGCAATATCTGCGTTTTGCTTGTGATCGAGAAGGGTTCCGCTCCGGTAATAGGCATCCGTGGTTATGAGAACACGACTGTTTGAATCGACTATCCTGTCTGCACATGCCCTTCCGCTGAAACCGCCAAACACCTGTGAATGAATCACTCCAAGCCTTGCCAGAGCAAGCATTGTAATGGGAAGTTCAGCTACCATAGGCATATGAAGGGTTACCCTGTCTCCTGCTTTCAATCCTGCAAAATCACGAAGAAGTGCAGCAAACTCATTTACCCGTACATAGAGTTCCTGATAGGTGATATGTTCATATTTTTCTTCCAGGGGTTCCGGAACGAAATGAATGGCTGCCTTGTTTTTGTTTTTGGCAAGGTGCCTGTCAATACAATTATAACTGGCATTAATTTTGCCCCCTACAAACCATTTCCAGCAGGGCGCATCACTGGTATCTAAAATTGTATGCCAGTATTCATACCAATCCAGAAGATCGGCATACTCCTTAAAGCAATTCGGGAAGTTATCCAGGCTAAATCTATCGTAGACTGCCGGGTCTGTGATGTTTGCCTGGGCGACAAATTCATATGAAGGATAATAGTATTCCTCTTCCCCCCAGTGAACTGCAATCTGCGCTTCCGATGTTTCTACAACTTCTTTTTCTGCCATAGATTACCCTCCTTAAAGCTGAAAATTTGTTTTAAAAACTTTTAACCTTTCCAATGGCAAATCACTTATCTTTCACCTCCTTTTCCATTCATTAAGAAAATCTTATAAAAACCCTGTTTCAGCGACAATATTATTGATATCAAATAAAAGACTTGAGACTTTAGATTATATTGAACGGATGGATAAAAATTGCTTATATTTTTTATCTAAATACCCTTTAAATAAAACCACTCAACTAGGGTCTATCATTACTTGGTTATTATCTGGCTATTCCCTGCCTGAAGATATCAAATGCAATATCTAATGTTGGCTTTAAAAAATCTTTTCTATTATCTATAATTTTTTTGCTTTCTTCCCATAAAATAACACCTGAAAATAATGCCCAGAGTATATCAGCAAGAGCCATGGGATTTTGCTTAATAAAATCACCTTTCTCTATTCCATCTGAAAAAATATCCGCGATAATTTGAAGAGAACTTTTGGATAACCTTTTAATTTCGGAAAGTAGCCAGTTAGATAAGTTTTTAAGTGATTCGCTTGATTGAAGATGGAACAGGTTAATGAGAATTAAAGGATCAAAATTATAAACATCGTATAAGGCTTCTTTTAAAGACATTATTCTTTGCCGGCCACTAATACCATTTTTATTTTTGACATGTTCGAGCCTTATATTGAGGTGCTGTAAGATTCTTATAGAAAGCGAAGCATAAAGTTCGTCCTTGTTTTTAAAGTAGATGTATATTGTTCCAGGGCTAATTTCGGCTTCTTTTGCAATATCTTCTATAGTGGCTTTGTTAAAACTTTTAATGGAAAATATTCGTTTTGCGGCAACAATTATCTGCTGTCGCCTTCTTTCCTTTTCACGTTCTTTTCTCTCCTTTATACCCATTTTTAATAATGAATCATATTTATAGTTTGTAAACCTATATAATCGATAGATATTATTTGTCAAGATAAATATATTTATTTTTTTAGGGTTCTCTCTAATTTTTCAATATGTTTTAAGTTCTGATTTATAATAATTATTGTTTTTAGAGCCGATCTCAAAAATAAATTTAGATTTCAGGGCAAGGCATGGATCGGTGAAAAAGTGGAGCATTTACGTAGTATGTGAGCATTTTGAACCGTTCCACAACGCCGCTATGGACACTAAGATTGTTTTTGAGATTGGTTCTATGCATAATAAATCACTTATCGTTAAGGATTATGCTATTTGGGCGTTTAACAGTATAAAAATACGGTTTTTTTTAGGTTATAATCGTTTAAAACGGAATATATTTATGGGAAACAGTATAGTTGATGGAAAAGATTCGAGGATTCAATGGGTTGTGTAATATTCTGTCGGGTTCCTTACAAACAGCAGCATCGTTGTCTCGCAAAGGGAATTTAGGGCGCCATTATACTAGAATGTCTTTAAGAATGGGATTTTTGATCATTTTTTCAAGTGCTGTCCTGTTTTCTCGCAATTGTTCCATGTTCTTAAATTGAAGATGTAAAGAATAAGTACTATCTTCAAAATTTCTTGGGGGAATCAAGTTTATGCTGCTCCCAAGTTTCAGTCTTTTTACTTTTATCTTAAGTTTTTTTTCGGCTTTAGTGATTTCAGGAAACCGTCTCTTTTTTAAATATGATCGGATTAAATTTGTCTTTTGATTTATATCCAGCTCTTCATCGTTCGCAATTTCCCACATGTGACCTTTAGTCAGCAAATTAATAATTGAAATATTTTCGATAATCGCAATTTCTTTAACCCAAGTTAATATTTCCCTTTGTTTATTGAGACTCAATTTAAGTTTTTCAAATAAAACGGCAAATGCAGCTCCTTCATCCTTTTTCAACATTTCCAGTTCTAAGGCCATTGCCAGTGAAATAGTGTTTGAAAGTACACCGTTTTGAATGTCGCGAGGGAGATTGCAGATTTTCCTAATCTTGTTTATAATAGATGGATTGTCTGGCAAACCTAAAACAAATGCGGCCTTAGCAAGATGGACATCATCCTTGTAAAATCCCGACAGCTTATGTAATGATCTGGACTGTTCAACTAGGTTTAGAGTTCTTTGGAGGGAATTATCCGTTATTGATAGCTTTACACATTCAAGCTTTTTTCTAGCGGAATCTACTATCCTCGCCGGTATTTTTAGCATACCAAGACTTATATAAGCTGAAATTCTTCTAAAACCGCTTATGATTTGAAAACCGGAAGTTTTTTTTAACAGAATCGGCGGGTTTAAAAGACCTACGTTTTTAATAGAAAGAATAAGGTCTTCTATGCCTGTATCAGTTGTAATGCGAAAGGTGTTATCCTCTAAATCTACTGAGGCTATATCTATTGTTAACAGACAATTAAGATCATCCTTAAAATTCATTATTTTGGCCGGTGAGCTTATTTAATGCTTCAATGTATTTACTACGTGTATTTTTTATCACTTCTTCAGGAAGCGGAGGGGCGGGAGGCTTCTGGTCCCAGTTTATGGAAATCAAATAATCTCTAAGATACTGCTTGTCGAAGCTTTCCTGAGATCCACCGGCGTGGTATTTGTCTTTAGGCCAAAATCTCGATGAATCAGGAGTCAAGACCTCGTCAATTAGAATAATTTCGTTTTCTATTAATCCGAATTCAAATTTTGTATCAGCAATTATTATCCCTTTTTCTTCAGCAATTTTAGCCCCTTTTTTATAGATTTGATAACTAAGTGATTTAACTTTTTCTGCAATATCTATTCCTACTAAATTGACTGTTTCGTCAAAATCTATATTCACATCATGTGTACCAACTTCTTCTTTTGTTGAAGGTGTAAAAATTGCTTCAGTCAGCTTTTCAGATTCTTTAAGGCCTTCAGGTAATTTTAAGCCGCAAATTCTGCCCGAGTCCTGGTAGGATTTCCAGCCTGATCCTGAAATATATCCTCTCACAACACATTCAATTGGAAGTGGTTTTGCTTTTTTAACGAGCATACTTCTCCCTTGAAGTATCTCAGCATACTTTTTGCATTCTTCGGGATAGTCATCTGTTTCGCTGGAAATGATGTGATTGTTCAGTAGCGGTTTCATTAAATCAAACCAGAAAAGGGAAATTTGTGTCAGGATTTTTCCTTTATCAGGTATTGGATCCGGCATAACAACATCAAAAGCTGAAATTCTATCGGTTGCTACCATTAGTAAAATATCACCAAGGTCATAAACATCTCTTACTTTTCCTCTTTTAAAAATCTTTAAATCAGCAAAATCAGTTTGAATTACATTTGTTTTCATAATAAGATATTCCTTTATATTTATCGACGAATAAGATTTCTCATTGGTTTCTGAAACTATGATTTGTTTTTTTCAAATCTTCCCAATTTCTACTATCTGATTTCAAGTTTTAAGCCGTGAACGGCTGCCTATTCTCTCTCCTGTTGATCTTTAAATGCTTTGATGTATTTTTCAAGGATTTCGCTTGCCGCCTTATCTTTATCTTTAAATTGGACACCGACTTCATACTTTCCATGTTCATCTCTATCAATATGAACGACTTTACCTTTAATATTGACAAGGTCTTCTTTTAATCCAATTGTCAGCAATAACTTATCATTTAGATTAACCGGGATATATGCTTCCAGAAGGATTCCTGATTCAGATACATTTAAAGTTCTGCCTATCGTCTGCTTTTCCTCATCTTTGTCACCATCAACAAATACATACGACAGGTTTAATGAATTCACCCTAAAATGTTTTCTTTTGTCTTTTGATACCATGTTTCTTCTCTCTTATTTTTAGTATATCATCCTGTAATTGTGAAAAAACACACGCCTTTATGATTGGTTTCTTTATTTCTTCACTATTTTGGTCTGAAACCTGCTTGCTAACAATGTGGTTACAGATATGCAGGTTGCAGTATTTTCAATAATGTTCTTAAAAGTTTGAGAAAGACCATCATGTTCTTGCTGTAATTTTTTTATGTCAATCGGATTTAGCTTTAAGTCCTTTGATGCAAAAACGTACGCGTTGTGTGGCTCATGGCCCATATTAACGAACGGAATATTTCCGAAGTAATCCCCCTTGCCCATGTTTGAAAGCGGGACAAAACCCGCATCTGTCTCACGTGCAATAACCACATTGCCATTGGTTATTGTAAAAGCTCTATCTTCACTTTTTCCCTGCTCAATAACCACTTTTTTATTTTTAGTTAATTCATCGAAAGAATTTTTTTTCATATACAGCTCTAGTGTATTATTGGAAACCTGTTTAAGCCTTTTATCAAGGCTTTTCACGAATCTTCTTAATTCAGACGACATTTTTGCAAACTCACCTGAAAGACGCTGTGAATCAAGCATTCCAAGTTGAACATGCCCTCTCGCCACAACCGTAGCACTCCTGACATTGCCCTCAGAAAGAAATGCTGCGATGCTGCCGATAAATGCTCCATTTCCTATGCTGATCAACTTAAGCGGGCCTTTGGATGTTTCCCTGGTGATATCAACGATGCCTTCCAGAATCACCCACATCCAGTTTCCATAGTTACCTTCAAAAACAATTTCGTTACCATCTAAAAATTCTTCCTCATCTACTACATACATATAATCGACAATAGGGCCCTTAACTAAAGGTAAAAGTGCCTTTTTTCCTTGATCATTCTTAGATTTCTCTTTATAAGATACGGGTCCTAACTTTTCTATCTTTCCGTCATCCACCATTCTTGCGCCATCTAGAATGATTTCCATACGGTTTTTATTTATTACATTTTTTTTATTTACATCTTCCATGCAGAATTCAAACTCGCCATCCATCCATCCAAATAGAGAGAAAAGTGCATCCATGCCGGATAAAGACCCGTTTGAAGCATCAATGGGATTGCCGTTGTTAACATATATTAAACCGGGCGACTCTGAGTATTTGCTGGTTAAACGTAATACTCCATTGCTAATGTTAGTGCCGAGTATCTGCAAAAGCTCTCCAAGGTCTAGAAAGTCAAGTTTTCCTGAAAAGACGATATTTTTGTTCATATCCGATTTTTACTTGTCCCAGTTCAGCTCTTTTTTTAAAGATTGCAAAGTTAATTTCAAGCAAGTCTGCAAAGTTTTTCCGACACCTTCTCCTGTAACCGCACTTGCCGGAAATGAAGGAACCTTAAGCTGGCGATTTAAGTCCTTTTCCATCTGTTCAAGGGGCAATAATGGAATGCCTTGCTTTTCAAGGTCTCGCTTATTATATTGCATAACCAGGGGAGTTTTTAAAATATTAAGGCCATATTCTTTTAAGTTCTGGTGCAGGTCTTTAAGGGAAATCACATTTTTTTGACGTCTGACATCAAGAGAATCGGCAACAAAAACGATTCCATCAACTCCCCTTAAAACAAGCTTTCGAGTAGATGAATATTGCACCTGACCTGGAACTGTATATAAATGGACCCTTACATCGCAGCCTTTCATTTTTCCCAGTTCCATTGGGAGAAAATCAAAAAAGAGGGTTCGATCACCATCTGTATTGATTGATACCATATCGGTCGTTACCTGTTTCTTATAGGATTTGTGAATATATTCAAGATTTGTTGTTTTCCCACACCTACCAGGTCCGTAAAATACAATTTTGCACTCTATTTCTCGCTTTTTCAAATTAACAATAGCCATGCAACCAAGCTCCAAATGTGAATGTTCTCTTTAAGCGATTTCCCTTTAAAAATATATTTTTAGCCCCCACTGTCTGCCACTTTAGCAATAAAAAAAGTCACGAAAATTGAGTTTTTAGATATCGACAACCTTTATATCCAGACTGCAATCTCCATTTTTGGGTCCCGAGCTTATATATGTTATGTTTGAAACAATACCCGAACCCTTAAACATGGCTATGGGAGAGAAAAATTGAATATCATTTATCCGAAAACCAATTTTCAAGTCTTTAACATGCTCATGTTCCCTGCCCGGCATGATTACATTTATCATATTCCCTGACTGGAAACTGACGTCAAGTTCAATTACCTTACCTTTTTGCGGCTCTCTATCTAATACTATTACTATGGAACTTATATCAGGAATTTCTTCATCATTTTCCTCGATATCAGTGTTCTCTGGTTTTAAAGTTTTTTTAAGTTTAGGGAGAGTCCTCTTTATTCCCTTTTTCATAAGGCTGCTTTTAAGAAAAAATCGAACTTTTTCCAATTGATCATTGGTGAACAGATTATTTGTTTTCCATTTATTATAATGATCAATTGCATCTTCTGTAGCAGACAGCGCCATATGGCATCTAATAATATTCTTAGCAGCATTAACACGGGTGGAATCAACCTTTATCAAATTTTGAAGTTCTTTTAAAGCTCTTTTATATTGGCCTAATTTTGCCAGTTTAACAGCACCTTCAAGTGCCGCTTCATCTTTTCCCATTTTTTTGGGAAAAAATTCTTTGCTTTTTATAAGTTTCTGTGTCTTTTTGGGTGTCTTTTGAGATGCAAGTTTATTTTTCTTTGCAAAATCATTTTCAAGCGCGCCCATTTTTTTGGAAATAACATGAATCAGGTTTTGCCTGTTTTTAATTTTATTGCTTTTTAATAGTAATTCGGAAGCGATTTTATACTTTTCCATTGCTTCCTGCACCAACCCCTGATTGCGATATAACTCCGCTTCCTGCAATAATGTTTTAATTTCTTTCATTAGTTATGCAAAAGCCGTATTTCCTTACTAAAATAGTAACCTTTCACAGACACCACAGGAAACCAGTAAACCGCATGCAAAGCCGAGATTAGAGAATTTCCCTGCCCGGAATAGACGAGCATAGGAACTTAAAATAAAAGGAATACGTAATAGTAACATTTAAAAATCCTTTGTATTTCTTAAGCATTAGGCTTGACCCCCTGATTATTAAAATGCTTTTGACCGTACCTATTCAGCTGGAAATAAAAAATATTAATATATCCTGTTTATGCTACTCATGTCAATATAGTAAATCATATAAATATGTTGACAATAATCCTGTTATCGATTTAGTTTCTGTAAATTAATTACCACTAGAAAGGAGATATATATGGATAAAAAAGTAACCGTTGTGGGAGCCGGTAATGTTGGAGCAACAGCTGCACAAAGACTGGCTGAAAAAGAGCTTTGTGATGTGGTTTTGATTGATATTATTGAAGGTGTACCGCAGGGAAAAGCTTTGGATCTTGCCGAAGCAGCGCCGATTGAAAAGCATGATGCGCATCTAACAGGAACGAATGGATATGAGTCATCAAAAGGATCGGATATTGTCATTATTACAGCGGGCATTCCGAGAAAGCCCGGTATGAGTCGTGATGATCTTATTAGCACCAATGCTGGAATTATGAAAAATGTTACCGAACAGATTGCAGCATTGTCTCCTAACGCTATATTAATTATTGTAAGCAATCCTCTTGACGCAATGTGCCAAGTTGCTTTTGATATAAGCGGGTTTCCAAAACAAAGGGTAATGGGCATGGCAGGTGTTTTGGATTCAGCACGATTCAGAGCCTTTATTTCCATGGAGCTTAACGTTTCCGTTGAGAATACGCATGCATTTGTTCTCGGTGGTCATGGCGATACAAAAGTTCCTCTTCCCCGGTATTCCACTGTTGCAGGAATACCTATCACCGAACTACTTTCCAAAGACAGGATTGACGCCATGGTTAAAAGAACAGCTAACGGCGGCGCAGAAATAGTCAGCCTTCTTAAAACAGGGAGCGCCTATTATGCACCTGCTTCTGCTGCAGTTGAAATGTCCGAGTCGATTCTTAAAGATAAGAAAAAAATCCTCCCATGCGCTGCGTATCTTGAAGGAGAGTATGGAATAAACGATCTTTTTATCGGAGTTCCAGTGAAACTTGGGGCTACGGGGATTGAAGAGATTATCCAAATTGACCTGACTGAAGAAGAGAATACAGCACTTAAGAAATCGGCCGATGCCGTGCTAGAGCTCAAGGAATTGTTAAAAAAGCTAGGAAGCTAGGAAGCTGGATTGTAAATAGGTTTAAAAGCTTGGAAGTTATGAGGTTAAAAAGTTTGCAGATCGCGGGTTTCCCTAATTCCCAGCATTCCGGCTCTCCAGTCTATTTGCCTCCTATCTTCCTATTCTCTGTGGCTCCCAGCCTATTTGCTACGGCCTCTGCTGATTTGCGGGTGATGCCGGGCACAGCGTTCAATTCTTCAATCGTTGCTGAACGGATTCTTTTAATGCTTCTAAAATGTTTGAGTAGTATATGTTTTCTCTTTTTTCCTATTCCGGGAATTGTGTCAAGGGCAGAACGCATGGATGTCTTTCCTCTGCGTTTTCGGTGAAAAGAGACGGCAAACCGATGGGCTTCATCCCTTACTCTTTGAAGGAAAAGCAAAAGATCCCCTTCTTTTCCAAAATTTACCGGGTTTACCCTGCCGGGCTTGTATATTTTATCCTGCAGTTCACCTTTTTTCTCATCTTTTTTTTTTTTTTCTATGATGTTAAATGTGCTCTCTATCTTAAGATCTTTTACTACTGAAACTGCAATATTTAATTGACCTTTTTCTCCATCCACCACTAAAAGATCGTGATA
>CAJHXW010000391.1_pt1 | contig 11370 bp, 9 predicted proteins | sample 9198581 | NCBI WGS metagenome assembly CAJHXW01 (sample SAMEA7708328, study PRJEB35096) | sediment metagenome | biome: marine neritic benthic zone biome [ENVO:01000025]; feature: sediment [ENVO:00002007]; material: shallow marine sediment [ENVO:03000034] sea grass bed [ENVO_01000059] ...
AGATACAACGGATCTTCTTATTTGTGAAGTTAGACCGTATTTTTCTTCATTTGGGAATTTTGCTGTTATTTGATATATCTTTAAACAAAGTTCGTATGATTTTTGCCAGACATTCAACTCTCTGTAATTCTATAGCATTTTTATCCGCCTGTTCTGTGGAGGATCACTCGATTCCTGGAATCCTTGGCCCCTTGAACCCTCCGGAACCACACCGACTCACTTGAAGATTATTCACATGCCTTGTCTGAATTAACTACAACTAATCGGGAGATGATCCATATTTTATGGCCTCCTATCTTTTTCTTTATATTTATTCCTGAAGCTTTTTATAAAAAGATTCCCAGTCGGATTTGGATCGTATATAAGCCAGGTCGGAATCCTTCAGCAATCGCTGAAAAGTATTATACCCGTGTTTGACTGCTATCGTCATATATTCATGCGCCTTTTCCTTATTCTCCATCCGGCTGTAAACGCAAGCGATGTTATAATAAGCCAAATGCGGCCTGTAATAATCTGATTCTATGGCCTTTTGATAAGCATTGATGGAATCCTTAAGACGGCCCTTAAGATTAGAAAGGCTGTTACCATAATGGTAATAGATTTTACCGGACTCATAGTATTTTAGCGATTCTTCATATGCTGTCACGGCACGTTGATCATCTTTTTCTTTATATTTTCTATAAGCCTTCTGAAATAGAAATTCAGCTTGCTTTACTTTTTTAAGAAAATTCACAAACTTCTTTTTCCTCACAATGCCAGCAATCCTTACGGCCGTACTTCCTGCCGGAAATGTCACCTCCCATCCTTTAATCGTGACTCTTTTTTTAGTCCTCGCTTTTATGTCAGCGCCATATTCAATGAGAATTTTTGCCACATCAATCCGACCATCTCGCGCTGCAAGATGCAATGGTGTTTGACCATTTTTGTCCGCAGCGTTTACATCGGCTCCCTTTCGAAGCAGGAGTTTGATGGCCCCTGGATTTGTGATTGACATATGAAGAGGCGTATTACCGTAATTATCCGTGGAATCTACAATGGCTCCATTTTCCAGCAAAAATTTCGCAACATATACTGCGCCCTGCCAACTGGTGCCCACTACAAAATGCAGAGGCGTATAGCCGTATTTATCCTTGGTATGGATATGGGCTCCATTTACAGCAAGCAATTTCACAAATTCAAGATTTTGCTGTTCCGCGGCCCAATGAAGCGGTGTTTTGCGTTCGTTGTCTACCGCATTAACATCAGCGCCTTTTTGGATTAAAATTTTGGCTATTTCATACTTCCCGGTCACAGCATTATCTTTTAAGGCATCGTTCCATTTAGCTGCAATATGCAACGCGGTTAAACCTCTCTCGTTCTTCGAGTTTAGATCTGCTCCCGCTTCTATGATTTGCTTTGCCCTTGGAAAATCACCTGCATCCGCGGCGCTGAACAGTCCCTCTTTATCTGACGCAAAACAGATCGTATAAATAAGAAGAAATATGAAAATAAAAATTGTTTTAAATAATATATTTTTCATTCTGGCACAACTCCTTATAATTTGTTTCTGAATCCTGCCTTATGGAGCAGATGAGGAACGAGCGTCCGGAGCAGTATCTGGGTAGCGATTCAAGTTATCATTTTTTCTATTGTATCTTTCCATTTCTTTGCATCCTTCAATGCCCATGCGATTGAATCTTCTCCATATTCGGCATCATAGTTAACACATAAAAGTGGCGCAAATACCGACCTACCGTTAAAAAATCTTGGCATAGAGACATCACGAACGGAACTTAGCGGAATCTTGTATTCTTTTTGGGGAACTGCTCTGATGAAATAAAGTTCATTTCTGGTAAGAACAAGTGCGCCATTTCCTCTTACTTGTGCACCGCCTTTGGACTTAATACCAAAAAAATTTGCTCGTGTAGTTGCACCAAGTATCTCTTCCTTATCAAATTTATTAGTAATAAGTTTATGTAGCCTCTTACTTATTCGAGAATATATTAACCCCAAGATAACAAATAAAAACGATAGGCCAACAATTACCGATACGGCAATAGTAAATCCAGTATTCATCTCAGTTTTCCCGCTGACATTGCCATTCAGGTGCTGGCAGGGAAAAAAACCTCTGAAAAAGCCAAAGCCGCATTACCCTGCCAATCCCACTGAAATGGCTTTGTTAGTTATATTGTTATCCGTTGTACATATACAAAACTAGTCTCTTGCTAGGGCTTACTACTATCAAGCCGATTCGTCCGTAAGCGTAGTAACTGCCCTCGCTATTAACAATCTTATTCGCTTCCTTTACCACCGTGGGATTGATACTGATACAATATCCGTAAGCACAGATGTAGTCATAAATATCGAGACTTTTCGTTTCTCCCTTTGGCTTCCAATACTTATGCGCACTTATTGGTGTTTGAGACCAGGTCTCATACCTGCCGCGCCATTTTCGGTCTTGCTGATTTTGATTCGGTGGCAAATTGTTGAAAAACTCGATGCCGCGCTGCGATATTTCATTTGCGATCTGTTCAGAAAGTGGGTAAATCCTAATACCAGCTTCGTTACCACCTGGACCGAATCCCCAAGACTCTTCTTCGCTATACGATATGGAATTTACATAGAGAGCATCCGGAACAACACTCAGCATGAAGTTCCTTTCGTAGACTTTGAATGCAGCGAAAGGACCCGCTATGAGTGTAAAAATTAGCAATAAGAAATAGGAGCGAGGGATCTTCTTGTACGCGTATACAAGCCCAACGATTATGGCTATCGTGATTAGCAGAAAACCAATAAGTATGATGTACAGCATCTGATCACATATATATTATATAGTTTTCTCGATAATTCAAAAAAATCGAACTTATCGAGAAAAGGCAATATTCGTACACAGTATAAAATTTAATTCCGCCTTTAGCTATAATCATTTAAAGGTTTTTTGAAATAAAGGTTAATTTTTATCTTATGAGTTAAAATACGACCTGTCATAAATAGCAATCTTCAGACGGATAGAGGTCATATTTTATCATATTTCAGATTTTCGCTTCACCTTGTTCACAAAATAATACAATTTTATTCACAAAAGTGTAAATATCTTTTCATATTGCGTAACACTCCCATCTGCAAACGACATAACCAATTGTTATTACAATTTAATAGAACATTTACTCCCACTCTTATCAACAACCTTATTGTGGCATGTTAATTGCATTTTTTAAGGGTCTTGACTAGAACAGGGGTTTTTCCCTGAACATTTTTAGCAGCATTTTATATAAATTTTTGTTACGGTAATTAAACCTAAACTCGCATTCTTTTAAATGCAAATAAAAAGTAGTATCACAAATACCATGGAACTTGGTTAGTCTACCTTTAGCAAAGGCCCAAAAAGATTCTATACCGTTAATATGGCTCTTGCGGTTGACAAATTGATCGGCTCCATGGCAGACTCGATAATGCTTTTTATAACACAGGCTACAAGGCCGTTATAGCCTTGCCCCATCTGTGTGGATGATGCTATCAGGATCAACACGACCACGTATAATGCTTTATAGAGTGGCTTTAGCGCAATTAGGGACGATTTCAGTGTAAACTTTACCACCCCGTTTAAAGATACCAAAAACAGGTGTTTTTTTGTATGCGCCACGTCCTCTTTTGCCTTTAGTTTTTTATTTGCCGAAATAGGATTAATCGACTTCGATTTCTCCTTGGGCTGGAGATTGTTGTTCACAAAATTCGGCAATTCGTTTTCTGATTAAAGCAAAATATCTGTTAACAGTATTTCTATTTAAGTGAGTTAAAGAAGCAATGGTTTTGGCATCTAAATCATAAGCAAAAAGCCTGATTAGTTGCCTTAATTTTGCCTGTGAAATTTTTGCGCGTTTTATGTATCGGTTTTTTATTGTCATGACAAGAACTTAGGCTATAATTTATGCCCTGTTCTAGTCAAGACCCTTTTTTAATTGATCGTGTTGTTTTCCATCTAAATTCGTTCCAAATCAAAATAGGCGGCCTGTCTTTGCCAGCTAAGCTTCACTCTCAAAGACAGCAACTAATGATCAGAGGAGGCCCAAATGCGACTATTCACAACTTCCCTTCTTCCAATCACGGTCCTATCGCAACTAGCATGCGGTGGCGGTGGTTCAACAGACAGCAGATAGAACCCTGATGAGCGCGCCTCGAGCCTTGAACTTAAGGCTGCTGAATATGAGGCGCTGCCTGTCCTTGATGGATATAAGGTCACCAACAAACTACTGGGTGCTTTATATAATAGAATCCAATCTGAGCCAGGACTCTGCGCTGGCTGAACTTTATGCCGAAGCGACCGTAAGCTGCCGGGATGTGTGCAATGAACAACGCTGCACCCGGGAAATGTCGCAGTCGGCGTCACGATGATCGCATGGAGGTGACTATGATGTGGAAGAAATTTCCGATATTACTGATGCTAACCTTGATGTTGGCGGCTTGCGGCGATGGATCGAATTCTTCGAATGACAGCGGAAGTGGCGGAAGTGGGCGAGATCCCGGTGAGGTTACGCAAGACGCCCTTCCGGAACAGGTCATTGTCGAGCGGCTGAGTGATGCAGAATATGATGCACTCAGTGCCGAAGATAAATATGCCGTGATCAACAAAGTTATGTGCGCCTTGTATAAAGGCATGGCACCGGACGAATTCTTTGATACAAGCGGCGGCCTGGCTGATCTGATCCCTCTGGACAGCCAAAACATGTTGGCTCAAATCGAAGCCGACCTTCTGGTGGGAATCAATGAAACCACCTACCGCTACCGTGTCCAGGATAATTATGAATTCGACAAATACCGGGAACCCATTCAGTATCAGCTGGCGTTGCTTTACGAAATGCCGATCAGCCGCAACTATTTTGAGATGTGGATGGCCTACCATCTCACCAATACCATTCTCTTCTCGCCGGCCGTTGAATTGGACACCGTGTCATACGATGATGCACAAACGGTTTTCGAGCGTCTAGTGCGCATGATCCGGCAAGGCAGCACCATTCGCGAAATCGTTAACGCCCACATGATATCCCAGGAAAACTGGCGCAGATTTCGATCTCCGGAGGACAACACACGGGAGATGATGGAAATCTTTTTGGGCCGGTTTGATGATGCAGAGGTGCCCCTTGCCGCCCAGGCCTGCCAGAACTGGTCTTTGGAAGGTGTGAAGGTTGATGGAAAGAAGGAATACCAGTTGGTCATCGGCGACGAACCCAACACCATCTCGTTGGACCTTCTCGGAACCACCATCGTCGTATGCCAGGACTTTTACAACGCGGTATCCAACCATCCCGATCTGATCCCCACTGTCGTCTCCAACATTGTCAATCTGTTTTTCGACGACAATTCGGCAGTTGATAAGCAAAGCATTATCAATGACATCGTGGAAGACAACCCGGAAACCTTCAACGCCATATTCGTGAATCTCCTCTTTTCAAAGGCCTTTCTTGTATACGTCGAAAAGCCGAAGGCGTTTGAAGAACTCTTTTTTTCTTCCGCCGATAAGATAGACTGGTATGCCGGCAGCAGTTTTTTTAAATATCTGAACCGAAGCTCTGTAGGTATCTGGGCGGCCAACCTCAATAACATGAAACAGGCGGCCATGACCTATAAATTGGGGCGTCCGGTCGCTGTTCCGCTGGACACGTTGAGTTTTGCCTATTACCACAAAGCCGTCCGAGAAAGATTGCTGATCGATCAGAAGAATCCGGACAAAACCACGGACAGCGGTTGGCAGGAGAGTCTTCTGCCTCTGGATCTGACGGGGGATGACTTCATCGATTATCTTTTCCTTGCCGTTCTCTCTCGAAGAGCCAGCGCCGAAGAAATGATTATGCTCAATGAAGTAATTGCACGTCGCGGTTATGATCGAGAGGGCCGCGAAAAATACAAAGCCCGCATCGTATTGGACTACCTGTCGCGTCTAGCCGAACTGTATTACACCCAACCGTTTGAATAGGAGGACCCAAATAATGAACAGGCGTCAATTTCTCAAAACAGCCGGATTGTGCGGTCTGTCGCTAGCCATACCACCGTTTATCTTGAAACAGAGGGCCATGGCCGCTCTGCCGGACGACCTCGTTTATACCTCCCCCGGTCGCATGCCCCAGATTATCCAGGTTTTTCTCTATGGGGGACCGTCGGAATTGGCGGGTAATTTGACCAACATTACCGAGATTTCCGCCAACTCTCAGAATTCCTATCCAGATAGCGTGATTACTAACGTTACAACCAATCACTTCTGGAGCAACGCCGGCGGAGACATTATGGAACAGATGCTGACCAACGATAAAATGTCGATATATCGAACGGTCAATCGCGTCAAAGATACCTCCAGGGCCCATGGACACTGCGTGGCCCAGAATCTGGTCGGCCATCTGAATCTTTCCAATGCAGGGATTGCCACTACTTTGGCCGCCATTGCAGACAAATACAATCTTTTCAACAAGCCTGTGGATGAACTGCTACTGCCCTTTGTATCCTTCGAAGGGGACTCGAGGGTGTTCAGCCCGGGTGACCTGGATATTCCAATGTCCCTGAAAGCCATCAATCTGGATTCCAATTTTGACAATCCATATGCACGGGCCAGAAACTGGACCATCGATGCTGAAGGTTACACTGTCAATGAGGAAGCCATCGAAGCGATGGCCATGCAGGTATCCGATCAATTCCCCCAGTTTGAAAAAATCAACAACGCTTTCCGCGAGCGTGCCGACCTGTCCAAATTCATCGAAGACAATTTCACCAGCGAAAAAGTCCTGGAAAACCTGCCCACCGATCCGGACAACAATAATGAGCAAATCGTTTATCCAAGCGGCAATTTCGGCAATCGACTGCGTGCTGCGGTAAGCCTGGCCGTCAACAACCCGGATACCGTCTTTATCAGCATGGGCAGCGGCGGTCTTGGCGGCTGGGATGACCACTCCAACGCCCTGGCCAATTATCCCGGGCGCATGAACAGTCTAATGGCGGCACTGCAGGTGGCGTCGCGCCACCTGGAGCTAGTGGGCGCTGACAACGTTGTAATTAATGTGTTCGGCGATTTCGGCCGGAACGTAAACCTCAACGACGCCGTTGGGTGGGATCACGGCAACAACCAGAATCTGTATACCATCGGCGGAACCGGCCTCGACGGCAGGGAGGATGCGCTGGGCCGGCTGGTGGGCAAAACCCAGCGTATCGGAACACCATATCGCAACCGCCAGTTCACCTCCCCGACCGAGGACTCCTACCAGTGCGAACCGTTTTCCATCGCCACTTCCATATTCAAGTACTTCGGCATACAAAATCCGGAGCTTTTGACCGGAGAACCTGAGATTGACGAGTCCGACAGTGTTCCCAATGAGAGGACATAATTCTATATGGTCTAAAACTGAAACAGGCGCCGCCCAGGCATGCACAGAGCGGCGCCTGTGACCGCAGTTTCTCGCCGTGGAGGATGATATCCAATACGCCCATATAGATCATCACCGCAGCCTGCGCAAGGGCTCTCCTGAAGTCATCTTCGGAGGGGGCAAAACCACCCGGCAAATTATCGATATCCTGGAAAAATTGTCCTTTCAGGCGCAGGTCGTCTTCGTCATGCGGGTTGACGCCCAAAAGGCCCACGCCATTACCCGTCGATTTGAACACGCTGTCATCGATGCCGAAGCTAAAATGGTCATCTGCACTTTTACACCTTGGGAGGACCTGCAATTGCCGGCCGTGCGCTGGGAAAACTGGTTGGCCGCACCCGTCGAATCGGCACCCCCTTTCAGAACCGACAATTTACTTCGCCCACGGCGGACCGCTACCAATGCGAACCGTTTTGTATCGCATCGACTCACTTGAAGATTATTTACATGCCTTGTCTCAATTAACTATACCCTAATTGAGCGAAAGTCGAGGGTGCCCCAGATTCAAGGCGTCAAAGGGCGAAGCCGTAGTCATTTACTGCGAGCCCTTGGCAACGAAGAAGATGAGGTATCATCGGCTTTCCCGGCTTGTTGGGTCGTAGCAGAAAGCGAAGCTTAAAGGGTTAATAAAATGGAGTAATTTTTAGCAATTTATATTTCACTGAGGCAAGAGTTGTAAACAACCCGCATGTCGCTTAACAAAAGCAATAAATCAGGCTTTTTATATAAGTTCTCCATTTTGTTTACGCTCATTTAGGGTACAACTAATCGGAAGATGATCCAATAATTTTAATTGCTTTTCCATCTTAAGGTTTGTATAGAGCTTTGTCCGTGCCGCCGGCTGAATCATCAACCGCAATACACGTTGAAACCGCTGTGAATAAAATAATGATACTCAAAAAGCTCTCTTTACTGGATTTTAAAAACAATCATACCCTAGCAATGTTGGGCCTGTTTTTGGGGGCATTTCTGATCAGCTTCTCCGGAGTATGGGTTAAAATAAGCCTTGTCAGCCCGGCAGTTTCTGCTTTTTACAGGGTTTTCTTTGGCGGTATTATTTTATTGGTGCTGGCAATATTTAATAAAGAATTAAAGTGGTATGGATTTCGTCATATTGCATTCCTTTTTTTCTGTGCGCTTATGTTTGCTCTGGATCTGTTTCTTTATCATTCAACCGTTGAATATATTGGTCCTGGACTTGGTACCATTCTTCCAAACTTTCAAGTCATTATTCTAACTCTGGTTGGTATATTTTTTTTAAAAGAAAAGCTGCATATCTCATTTATATTTTCTATTCCTTTTGCTTTTGCAGGACTTTTTATGATTGTTGGGATTGAATGGGACGCTCTGCCTGAAACGTATCAGCTTGGTGTTATGATGGGGCTTTTTACCGCACTTGTATATGCCGCTTTTTTGCTTTCCTTGAGAAAACTTCAATCAAGCATGGAAAAGTCTTCTTTTTTTTATGTGCTCATGCTGGTCTCTTTAGCAACGGCATTTTTCCTTGCAATTGAAATGGTCAGATCTGGTGACTCTTTTGAAATTCCAACCATAAAAAGCTTTTTAGCTCTTGCCTCACTGGGCCTGTTCAGTCAGGTTATCGGATGGATACTCATTATCAATGCCCTGCCTCAAGTCCGCGCCTCGTATTCAGGTCTAATACTCCTTATCCAGCCCGCCCTTGCTTTTGTCTGGGATGTTCTGTTTTTTCAACGTCCAACAACCCTCATAAACTGGGCAGGGGTTGTGCTCGCATTATTAGCCATCTATTTTGCAACAGTCGGCAAGGCAAAAACCGGTTAACAAAAAAAATCAGCCAAACCATGAAAACAGTATAAATAATCTTTACAATCGACATAATGAACTTATAAACTGATGAGCGTCCCGAAACCCTTTAAATATCATGAAGATCCTTAAGCAGGTACACAAGCCCACTGGAAAGAATGACCAGTATACCGAGAACCATAATTCCAAATCTGAAACTTAAGTGATCGCCGGAAAGGCCCAACAGATAAGGCGTTACACCCCATCCGATTATCATTCCGAATCCGAGCACAAACCCGGTTGCTATGCTGCGGACGTTTATGTCAAACAGCTTTGAAACTGCGATAAGCCCCAGAGGGAAATATCCGTAAATGATGCTGGCCTGAAAGAAAAGAGCTATGCCCATTAATTTAATATTTGCAAAAGAAACAAGCACGGTAAATATTCCAGAAAGGATTAAAACCAGAGCCATCAGTTTTCGAAGGTTGAACCTGGTTGCAAGCAATCCTGCGCTGAGTGCAAAGGCAAAGCCTCCGACTCTTGATATTCCGAAAATCATATTTGCATAATTTATATCCATATGAAGTTCTTTTGTAAGATACAGGGGAATTATAAAATAGACTCCCGCACTGCACGAAGCGGCAAAAACCCAGATAATGCTGAGCACCCATAATGGTTTTCTTTTAATAAAAGAATTGAATCCAGTCAGGCTGATTTTTTTAACCTTTAACTCATCAATAAATAAATAAACAGGCAGGGCGGCGAGAATAAATACTATCCCCAGCACGCTGAATATTCCTCTCCATTCCAGAAACTGAATCAGGAATACGGCGATAATAGGAACGATGAACAGGCCGATTGATGCTGCGGTATCGTGTATTGCGATTGCTTTGCTCCAGTGTTTCTCTTCATAGTAATTTGTGATCAGAGGAATGGCTGCAGGAAGATATACGCCTGTGGCAACTCCGATTATGAAGCAGAAAATATAGAGCACCGAAAATATTTTAAAAAAGAAGATTAAAAAGAAGCTCGCGGCTGATACAACCAGTGACAGGATGATCGTTTTTTTATAACCGAAGACGCCTGAAAAAAATCCGGAAAAAAATACCGAAATTCCGTAACCTACTGACATAAATACTAGTATGCTGGTTGCCTTTGCATGGCTGATGAGGTACTCATCCTCTATTAGCGGCAGGATAGGAGAGAAAATACTTCTTCCTGCAAAGTTAAGAAACCATAATATGAACAAAAATAAGATGAATAAAACACCTTTTCCGCGAAAGGACGTGAATTTTTCCATGGCCGTTTCCAGTATGTTGATTATTCAGGGCAGAGTAAATTAAATGCAGTATAACCCTAATTGAGCGAAAGTCGAGGGTGCCCCAGATTCCCCCGATAACGGGATCTTCGTTTCACTACGAAAGGCGTCCAAGGGCGAAGCCGTAGTCATCTACTGCGAGCCCTTGGCAACGCAGAAGATGGGGTATCATCGGCTTTCCCGGCTTGTTGGGTCGTAGCAGAAAGCGAAGCCTAAAGGGTAAATGGAGTGGTTTTTTGATTATTTATATTTCACTGATGCAAGAGTTGTAAACAACCCACATATCGCTTAACAAAAGCAATAAATCAGGCTTTTTATATAAGTTCTCCATTTTGTTTACGCTCATTTAGGGTATAATCCTTCAAGCATTTAATCTGATAAAAAAGTTTTGTAAATTTTAAAAAGGGGATTAAAGGGGTTAACAGTAGACTTGACCCCCTTACTCGTGTGGACTGAGCCGGAGCAGGCGACCACCTTCTTCATCCTCCAGAACCCATATTGCACCCCTTGGTCCTTGCTCAACCTCTCGTATTCGTTTTCCCATGGCAAAACGCTCGACCTCTTGTGCTTGATCGCCTTTAATCCTGATCCGTACCAGTGACTTTGATCTGAGCCCTCCGATAAAGGCATTACCCTGCCACTTTGGAAACATAGAACCGTCGTATATGATCAGACCTGAAGGTGCAACGGTTGGCACCCAGTATACCTCAGGTGCATTGAATTCCGGACGCGTATCATGATCGGGAATGGGAATACCGGAGTATTGATCGCCCCAGGATACAATTGGCCAACCGTAATTATCTCCACCAATGGTCAGATTGAACTCATCACCGTGTCTGGGACCCATTTCGTGTGTCCACAGTCGACCCTGTCTGTCGAAAGCAATACCAAGCAGATTGCGAT
>CAJHXW010000247.1_pt1 | contig 11215 bp, 11 predicted proteins | sample 9198581 | NCBI WGS metagenome assembly CAJHXW01 (sample SAMEA7708328, study PRJEB35096) | sediment metagenome | biome: marine neritic benthic zone biome [ENVO:01000025]; feature: sediment [ENVO:00002007]; material: shallow marine sediment [ENVO:03000034] sea grass bed [ENVO_01000059] ...
ATTCCAACCTTATCAATAGGTATATTACGATAATCGCGCTGATTTTGTATGTCTTTCATCATTTTTTTAAAAGGTATTCATTTTTAACATTACTCATGGCTTTAAAGATGTTGCCTTTAATTTTTCTGTTACTTTTGTAAAGCTTATTTAAAATCGTCTTTATCTCGTGACGTTTAGAGACTTTGTCACTGGGGCATGGATTTATAAAATTAGGAAAATTTTGTTCTTTTGCAAATCGTCTGATTAAATCCTCGTCAACGAAGGCCAAAGGCCTGATTACCGTAAATCTTCCCTTAAAAAATGTCTGAGAAGGCATCATTGTACTGATCTCGCCTGCATAACAGATATTTAAAAACAGGGTCTCGATTATGTCATCTTTGTTATGTCCCAACGCCAGCTTATTGCATCCAAGCTCGTCTGCAATTTCGAAAAGGCGCTTCCTGCGCAACCTGGAACAAAGAAAACACGGGTTTTCCCTGTTTTTCTTACTGTGTCCGACAATCCCGTAATCCGTATATTCAACCCTTAACTGATATCCCGATTCTTTACAATATCTTTCCAGGTTCCTGCTGAATCCCCCTTTAAACCCCGGGTCAATATAAACAGCAAACAGATCATAATCAACAGGAATACGGGATAGGCGCTCCTTTAAAATCCAAATCATGGTAAGGCTGTCTTTGCCGCCCGAGAGCCCCACAACAATTCGGTCTCCATCAGAAATCATATCGTAATGGTGGAGAGCCTTGCCTGAAAATCTGTTCAGTGCTTTGTATGTATTACTGTCAAACGACAAAATCAGACTTTGGCAGCTAATTCGTCTTTCTCAGTTTTAGACTCCGTTTCCGGCTCTTCTTCTGTAATTGCAGGTTCTTCTTCCGGTTCATTTTCCGGCTTGAGAATAACCTTCCTTGCCGCAATTTCCCGCAGAGAAACCACAACATCCTCATTTTTGGGAGAACTGACCAGGTACTCAGACCCCTCACGGATTTGTCTTACACGCTTTGCAACCATATTTACCAGTACAAAGCGGTTGGGTATTTTTGTCAGACAATCTTCTACTGTAATACGTGCCACGTTATAACCTCCATAATCTACTGAGCCAGTTTCAAAATGTCCAATTTCGAAAATGGCTCTGCTATAAGATCTCTATTAATTCATAATTTCTTCTACCCCCTGGAGCCTGGAGGGTAAACTCGTCTCCCGGTCTTTTTCCTACAATCTCTTTTCCCAGCGGCGACGAAACAGATATACGGCCTTTATCAATATCAGACTCTTCAGGTCCTACAAGCTGATATTCAATATTGTCACCCGTATCTATATTTTCTATAACAATCTTGGAACCAAATACAGCCCTGTCCCTGGGAAGTTTACTGGTGTCGATTATGTCCGCATTTGCCAGTTTAAATGCCAATTCACCAATGCGGCCTTCAATAAAACCCTGCCTGTCTTTTGCAGCATCAAATTCCGCATTTTCTGAGAGATCGCCGTGAGCGCGAGCCTCTTCAATCGCTTTTATATTTTGCGGCCTTTCAACTTTTTTTAAATTATTCAGTTCCTTTTTTAGAACCTCATAACCTTTTTTTGTTATGGGTATTCGATCCAACTCTTATACTCCCTTTAAATAATCCCTTGCGAGGATTTCGGCGATCTGAACTGCATTTGTTGCAGCACCCTTACGAATGTTGTCAGCTACAACCCACATATTAATGCCGTTTTTGACGGATTGATCATCTCTGATTCGTCCCACAAAAGTCAGATCCTTTCCGGCAGCATCAATCGCAAGCGGATAAATATTTTTTTTAGGTTTATCTAGTACTTTTATTCCAGACTCACTTTCAAGCAGATTTCTCACTTCGTCTGCGGATATCTTCTTTTTGGTTTCAATATTAACCGACTCGGAATGCCCAAAATAAACCGGGACACGGACGGTTGTCGCTGTAATACCAATATGATTATCTTCTAAAATTTTTCTGGTTTCGTTAACCATTTTAATTTCTTCTTTCGTATACCCATTATCCAAAAAAACGTCTATATGTGGAATACAGTTAAATGCAATTCTATGGGGATACACCTTCTTTTCGTAATCAAGAAAATTAATCATGGATCTGGTCTGGTCAAAAAGCTCATCTATTGCTTTTTTTCCGGTTCCTGATACAGCCTGATAGGTTGAAACCACTATCCTTTTTATTTGGTATTTTTTATGGATGGGATTAAGCGGCAAAACCATCTGTATGGTTGAGCAGTTCGGATTTGCGATAATCCCTTTTTTGGCATAACCGGCAATTGCATGAGGGTTTACTTCCGGAACAACCAGTGGGACTTTAGGGTCCATCCGCCACGTGCTTGAATTATCAACGACGATGCACCCATCCTTTGCCGCAAGTGGGGCATATTCTTTGCTTGCAGCTCCACCGGCAGAAAAAAGAGCTATATCCATCTCTTTAAACGAGTCTTTCGTTAGTTCTTGAACCGCTAATAAATCTCCTTTAAAACGCAGCCTGCGCCCAACCGATCTCTTTGAAGCTAAAAATTTAATCGATTTTACAGGAAAGTTCCGCTCTTCAAGGCACGATATCATCTGATTTCCCACCGCACCCGTTGCTCCTGCCACAGCTATGTTTAATTTTTCTCCCGACATCCCTATTTATCATCCTTTAATCATTTTTATTTATATACTTTATTACCAGATCTCCTACTTCTTTTGTTGTATATCCCATTTTTCCAGCTGATACACTTTTCAAGTCATCACGCAATACTTTGATTACGCTGTCTTCTATCATTGAAGCGGCTTTGGGTTCGTTAATTGTTTCAAGCATAATCTGACCTGCCGATATAGCCGCAATGGGATTAATCATGTTTTTGCCGGTATACTTGGGAGCAGATCCGCCGATAGGTTCAAACATGGATAAACCATCAGGGTTTATGTTCGCACCGGCGGCAATCCCCATTCCCCCCTGTATCATTGCCGCCAGATCAGTTATAATATCGCCAAACATATTATCGGTTACAATAACGTCAAACCACTCTGGATTTTTTACCATCCACATGCATATTGCATCAACGTGGGCGTAATCCGCCTTAATATCCGGATACTCCTTTGCAACCTCATTAAATACTCTTTCCCATAGATCAAACGCATATGTCAGCACATTGGTCTTTCCACAAAGAGTAAGTTTTTTTGTCTTGTTTCTTTTCCTGCAGTATTCAAAGGCATATCTGATGCACCGTTCCACTCCTTTGCGCGTGTTGATTGACTCCTGTATTGCGATTTCATCATAAGTTCCTTTTTTTAAACATCCACCCGCACCAGCATAGAGTCCTTCGGTGTTTTCACGGACAACAACAAAGTCTATTTCTTCAGGGCCCTTATCCTTTAGCGGTGTATTAACTCCTTCATAGAGCTTAACCGGCCTTAAGTTTATATATTGATCAAAATGGAACCTGATTTTCAGCAAAATCCCTTTTTCCAGAACTCCCGGTTTTACATCCGGATGTCCTATTGCTCCCAGGTAGATTGCATCACACAATTTCAGTGATTCAAGAACGCCATCGGACAGTATCTCACCGGTGTCTTTATAATGATCGCCACCTAAATTAAAATATTTATAATTTAGATTAAAACCACATTTTGTGGCAACTGCATTTAAAACTTTAATGCCTTCCTGTACCACTTCAGGTCCCGTACCATCACCGGGAATAACAGCAATTTTGTATGTTTTTGTCATAATAATCTCTTTTTTATCATGAAAATATAAAAACACGAAAAAGTAATTTTCGTGTTTTTATAATTCCGCGTTTTTGTTTTTACTTTGTTTATTCCCAGTCCTAAGGTTCGCTTAGGGAAATTTTAAATCTGCCTTATCTGTTTTACACCATTTTCATTAAGGAGTTGTACTGTGCTTGTCTATTTTATGGTTTTCGGCTTTTTCATGCTTTGGTCTTATATGTTGCCATACCATGTTGACAGGTCCTGAAAGCACATAGGTGAGACCTAAAATAAATAATGCGATGGAAGGCTGTGCTGCAATAAATATCAGTATTAAAATTGCTGTAACCAATACATTAAAATTCATCCTTTTAAACAATTCAGGCTTTTTGAAGCTGTTATAGCTTATTTTGCTCACCATTAAAAAGGCTAGAATGTATAATACCACAAGTATTAAAACATGGTTGTATTCCACCTGCAAACCAAACCTGTGAAAAATAAGCACAATGACTGCATTCATCCCGGCCCCTGCAGGAATTGGAAGCCCTACAAAATGATTGCTGTTAATCCTTCCTGCCTGTGTGTTGAATCTGGCAAGACGAAGAGCACCGCACACCATAAACAAAAAAGCTGCCAGCCAGCCGATTCTCCCCATCGGTTTGAGCGCCCACAAATACATCATCAAACCGGGTGCAAGGCCAAAGGATATAAGATCGGCCAGCGAATCGTATTCGATGCCGAATTTGCTGGTAGTGTTGGTGGCTCGTGCAATTTTTCCATCCAACAGATCGAATATCCCGGCAATTATAATCGCTGTTGCCGCCGCAACAAATTTTCCATTTATTGAGGCAATGACAGCATAAAATCCGCAAAATATATTAAGAGATGTAAATATATTGGGCAGAATGTAAATTCCGCGACGTAATTGTTCTCTCTCAAATCTTTTTATTTTTTTCATGCCAATTCTCCCAGTACAGTTGTGCCTGCTTTTACAATGTCTCCGATAGCAACATTAAGCTTCGTATCTTTTGGAAGGTAAACATCAAGCCGCGAACCGAAACATATCAGGCCAAAACGTTGTCCACGATTCACCGTATCACCTTCTTGTACTTTGCATATTATGCGCCTTGCAATCAAGCCTGCAATCTGGACCGTGCATATTCTTTGTTTCTCTTTTGTCTCGAGATAAACTGCATTTTGCTCATTGTCTTTTGATGCCTTGTCCAGATTTGCATTAAAAAATTTTCCTGGATTATAAACAATTTTTTTGACTTTTCCCTCACAGGGCATACGGTTTACATGTACATTAAACACTGACATGAATACACTGATCTTTAAGCATCTTCCTTTGTAATATGGGCTGTTTTCAACCATGCCCGCAACCACAACCTTACCATCTGCAGGAGACACCACAAGTCCGGCTTGATTAGGAACAGCGCGATCCGGATCTCTAAAGAAATATACTATAAAAAAAGTTAAAACCAGACCTAACAAGGCCGGAAAAATAAGCCCTAAAAGTGCAAATACAAAAGTAGTAAATGCCGCTGCACCTATGAAGGAATATCCGGGTCTTGCTATTGGCAGAGCGCTCTGGCTGGTCGGATCAGGCCAGGAAAATTTATTCATCTTTTTGTAATTAGGGTTCGCATAAGAATACATCCGCAATTTTAAGTGCCGAGACACTCGTCAAGCAAGGCACGAAAACGAAGAAATATCAGGCATATTCCGAACTTTCGCAAAGCAGCCAAGCGGGATACATCGTTGCAACAAATGTGAAGTTATTTTTACGGAAACCTTTAGTCCTTTATTATAATGAATTTCTTAAATTCTGATTTATCGGGTTTGTATCAATAACAAATCTTATTGTCAATAATAACCGGTATCTTTCACAAAGGAAACATATTTTTAAATTTATAGTAGTTCCCATAAATATGTTCTGTTTTAAAAGAGGAAACTGTCTGAGTGTATTTAAGATCGTTAAGAAAGAACTATTGTGCCATATTACCAATTTGTTAGTATTCTTTCTGATACTTAAATCAATTATAATATGCTCAATCTGTTCTTTCTTTATGATCTTAAATATACGAGTTTTTCATCGTTTAAAACGGAATATATTCATGGGAAACAGTATAATCACAATAATTGAGTTTTAATGGAGGGGCTTAAAGGTTTTCCTGTAATTTAACCTGGGCATCCGATTTCCTTATGTAATTAGGGACAAATGTTTCTACATCATCTGTATCATTATTTTCAAATCTATCCATACTTAAAAGCGCTACTGTTGAAGCACGAATTGTATTTTCATGATCCTGGGCAAATAATGCATAGCCACCCAGCTTTTCTTTAATGGCCTCTCTGTAAAGAACAGCTCCGCTTCCAACAAATAGGCACGGTTCGCTTATTTCATTAAATGCATCTTTGGGTGAAACAGCCATCTCTTTGCTTTCTTTTTTTAAATTTCTCTCTTTGCACCTATACCTTGAAAAGTATACTTCATCTTTACGTGCGTCTATAAGAGAGCAAATAAGATATGGAGAAAAAGACACCTGTCTTGCCAAAGCGTCCAGACTTGAAACACCTGTTATTGGCTTTCCCTGTGCTGCGGCAAATCCTTTTACAGAACTAATGCCAATTCGAAGTCCGGTAAAGCTTCCGGGTCCGCAAGTGACGGCAAATCCGTCCAAATCAGAAAGATTTACACCTGAATGTTTCATAACAGAGCATGTTATCTCAAGCAGGTGTTTTGAATGGGTTTCTTCATTCACCACTGTCATTTCAGCAAGTAGTGATCCTTTATCAACTATTGCAACGCTGCAGCTTTTTGTAGCTGTATCAACGGCAAGTATCTTCATAAGGTAATTTCTTTTGATTATTTAAGGGTGTACGAAAAAATAAATTCGCAATTTAAGGCGTGGCAGAGCCTGAATGTCAAGACTCGAAAACCTAAGAATATCCGGCAAATTGCGAGTTTTCGCAACTCAGCCAGTCGGGATGCATCGAGCTATAAAATATAAAGTTGTTTTCAAAGTCTAGGCTTGCCTGAGTGAGCCCTAAATTTACTTTCCAATCGAAATAGAAAGTACTTCATCCATTTTTCTCACAGGTATAAACCTGATTTTTCTTTTTACACTCAAGGGAATCTCGGCTAAATCCTTTTTATTTTTCTCAGGTATGATTATGGTATGAACCCCCGCCCTCAAAGCTCCAAGTGCCTTTTCTTTCAAACCTCCAATTGGGAGTACTCTTCCCCTTAATGTAATTTCTCCCGTCATCGCAACATCACTGTTTACAGGTTTATCGGTCAATGTTGAAATCAGTGCGGTCGCCATTGCAATGCCTGCTGAAGGCCCGTCTTTGGGTATCGCTCCGGCCGGAACATGAATATGTATATCCATGTTTTCAAAAATCTTGTTTTTAATCCCAAGCGAGCTGATGTTTGCCTTGGCATAACTCAGTGCAGCACGTGCAGATTCCTGCATGACATCTCCAAGTTGGCCGGTGATGATCAGTTCGCCTTTACCGCCTACCAAAGATGCCTCTATATACATCACTTCACCACCGACCTGCGTCCATGCCAAACCCGTTGACAAACCAACCTGGCTGCCTTCCTTATCTATGTCCGGCATAAATTTTGGTACACCCAGATACTTATGCAGGTTATTCCTCGTAATCTTAAAAGGGCCCCTTTCCCCTTCGGCAATTTTCCGTGCTGTTTTTCGACATAATGAACCGATTTCACGCTCTAAATTTCTCAGCCCGGCTTCTGATGTGTATTCTGTTATGATCTGTCTCAAAGCCCCGTCACTGAAATAAATTAAATTTTTCTTTAAGCCGTTTTCCTTGATTTGACGGGGAATAAGGTGCATTTTAGCAATAACTTCTTTTTCATTCTCTGAATACCCGGAAAGAGAAATAACCTCCATTCTGTCAAGAAGTGCGGATGGTATGGTATCTGTTAAATTCGCTGTAAGAATAAACATGACTTTTGAAAGATCAAAGGGAAGGTTTAGATAATGATCGCTGAATTCAAAATTCTGTTCCGGATCAAGAGCTTCCAAAAGAGCCGAGGAAGGGTCTCCGCGAAAATCCGATCCAAGCTTGTCTATTTCATCCATCATAAAAACAGGGTTATTTGTTCCGCACTGCTTCAACCCCTGTAATATTCGACCTGGCAGAGCACCGATATATGTGCGGCGGTGTCCCCGTATTTCAGCCTCATCACGGATACCGCCAAGGGAGATTCGGATGAACTTTCGTTTTAAAGCCTTTGCAATTGCCTGCCCCAAAGATGTTTTGCCAACACCGGGAGGTCCTGCAAAACAAAGGATTGGACCTTTCATTTTGGGATTGAGTTTGCGAACGCTAAGGTATTCAAGAATACGTTCTTTAACTTTATTTAGTGCATAATGATCTTTATCCAATACCTTTTTTGCATTTTTAATATCTAGTATATCTTTTGTGCTTTTGCTCCATGGCATCTCAACAAGCCAGTCAAGATATGTTCTTATCACAGAAGACTCTGCAGATTCTGGATGCATTTGCCCCATTCGCTTAAGCTGTTTTGCCGCTTCTTTTTCAGCATCCTTTGACATTTTTGCTCGTTTTATTTTCTTTTGACATTCAGCGATCTCCTCTGTTCTCTCATCCTGTTCTCCAAGTTCCTTGTTAATCGCCCTTACCTGTTCTCTTAAAAAGTAATCTCTTTGATTTTTTGAAATCTCATCTTTGACATTGGACTGGATCTTGGCCTGCATGGCAGAAAGCTCTACTTCCCGTGATAGAAAATCGTTTACCTTCTTCAGTCTCTTTACAGAATCTAAAATTTCAAGCAGAATCTGTGATTCACTAATTTTTAATCTTAAATTCGAGGCCACGAGATCGGCAAGTTTTCCAGGGTCTTTAATATCTTCTAGGATAGTTCCGACTTCACCGGTCATCTCTCCTCGAAGTGTCAGAATTTTTACGGAATTTTCACGCACATTTCTCATCAGCGCTTCAACTTCGATGTTGACCTTCCCGGCAGTTTTTTCTTCAAGAATTTCAATATGAACACGATACAATGATCTCTTCCTGACATATTTTATAATCCTTGCCCTGGCAATACCCTGTACAAGCGTTTTCACTCTGCCGTCAGGAAGTTTTAACACACGCAGGATTCGTCCTATGGTGCCAACAGAAAATATTTCTTCTGACTTTGGGTTCTCAATTCCCGGATCTTTTTGAGTCGCCAGAAATAAAAACCCGCTTTTTGCAACAGCCTCTTCTACTGCTTTAACTGATTTTTCTCTGCCTACAAAAAGTGGTAGAAGCATATCAGTGAAAACCACGATATCACGCACAGGCATAAGAGGAAGTGTCTTAGGCAGCTCCTCTTGATTTTCATCCTCACCTATTAAACTTATTAGATCATCTTTATCAGTTTCAGCCATTATATCTCCGGTTTATATGGATTTCTTTTCTTTTAACAACTTTGCTATCAGCAAGTCATAAAAAAAGTTATGGAGCGCTAATATAATAATACAGAATTGCCCTATTACAATATCTATCTTGATTTTTTTACAAAACCTATCTATTGTTACCAGTTATTCTTGTTAAAAATTTATGTTCAGAAAAAATTGGAATATGGAAAAATTCAGAGCTTCTTTCCCCAATTTGATCGAACACAAAAATTTTTTCTGGATTCTCACATGCAAGAAAATGATTGTCTGACTGATATTATTTCTTTTTAATTTTCATAGAGCTAAAAACCATGGATTCTGAATTAAATATGTATCGTTATGTTTTAGAAGTGCTTGCATTTATATTCGGCACATGCATCGGAAGTTTTTTAAATGTATGCATATACAGACTGCCTGCTTCCAAATCGATTGTCCGTCCGCGTTCGATGTGTCCTGAGTGTAAAAACATGATTCGCTCTTATGATAACATCCCTATCTTAAGTTATTTGTTACTTAAAGGCAAGTGTCGACACTGCAATGCTGCCATATCTTTTCGTTATCCTCTGATCGAAATGATAACCGGCGTTTTTTCTCTTTGCGTATTTGTCAAATTTGGCTTTACCCTTGAAGGACTGATTTATTTTGCCTTTATTTCATCTATGATTGTAATCACACTGATCGATATAGATCACAGAATCATACCGGATGTGATATCTATTCCTGGCATACCTGTATTCTTCGCGGCCTCATTTGTCCTTCCTTCAGTAACGTATATAGATTCTCTTATCGGCATACTGGCAGGTGGCGGAAGTCTTCTTCTCGTTGCCTGGCTCTATAATCTTATTACCAAAAAAGATGGCATGGGAGGGGGTGATATCAAACTTCTGGCAATGATCGGAGCGCTTGTAGGCTGGAAAGGCGTACTCTTTACTATTTTTGTTTCATCCGCAGTTGGTACTGTATCAGGAATGATCATTATGCTGCTGACTAGAAAAAACATGAAACTCGCTATTCCCTTTGGACCGTTTCTGGCATTTGGTGCTGTTTTATACATTTTTTACGGTCCTATGCTTATATACTGGTACTTAAACCTTTTAAGATAGCACCATGATCACCGGATTTAAGAGAAGCGAAGCGACGGGTGAATTCCGCTGACTCAATTTGTTATGTAACTATGCTGGCTGATTATTATTATAAAAACAACAGTACCGGTATTCAACAATATGCTTTCATTTTTAATGCAAATTGCTGCGCACTTTTCATATCGTCAGCATTGGGATGTCCCTTACTTAATCCCATCCATTTTAATAGGGGATATTGATCAAATCCACGACAATCCCAGCTTTCAACTAAATTCACCCCAAGACGATCAAAATTAGTTTTGATAAAATACCAATATAACCGAAGCATGATATTGAACCCCATACCGCTTGTTATAAACATGAAAGTATGACAACCTTTTGGTAATAAGGCAGCCAATTCGTAGATTTTCCGATCAATTCTTGTCCAATAAATTCCAGAACCAAATCCAATTAAATTTCGGCCCGTTAGATTTTCTTGAACTGCATCTTCAACGGACAATGTATCTGCGTCTAAAATTGTTGCAATAACATCAACAATTTTAATCGTATTTCCGGTTTTTGATTGGTAAACGATTAAAGGTTTCATGTCGGTTTCCTTTTGAAGTGGTGCCACATAGCAAAGAGCTAACCAGCCACCAAAAGCTTGGGAATTTTCAGAAAGGAGAGAATTGTAAAACTGTGATATACTGTCCTGCCGTCAAAAAAGTTCCCGCTTTTTGGGTCCCTTCATTTTCGCCATGTGAACACCTCCAATTCAGTCAGGTTTTGGTGTACACTTTCTTTGGGAAAGTTTTGCGTCCAGGTGAAAGTTTGGTTATGCAAATTTTATTGTGTTATTCTTTTTCCACCAAAGGCGTGTATGGTTCGAGTACCAGCTTTGATTCTGCCGCCTTGCTCTGTACCTTTGGGTATAAATAATTCGTCACCTGGTTCTAGTAAGATTTCTTTTCCATTTATAAAAGCTGTATAATATACAGCTTTTATAAATG
>CAJHXW010000362.1_pt1 | contig 11141 bp, 6 predicted proteins | sample 9198581 | NCBI WGS metagenome assembly CAJHXW01 (sample SAMEA7708328, study PRJEB35096) | sediment metagenome | biome: marine neritic benthic zone biome [ENVO:01000025]; feature: sediment [ENVO:00002007]; material: shallow marine sediment [ENVO:03000034] sea grass bed [ENVO_01000059] ...
ACAAAATGCGGTTTTAATAAAGTTGTCGTTGGTTTAAGCGGAGGTATAGATTCAGCATTAACCACATATATTGCGACCAGGGCACTGGGAAAAGAAAATGTTTCAACCATTTTTATGCCGTCACAATATACTTCTAAAGATAATTATGAAGATACAAAAAAACTGGCAAAAAACCTTGGAATAAGATTTGTAACCATTCCCATTGACGGCATGTTTAAAGAATTTTTGAAATATACTTCTCCTTCTTTCAAAAAAAGTGAGCCAGGGGTCGTTGAACAGAATATTCAGGCAAGAATCAGAGGTACTATTCTAATGGCCATGTCCAACAAGGAAGGCAGTATTCTTCTTTCCACCGGCAACAAATCCGAACTTGCAGTCGGGTATTGCACTCTTTATGGTGACATGAACGGTGGGTTGGCAGTCATCTCCGATGTTCCCAAGACCGTGGTTTATGACCTCGCCCGGTTTATAAATACTGAAAAAGAATATATTCCATCCAGAATCATTACTAAAGCTCCTTCCGCCGAACTCAAACCAGGTCAGGCAGACCAGGACGACCTGCCACCGTATGATATTTTAGATTCCATACTAAAAGGATATATTGAAGATTCAAAAACTGCTGATGAACTGGTAAAGATGGGATTCGCCAGGAATCTTACTGAAGATATTATTTCAAGAGTTGACAGAAACGAATACAAACGCCATCAGGCAGCACCCGGTCTTAAAGTGACATCAAAGGCGTTCGGTTACGGCAGGCGCTATCCCTTAGCGCAAAGATATACATCGAAATAACAGTAATTGGTTGATTATAATTTGTTTTGTTGAAGATTATACTGTTTCCCATAAATATATTCCGTTTCAAACGATGAAAAACCCGTATATAAGAGATCGTAAAGAAAGAACAGACCGAGCATATTATAATTGATTTTGGTATCAGAAATAATACCAACCAATTGGCAATATGGCTCACAAGTTCTTTCTTTACGATCTTTCATACACTTAAACAGTTTCTTCATTTAAAACGGAACATATTTATGAGAACTACTATAAAGGAAGGAAACCATGAGTAGTAAAGTCTATTTTATTGATTTAAGGGCAACATCCAGAGAGAATCTTATCGAAAAGCTTGGCAGGCTTCTCGACACGGCAGGACTTTCCCATTGCATTAAAAAAAGAGATCTGGTGGCTATAAAGCTCCATTTTGGAGAAATGGGAAATACCGCTTTTATCCGGCCGGTATTTTTACGAAAAATCGTTGAGACCATAAAGAGTGCCGGCGGCACATCTTTTTTAACAGATGCCAATACTCTTTATTCCGGCACCCGAAGCGATTCACCGAATCATCTTGCCACAGCCATTCAAAATGGTTTTGCATATTCCGTTGTCCAGGCACCTGTTATCATCGCAGACGGCTTGAGGGGTAAAAGTGAAACGGCTGTGCGAATTAATCAAAAGAATTTTAAAAAGGCATATATCGGGTCGGAAATATTTGAGGCGGACGCTCTGATATCGGTTGCCCATTTCAAAGGGCATGAACTTTCCGGTTTTGGCGGAACCATTAAAAATTTAGGAATGGGATGCGCCTCCCGCAAAGGAAAGCTTGCCCAGCATTCAACTGTTTCTCCAAAAATTATTAGAAAAAAATGTGTCGGGTGCGGTGACTGTGTTGATCATTGTTCACAGAATGCTATTTCCCTGGTTGAGGAAAAGGCGGTTATCGAGACTAAAAAATGTATCGGTTGCGGGGAATGTATCCTGATTTGCCCCAATGAGGCTATACAGGTCCAATGGAATCAACAGATACCGGTTTTTTTAGAGAAGATGGTGGAATATACAATGGGTGTTTTAAAGAATAAGAAAGGCAAGACACTGTTTGTGAATTTTATTACCGATGTTTCACCGGCGTGTGACTGTTATGCCCATAATGATGCGCCTATTGTAAAAAATATCGGCATACTTGCGTCAACAGATCCGATTGCCATTGACCAGGCCTCAGTCGATCTTGTAAACACAGAGCCCGGTCTTTCCGGAACATGTCTTAAGGAAAAAACCGATCCTGGCACTGATAAATTTAAAGAGATTTATCCAAAGGTGGAATGGAGAATTCAGCTTGATTATGCCCAAAGTATTGGGCTTGGAAGCTGCGATTATGAGCTTGAAAAGATAATATGAACGGGTACTTTATTTTGAGGCAAACTTTCCCTGCCAGGAGTCTCTTTTTTCCAGAGTTTCTTTTATCATGGAAAGGGTTTGAGCTTTATTGACAGACCACTGGGGTGCAACGAGTTCTTGAAGGTGAGGATCTCCGGTAAGACGCTGAATGACCATATCCTGTGGTATTCGTTCCAGGAAATCGCACACAAGCTCCACATACTGTTGTTGTTTGAGACATTTGTATGAACCTTGCCGGTACAACTTTTCGAGTTTTGTACCTTTAATTACATATAATAGATGAATTTTTATCCCGTCAATTCCCATTTCTGAAATAGCCTTTGCCGTTTCAATCAGATGTTTTCTTTTTTCTTGAGGCAGGCCGAGTATGACATGGACACATATCTTTATTCCTCTGTTTAAAGTTGCCTCAACCGCATCCTTGAAGCATTTAAAGTCATGGCCCCGGTTAATCAAAGAAAGCGATCTGTCATGTATCGACTGGAGGCCGTATTCGATCCATATAAGGTGTGTTTTTGCATAACTTTCGAGTAGCTTTAAAACAGGTTCATCCACACAATCCGGTCTCGTTCCGATGGAAAGACCGACGACTTCGTCTATTGATAAGGCTTCTTCATAAAGGCTTTTAAGTCTATCTAATGGCGCGTAGGTATTTGTAAATGATTGAAAATAAGCTATAAATTTTTTGGCCTTGTATCGTGTTGACAGGGCCATTTTTCCGGCAAGGATCTGGTCTGTAACAGATTGCCCCTTTGTGTGGGCTCCGGTTCCCGAACCACGCGTGTTACAAAAGATACAACCGTCCGTGGAAATCCTGCCATCTCTATTTGGACATGAGAAACCAGCATCTATGGTAATTTTTTGGACTCTGCAACCGAAAATACTTCTAAAATAGGAATTTAAATCGTTGTATCTTTTATCCATATTCGTTATCCAACACTTGACCTGCCATTGATTCGATTATATGGTTTTTAACCACAAAGAGGTAAAGAACTCAAGGGATAACTAATCGAGGGGTCGGGGAGTTTCTCCTCAAAGGCTTTATTGGTGAACGGTTTGCGTTTTAATGATTGTCAGAGGTTAGACTGGGGAACTGCCTATTCGCCCGTACAAGCCTTAACAATAATATCGATGAACTGACGTACGGCAGCTATCTCGCTGAGATTAGATTTGAACCAGCCCCAGCAGATAGATTCCCACGGAGGCGATGATCGTCTCTGCCTGTATGAGTTTAACGCAGAAGATAGGGGGCGTGTACAGAGACTGAAATCATTTGTTAAGACTTGTAAGGGCGAATAGGCAGTTCCCCAGTCTAACCTGGCAGAGATTGAAAAACTCCCCGATCCCTCAACTAATCAATCCCATAGTTTAAGGGTTCAAAGTCAAGGTTGGACGGAGATAAAAATCGCAATGCGGCCAACCACAAACCCTGAATTTGAGTTTTATATTTAAGAATAATAGAAAATACAATTAATGGCTTTTTATCAAAAAAATTACGATGTCATAGTAGTCGGCGCAGGCCATGCAGGATGTGAAGCTGCCCTATCTGCCGCCAGAATGGGATGCACTGTTCTCCTTATGGCCATAGATCTCGATAAGGTAGCAGCCATGCCTTGCAGTCCGTCTATCGGTGGAATGGCGAAGGGGCAGCTTGTTAAAGAGGTAGATGCTTTAGGTGGCGAGATGGCAAGGATCACCGATAAGTCGGCTATTGCATTCAGAACGCTGAATACCAAAAAGGGTCCGGCAGTCCATTCAACCAGAACACAAAACGACAAGGTACGCTACCATGTGGCTATGAAAGCTGTTTTAGAAAAAGAGACAAACCTTGAACTTAAGCAAGCCATGGTTGAAAAACTTGTTATAGAAGATGACAGAGTTGTCGGTCTTGAGGATGTAACGGGGTTTGGATACCATGCACGGGCTGTTATTTTAGCTACAGGAACTTTTTTAAGCGGCCTTATACATATCGGTTTTAAATCGATTCAGGCGGGAAGAGCCGGAGAGTTTGCCTCTTATGGCCTTCCCGCACACTTAAACCAGCTTGGATTCGAATTGGGAAGAATGAAAACCGGTACACCCCCCAGGCTTAGAAAATCGAGCATTGATTTTACAAAATTTGAAAAACAGGAAGTCGAACAAAACCCCGTTCCTTTTTCAATTTTTACCGATAAAATCACCATGCCTCAAATTCCGAGTTATATCGGACACACAAACCAAAAAGGGCATAAGATTGTCTTCGACAACCTTAAGCGCAGCGCGCTGTATGGCGGAGTTATCAAGGGTATTTCCGCTAGATATTGTCCCTCCTTTGAGGATAAAATTGTAAGATTTCCGGATAAAGAAAGGCACCAGGTCATTCTTGAACCGGAAGGGCTCGATACAGAAGAAATTTATTCCAGCGGCCTTGGAAACAGTCTTCCTATGGAAATCCAGGTTCAGTTTGTGCGGTCTGTTGAAGGGCTTGAAGAAGCTGAAATTGTACGTCCCGCATACGCCATAGAGTACGATTATGTAAACCCAGTCCAGCTTAAACCCACACTCGAAACAAAGTCGATTTCAGGACTCTTTATGGCTGGACAGATCAATGGGACATCCGGTTATGAAGAAGCGGCTGCACAGGGAATGTGGGCAGGCATCAATGCAGCGTGCAGGATTCAGAAAAGACCGGCCTTTATTCTGGACAGATCCCAGGCATATATGGGTGTGATGATAGACGACCTCGTCACCAGGGGTACGCGTGAGCCATACCGAATGTTTACTTCTAGAGCTGAATACAGGCTTATGCTGCGAGAAGATAATGCTGACCTTCGGCTTATGGAAACCGGTAACGAACTTAATCTAATCGATAATGACACATTAAAAGATATGAAAGAGAGAAAAAAACAGATTGCAAATGAGATAAGAAGGATAAAGAAGACCATTATCAAACCGGTAAAAAAAGTAAATGAATATTTAAAGAATCGTGACTCTAGTGAGATCAGCAGCGGGATTCATCTTGATCAGCTTATTAAAAGGGCTCAACTCGATTATAGTGCTGTAGAAAAATTTGCCCAAAGCCCCGACAAGCTTAGCCGGAAAGTCAGGCGTCAGGTGGAAACAGAAATCAAGTATGAAGGGTATATAAAAAGGCAGCTTAAAGAAATTGAAAAGTTCAAAGACTTAGAAAAGATGAAAATACCACAAGATTTTGATTTTACCATTGTACATGGTCTTTCAAATGAGTTGAAAGAAAAGTTGTCAGAAGTGGGCCCGTCTTCTTTGGGCCAGGCATCACGAATAGACGGAATCACACCGGCTGCTATTTCCGTGCTGATGATTGCCATTAAAGCTTTTAAAAAAAAATAGCATTGGCTCAAGGTTTGCCGGGAACAACCGATATTACTTTAGTAACTGTCCAATTACCTTGACACTTAAGAAATTTAAACTTATTTTCTGTTATATTTGAAAAGCCGAAACTGAAAAACTTGGCCCAAATTGAATGCGCTTTAAACAGCGCAAAAGCATAAGGCCAAATTTTCAATTTCTAATTTCAATGTTGCGAGGACGAAAACAGACTATTTTACCACTGATTTTCACGGAAGATACAAAGAATAATGAATGTCACTTCGTGTTTATCAGCAATCAATTTTTAAATGAGGAAATATAAATGTCGGAAACAGATTATTATAAAACACTTGGTGTAAATAAAACCGCTTCTGATGATGAAATCAAGAAGGCTTATAGAAAACTTGCAATGAAATATCATCCGGATCACACCAAAGGAAATAAAAGTGCCGAAGAAATGTTTAAAAAAATAAGTGAAGCATACGCCGTGCTGAGTGATAAGGAGAAACGTAAACAGTATGACACTTTTGGTTCTGACGGTTTTCATCAACGGTTTTCTCAGGAAGATATTTTCAAAAGCTTTGATTTCGGCGATATCTTCAAAGAATTTGGATTTGGCGGGTCAAATCCGTTTATGGGACGTCGAGGTGGCACGCGATTTTCGTTTGGGTCCGGGTCTCCTTTCGGTTCCCACCCGGGCCAGCAGCAACAGATAAAAGGGTCTGACCTGGTATATGAACTTCCCCTGACCTTACAGGAAGTGGTAAAAGGCACAGACAAGGTCATAAGTTTTGATCATAAGGGGCGCCATGAAAAAATAACAGTCAAGATACCCAAAGGCATGATCACGGGAAAAAAGCTGCGTCTCGCCGGAAAGGGCGAGGCGAGCCAATATGGTGGTTCCCCGGGTGATCTATATATTCAGTCCAAAGTAGTTAACGACCCGATATATGATGTGAAGGAGTATGACCTTTATACAAATCGAGACCTCAAGTTGAGCGAAGCCATTCTCGGAACAAGCATATCTGTACCAACAGTTGAAGGAAAAGAATTAAGCCTGAAAATACCCCCTGGTACCAAGCACGGAACCAAAATGCGACTTCCGGGCCACGGGCTTCCTGCCATGAGGGGAAGTAAAAGAGGAGACCTTTATGTTCATATCCGTATTCTTATGCCTAAACGTCTAAACAAAGAACAGAAAAAGCTAATCAAGCAACTGGAAGCGGCCGGACTTTAGCAAATAAAATCATTTTAATGCAACCTTAGAATATGATGTTTTATAGGGAAAGAAATAACTTCACATTTTAAGCCCTGGTGCATCCCGCCCCCCCACGGATTTAAAAAGTATAGAACACGTTGATATTTCAGCATTTTCTCGCTTTGACGGCCGATCGCCATAATACTTAAATTTGGAAATTTATTTTTACCCTAACCCTAAGCACCTAAATATATTGACAAGAGCAACTATTCTGTGTAATAATCATAATTTAGAAAATTTGGTTTTCAAAAGATAGGATTTTTTAGTATTATGCCTGAATTTATACCCGTCCTTAAAAAAGACGAGATCAGCGAGATGGTTGCTGATGTTGCACGCAAAATTTCATCAGACTATAAGGACAGGGAACTTATTCTCATCGGTGTTTTAAAAGGCTCTTTTGTTTTTCTTGCTGACCTCATTCGTAATCTATCCATTCCTGTGAAGATTGATTTTGTAGGAGTGTCCAGCTATGGGAGTAAAACTTCTTCATCAGGAAAAATTCTATTAACAAAAAGTATAGAAATTAATATAAAGAATAAAAACGTACTGGTGGTAGAAGACATTGTTGATTCAGGCTTGACGTTAGCCTGGATAATTGATTATCTTAAATCTTTTAAACCTGAAACTGTCAATGTTTGTACCCTGCTTGACAAACGCGAACGGCGGGAGGCCCAAATACAAATCGGCTACACATGCCATGTTGTACAGGAAGGCTTCCTTGTAGGATACGGACTTGATTATGCGGAAATTTATAGAAATCTACCGGAAATTTACCACCTGAAATTATAATCAGCGGGGTTTAACATGATTTTAACATGTAATGAGTGCGGTGCCGGTTTCAGTTTTGATGAAAACCTTTTAAAAGAAACCGGTTCTAAAGTCAGGTGTTCAAAATGCAAAAGCGTTTTTACAGCCTATCCTCCCTCTTCAGCAGGGCAGCCTGAGACATCCAATGATGACGGAATAGAGCTTAAAAACATTGACCTGGCAGAAATTGAAGGCATACTCGGCATGGATGGTGACGCCGAAGGTGACGCAGCAAAAGAGCCTGGTGGACTTGACCTCGATTTAAGTGCAGATGAAGACAGAGGTGAGGCAGCCATGGAATCAACTCTTGAAGCGGAAGAGACTGAAGAGCTCGATCTGTCTGATATGGAAAATATTCTTAAAGAAGACGGAAGCCCTGAGGGGACATTATCTTTGGATTTGTCGGATATGGAAAATGTCCTTAAAGATGAGGGTGAATCATCTGCAGAGGAAGATTCCGGATTCGAACCCGGTCTCGATGTCGATGCCGATGAAAATGAAGGCGAGATATCACTGGAATCAACTCTTGAGGAGGAAAAGACCGAAGAGCTTGATCTGTCTGATATGGATAATATTCTTGAAGTAGAAGATGAACCGACATTAGTAGGTGAATCAGCTGATGAAGAAAACTTTGATTTAGGCCTGGATTTTAGTTCAGATAATAAAGAAGTTGAGACTGATTTCGAGCCTGAAGCTGAGACGGAAGGGCCTGAAGAGCTTGATCTGTCTGATATGGATAATATTCTTGAAGCAGAAGATGAACCGACATTAGTAAGTGAATCAGCTGATGAAGAAAACTTTGATTTAGAACTGGATTTTAGTTCAGATAATAAAGAAACCGTGAGTGATTCCGAGCCTGTGCTTGAGACGGAAGAGACTGAAGATCTGGATCTTTCTGATTTCGAGAATATTCTGGAAGAGGATAAAGAACCGGAAGCTGAAAGCGTGTCAACCGATGAACCCACCGGGCTTGATCTTGATTTTGATATTGATGAGAGCTCTGACGAAGACGGGTCCGATTTTGAAATGGAAGAAACCGTTAATCTGGATCTTTCTGATATGGAAAATATCCTTAAAGCAGAAGATGAGGTGACTGAAGAAAGTGAGCCATCTGACGAAGAAGACTTTGATTTGGAGCTGGATTTTGGTTTAGACGATAAAGAAGCCGTGAGTGATTCCGAGCCTGTGCTTGAGACGGAAGAGACCGAAGATCTGGATCTTTCCGATTTTGAAAATATTCTGGAAGAGGATAAAGAACCGGAAGCTGAAAGCGTGTCAACCGATGAACCCACCGGGCTTGATCTTGATTTTGATATTGATGAGAGCCCTGAGGAAGACGGATCCGATTTAGAACTGGAAGAAACAGCTGAGCTTGATCTGTCTGATATGGACGATGTCCTTGAAATTGAAGATAAGGAGTCTAAAAGTGTTGAATCGGTTGCAGATGAAGATCCCGGTTTTGCACTGGATCTTGACCTTGATGATGAAAAGGGACTGGACGATAAAATTGCGCCAAGTACTGTTGCAGAGCCTGAAGAATCCGATGACCTTGATTTTGAACTGGATCTGGATATGGATGAGGATGAAGGTGCTGGCGACGTCGAATCAGAGATGGGACCGGAATTAGAGTTGGAAGAAATTGAAGAACTTAGTTTGTCTGACATAGAAAACGGAACCGGTGCAACCGAAGATACTCAGGATGAAAAAGCTGATGAGCTTGATTTTGCATTGGACCTTGACGAGGCGGAAGATGATGACACTGATAACGATTCGTTAGCAGTTGAGTTAGGAGATGCGGAAGAATTTGATTTATCAGATCTGGACAGTGTTCTTGATGAAGAGGATAAACAGGCCAAAACAGATGTTTCCGCTGAAGAACCGGAAGAGATTGATTTAGATATGGTGGACGATATGGGTGACAATTTGGACGATAAAGCATCAGACATACAGCTTGAGTCGACGGAAAAATTTGATCTGTCTGATATTGATCAAATGATCGATACTGATGAAATAACAAAAACTCAGGATATAGAACCAGATAAAGTGGAGCTGGATTTTGAAATTGATGAAGATGCACAGGACCTTCTGGTCGAAGATGAAACTGGTGAAAAAGAGACCGTTTTAGAAACAGAAGAAAAACTTGACGATACGTTTGATATGGGAGCACTAAAAGACGAATCTGAAGCAACAGATGCCGGCGGTGTTGCAGACGTAGGAAAACCAAAAGCCGGTATACGCAAGAAAAAACCTGCAGGAAGGAAGATTAGCAAACCTATGCGCATGTTACTGATTCTGCTTCTTCTGACTGGAGGCGTTTATGGTGCGCATGAGATTTTAAACAGCCTGGGGATAAAGATTCCTGTTAAGGACGCTATGGGTAAAATACCTTTTGTGGGTGATCTTATTAAACCGGATGTCAAAGATGTCGGTAACCTTTATGTAAATATTTTTGAAAAGACAGTAAACGGCCAATTCGTAAACAACCCGAAAATAGGAACTCTTTTCGTGGTAACAGGGAAAATTAAAAACGAATACCAGCATTCCAGGCGGTTTATCAGAATGACAGGAAAAATCTTTAAAAAGGGCAGGGCTCTTGTAAAATCAGAAACGGTTTATTGTGGAAATATATTATCTGAAGCAGAGCTGAAAAGCTTAGACAAGGGACTTATGACTAAGCGACTGAAAAACCGCTTTGGAGATAAGAGAACAAATATGAAAGTTAATAAGGACCAGCTACTTCCCTTTATGATTGTATTTTCAAATGTCCCGAACGGTCTGGAAGAATATTCCGTTCAGGTAGCGGGATCTGAAAAGTCTTAGACAGAAGCGTCACTGGTTCTGGATAAACGCATTTTAAAAGATAAGCCAATATGTGTATCCAAACATAAATATCGGATTACCACTATATATCCTGTAAACTGGAAAAGATAGAGTTTGGTGAAAAAACCTTTAAACCCCTCCTTTCAGACTGATTTTATTTTTCCAAATGCATTTTCCCTGATCTCAAATGGTTTTCCCCTTGACTAAGTGGAAACAGGCTGTTAGAAAAAGCGCTGTTCAAATTTGATACAAAAGCATCAATGGCGATGTAGCTCAGGTGGTTAGAGCATGCGGCTCATATCCGCAGTGTCCGGGGTTCAAGTCCCTGCATCGCCACCACCCATCTTGCTTAACCCCATAATATCCTAAAGTAAAACCATACTTAAATCAGCATAGCTTAGTTAAGCTTACACTAATTTACACTAATTTTTGCGAGAAACTTACACTAATTTCTCACATTGGTGGCGGTAATGAGAAGCTAAACGCGGAAACAAGTCACGGTGATGTTCTGCGACATGGAGGGATTTACTCCACTCGTTGAGAAGTTGGGATCGAAGCCGGAGAAGCGGAAAGCAAAACAAAGTATGATGCCGTGATTAAGGTGTGAAGTGAACTAAAGTGAGCTAAAGTCGAGGCATTCTACCCGTCGAGAGCCTCTGGGGCGAACGATCATTTTATAAATAGACAGAATGTGTTAATTTTAGGCACTTTAGTCATTTTAGTCCGCCTCAGATAATGCCAAATGGCGTTGTCAAGG
>CAJHXW010000403.1_pt1 | contig 11135 bp, 10 predicted proteins | sample 9198581 | NCBI WGS metagenome assembly CAJHXW01 (sample SAMEA7708328, study PRJEB35096) | sediment metagenome | biome: marine neritic benthic zone biome [ENVO:01000025]; feature: sediment [ENVO:00002007]; material: shallow marine sediment [ENVO:03000034] sea grass bed [ENVO_01000059] ...
GCAAAATAAACATTTGCCATAAGGCAGCCATGGGCAAGTTTGTTGGCCTTTTGAAACAAGACGATAATCTTTTCAGCTATGATTTTAATTAATGGTTTTACAAGTTTTTCCATTTTTATTCTCTTTCTTTTTTAAGTATTTTACTGACTTTTTTAATATCATGCGGTCGATCGACGCCTATACTTTTGTGCTTTGTTACTATCACATGAATAGGTATTTCATTTTCAAGCAGACGAAGCTGCTCCAGTTTTTCAGTTCTTTCAAGACGGCCGGGTTGCAGCGCCACGAAATGCCTGAGAGCATTCATGCGGAAGGCATACAGTCCAATATGGCCATAAAATTCTCTCTCCTGGTCTGCCCTGGGATAGGGAATGGGAGATCTGGAAAAATAGAGTGCTTTTTTGTTCAATGCAAAAACGACTTTGACAATATCCGGATTTTCGGCCTCCTGGGCAGTAATTTTTCTTGCCGGTGTGGTGATAAAAATATCCGGGTTTTTAAAAGGAACGATCAGTTCGCTGATCATAGCGGGATTTAATGCCGGTTCATCCCCCTGAATGTTTAAAATAACAGCCTCCCGGGGAACTTTTAAGGATTCGGCGGCTTCCAGAACTCTGTCGGTTCCGCTTTTATGGTCATCTTTTGTCATGACCACCGGAACATTCAGTTTTTCTGCTGCTGAGAAGATCCGGTCATCGTCTGTTGCCAACACGACGCTTGTCAGCTCGGGACACAGTCTGGCTCGATTAAATACATGCCAGAACATGGGTTTGCCGAGTATATCTGCAAGTGGCTTTCCCGGAAATCGTGTAGATTGATAACGCGCAGGTATGATGCCGTAACATTTCGGTAGGTTATTCATTTTTTTCCGGTTTGCCCTATCCAGGATTTTATCTTACGGATGTTCCTGGCTTCATCTTTTTATCAAAAGTGGTAATGGAGCATTTGTTATCATCAACAGCGGCCAGCAGCATTCCATTGGACAGTATCCCCATGATTTTGGCGGGTTTTAAGTTTGCGGCTATAAGAACCTGTTTGCCTGCCAAATCATCCGGGCTGTAACTTTCCGAGATACCGGCAACAATGGTTCTTATTTCACCGATATCAACCTCAAGTTTAAGAAGCTTTTTTGCTTTGGGTATGGCCTCCGCACAAACAACTGTTCCCACCTTAAAATCTATTTTGGAAAGTTCCTCAAATGTAACTTCCGGCTTCATTTCATATACTCCATCACCCGCCTTGGTGTCTCTTTTTATTTCAGCCTTGATTTTTTTTATGTCGATTCTCGGGAAAAGCGTAATCGATTTTAAAAGCTTTGTGCCGGGTTTTAAGCTGCCCCACGTTTGGAGACGATCAAAAGTATAAAACGGCTCTGAAACATCCATACCGAGATGTTTTTGCATCATTAGGGCGGTATCCGGCATGACTGGATAGATCATACCGGATACGATTCTCAGTCCTTCAAGAAGATTATAGATAATGGTCTGAAGCTGTTTTTTTGCCGATTTCTTCTTTGCAAGCACCCATGGGGCCGTTACATCAATATATTTATTCATGCTGCCAATAAATGCCCAGACCGCTTCTAATGCCTTGTGAAAGGCAAATATTTTCATTTTCTTTTCAAACTCTTCAACAGCTGCCATTGCGCCCGATGAAAGGCCTGTATTCAATTCTTCTTCAGCTTTCGGATCGCTCTCAGGGACAACTCCGTTAAAATACTTGTGTGCCATTGAAAGAATCCTTGAAAACAGGTTACCGAGGTCATTTGCCAGATCCGAATTGATTCTTTGCACAAAGGTCTCTTCTGAAAAGCTTGAATCAAGCCCAAAAGCCATATCTCTTAAAAGGAAGAACCTGAATTGATCAAGGCCGTAGATTTCCTTTAGTTGCAGAGGTTCCACCACATTACCGAGACTTTTAGACATCTTGGATTGATTGACATTCCAGTACCCATGGACATTTAGATGTTTATATGTGTCAATTCCGGCTGCTTTTAACATAATGGGCCAGTAAATGCCATGTGGTTTAAGAATATCCTTGGCCACGATGTGCTGGGTCACAGGCCAGTATTTTTTAAAAAGATCGCCATCAGGATATCCCAGTGCGGAAACATAATTTAAAAGGGCATCAAACCACACATATGTCACATAATCCTTGTCAAACGGGAGCGTGATGCCCCACTTAAGGCGCGTTTTCGGACGGGAAATACATAGATCTTCAAGGGGTTCCTTTAAAAAAGCCAGGACTTCGTTTTTATAACGCTGTGGACGAATAAAGTCAGGATTTTTTTTGATATGATTGATCAGCCAGTCCTGGTAGTTGCCCATCTTAAAAAAATAATTTGTTTCTTTGATCACTTCAGGGGCAGTTTCATGGTCAGGACATTTACCGTCCACAAGTTCCCGCTGAGTATAAAAACGTTCACATCCAAAGCAGTAAAGCCCTTCATATTTGCCGAAGTATATGTCTCCCGAATCATAAATCTTTTGTAGTATTTCCTCCACAATCGCTATGTGGGATGGATCTGTGGTTCTGATAAAATAATTGTATTTTATATTAAGTTCGGGCCACAGGTCCTTAAAAAGTGCGCTGATTTTGTCAACATACTTTCTGGAGCTCAAATTTTCCTTTTTTGCAGCACGCACAATCTTGTCCCCATGTTCGTCAGTGCCGGTGAGGAAAAAGACATCTTTTTTGCGCATTTCATTGAACCGGGTTGCAACATCGGCTATGATTGTCGTATATGCGTGTCCCAGATGGGGTCTTGCATTTACATAATAAATCGGCGTGGTGATGTAAAAAGATCCTGGCATTTTTCAAAGGTCTCTTTCGTTTTCAAGTGCTTCAAAAGTGATGGCGTCGTAGAAAGTCCCATCTACTGCGTTGCATCGGTCTTTCAGACATTCGGCATACTGCATGTATTGCCTCGTCTCTGAAAAACCGCTGCGCCTTTTTATCCCGTTGCTTTTTAACGGGGGTATATGAAACTTTCTACTTAGCCATCGATGATATTTTTTTCGAATTTATCAAAAGTAGTTTCTATCTCCTGACCATCCTCCCTGCGGATAACTATTCGATTGCAGATCACATTTTTTCTGACTACTTTTCCTTTTCCGGCCAATGTTTTTACAGTCTCATCGATTTTTGGAAATTTCTTTTTAAGTGCAAGGTAAGTTTCATATTCATATTTAAGACAGCACATAAGACGACCACACAGGCCGGAGATCTTGGTGGGATTTAAAGAAAGCTTCTGTTCCTTTGCCATGCGAATGGAAACATGTCCGAATTTTTCAAGAAATGTCGAGCAGCAGACTTCCCGGCCGCACCTTCCGATTCCACCGCACATTTTAGCCTGATTACGTATTCCCACCTGGCGCATCTCAACCCTTGCACCAAGCTCTTTAACCAGCATTTTCACAAGCTGGCGAAAGTCAACACGTCCATCGGATGTAAAGAAAAAAGTTAATTTGTTCGAATTAAAGGATTTTTCAACAGAAAAAAGGTTCATGTTAAGGCCGAGCTCTTTGATACACTTTAAGCAATAACTGTGACCCTTTTTTTCAGTTTTAATATTTTTTTCTCTTTGAAGAAAATCTTTTTTACTGGCCAGGCGAAATACTTTTTTAAGAGGCCTGCATGGTGGACGCTCGTCAAAGGGAACAGGCGGCAGGGCTACGACACCGAAACCAAGCCCCTGTTCGGTATGCACGATCACACAATCATCCCGGTTCAGTACAAACGCTCCGCAGTCAAAGTCATAAATCTTGCCGGAAGGTTTAAATTTAATTCCTACGACTTTTTTCATTTGGTTACTAGTTTCCCTGCCCCCTCCCCATTTGCATCATCATCGTTTCCAATGCCAGTCTTAAATTTGCGTTTGACTGGATATCCTTTTGCGCCGTATGGATGGCATCGATTTTAATTAGAAGCGAATGAATGTCTATGTCTTGTGAGGCGTTATGAATTTTGTCTGTTAAGTCTTTGTTAATGATTTTTTCAGGGTAAAAGTTATATATAACAAGGTCCCTTAACCAGGACTTCATTATCTCAAGCGAATCAAAAAGAAAATCCTTATTTTTCTTCAGCATATCAGCAAAAGCCAAAAGCATGGTTAAGGACATTGAAAATAATGCCCCGGTTCGATCAGATTGATCGGATTGTTCGAACTGATCTAGGTCCATGGCATTTATAAGCCAGTTCCTGCGATTTATCCAGTTTGCGCTGCTTAAGGCAAATGCTTTGGCGGTACTCCCGTTTGCCATGGCGGCTATTATTGAAGCTTTCTTCGGTTCGAGACCCTGATTTTCAATCAAGCAGTTTTCGATGCTTTTTTTAGAAACGGGGTTAAACCTGATATGTTGACAACGCGAAACAATCGTTGGCAGAAGATCGGATGTCTGACATGCAGTAAGGATTAATATGGAACTGTCTGGCGGTTCCTCAAGCATCTTTAGAAGAGCGTTGCTGGCTGAGGAATTCATAGTGTGAGCATCAGATATGATTGCTACCCGCACTCTTGCTTCATATGGTTTCAGGGCAAGGGTATTACAAAAATCTCTTATTTGATCAATCTTTATATAGGCACCGGAGGGCTTTATCCGAATGATATCAGGATGATTACCCGATAGTATTTTGCGGCATGATCGGCAACTTCCGCACGGGTTGACATCCTTGGGCAAGTTGTTTTTACTGCTTATTAATGGATCAGCCTGCCTATGCTTTTTACCCGCACAGTTGCATGCCATAGCAAAGACTAACGCCGCATCCTTTTTACCAACACCTTCAATTCCTGTGAAAAGCAGAGCATGTGGGATGTTACGTTTTTGAAGAAAAGCAGCCAGTATTCGCACGGGCCGTTTCTGATCTGTTATCGAATCAAAGGTCAGACACAAGGTTAATAATCAACCCGTTCTTTTAATTCTTTTCCGGCTTTAAAAAATGGCAGACGTTTTGGCTGTATAACGACTTTTTCTCCGCTTTTCGGGTTTCTGCCTGTATAGCTTTTATAATGTTTTACATAAAAACTGCACAGGCCTCGAATTTCAACGCGTTCGCCCTGGGCCATGGCCTGAGACATATTATCGAAAAAAATCTGAATTACATTAGCTGCTTCTGTTTTCGAGATGTTTGCTTTTGTTTTAAGAGCGGAGATAAGCTCCAGTTTATTCATGTTACCTCCTTTATGCAATATATGTTAGAAATTGATTTATTATAATAAAACAAAACTTGATAAAAAGTCAAGGACTTATAAGAATATTTACAGGATAACCGCTTTTGCAAAAATAAACCGGATTAATCAGTTTAAACCGAGGAGGGTAAAGGCTTTTTCTCTATACTCTATCATTTTCAGTTAGCAGTATATATCGTCGTGACCCAATATTTTATAATTTTATTCACAGATTATGTCATCTTATAAGATACTTACGCAAAATCATGAAATATCGTGCCACCTCCCATTGCCCAGGTTGATATCGGTTGAGAAAAATATTTTTAACTCCCGGACCAGCTCATATTATTTCCAAATGCGGTTATCCTGGGAATATTTCAGACAATATTTCAACATCCTCTTTATGGACCTCAACACTTGCATATTGCCCAAGGGCCTCTATATTTACAACGACACGATCTTGACCCCTGTACCGTGCAAAGATTCCTGATACGCCTGCAAAGGGGCCGGCTATTACAATAACCGGGTCCCCCTTTTTCAATTGATAGCCGGTTGAAACCTGATTATTTCCATCAACCATAATTTTTAATGATTCTATGGCTGTCAAAGATACTGGAACCGGTCCATCCTTTGTACCGATTAATCGAACAGCTCCTGTTGTTTTCACGATTTCAAGATGGCTGTGAGGATTAAGATCGGTTTTAACAAACAGATATCCGGGAAAAAGCGGAACTTTAATCATGGCTTTCCTGTCACGGCGCTTGCTTCTTATCTGAATTTTCGGAAGGAAAACCTCCACCGATTTATTCATCAGTCCGTCGTTAACCACATTTTCGAACCTGCTTTTTGTATGAAGAACATACCATAAATGCTGAAGTTTCATTGTCATTAATTAAACCCCGCCCAGTCCATATAAACTGATTGAAAATTCATATTTTCGGTCATCAGGCTCATCTGTATAGCCCACCTCTGCAGACCAGCACTGTGACCGATATTTAAAACCTGTGCTCGTTTTGATTCGTTTATCATCGAGGATGTTGCGTTCATATCCACCGAAAACCGTCAAAGAGTCCGTAATTTTTAAAGAAAGATCAGTCGTAATCGATTTAATGGATTCTTGTGTGTATCGGTACTCCACAGACAGCCTGTCGTTTCGATTATCCGACAGGTTCATCTTTGCATTATAAGATGTAAATTCATCATCATAAGAACACCACTTGGCATCCCCTTCAAACGACAGGTACCTTGCCGGATAGAACTCCAGTTCCCCTTTTAATGGAGAAAAGGGTCTTTTGTCTGTCTGGTTTACCCACTTTTGAGGGTTATCCTCTCTGGCCTCGTAAATATCATAGCTTTGTTCAAGTTTGAACCAGAGGAATTGTCTGTAATTGTAAGCCGCCGGTTCGTCTTGTTCTGTTTTGAAACTCTCACCAGTTTCCAGCGCCGTTTTTCTCGATCTTGAAGTAAATGCGTTTGTAATGGAATAGGTGACCTGGTTCTTTTTTTCAATACGGTCTATGGAATCAACATCGAAGTTAGGAAATTCATTCTGGTCCCGATCCGGTACATATTCATAAACAATCTGCGGAGTGACTGAATGCTTGATGCCGCTGGTAGCAAATATCGAACTATCATATACGTTATATATTTCTGACGAAAGATCCAGTTTTATATCATAAATCTGCCGGTTAAATCTCTTTTTTTCTGTTGACAGGTAATCTTCGCCGGTCTCCTTTCGGTCCATATACCAGCCTGTCTCCCGTACACCTGCAGAAGGTTCAAAAGAAAAATAATTTTTAAATTTATATGGCAGATAAAGACGCGGGTATAAATCAGCCCGATGGCCTCTTTGACCGTCTTCGCTGTAAAAATATGTATATTCAGAATCTAGATCGAAGTAAAACGGGCTTTTAAACATTTGCTGTTTGGATCCGTCAAATCCAATGAAAGGCAACCTTTGTATCGTGGTATCAGTCTCTTCCCAGCGCCTTTTTATAATATCATCATACCAGAGTGCCTCGGTATTAAAGCTGTATTTGGTCCAGTTTCTATTCAGGTTCAGCCTGTTTGTCCGGACCGGATCGTCATATTCATCAAATTCTCTGTCAAAGTTTTTATTAAAATATTGTTCGGTCTTTTTAAATCCCGTTAAACCGTCTCTAAATTCATGAAGGTAATCCTGGTCGCTTAAAATATCCAGGTTGAGCTTGGCAAATAATTCCAAAGGCATAGCCTGGTGATGACTCATTCTAAACCAGTAGCGGTTGTGGTTGGGCCTGAGCGCATTATCTCCTTGATATCCCCATTTTTTACTCGAATCCGCTGTTCCGTCGTCTATTTTTCTATCATTTAAATAGTCATACATCAAAGTGCCCTTTGATTTTTCACTTAAAATATATCTGTATTCAAGGCCGAGTTTATCCCCACGGCGGTGCATGTGATGTTCATAAAACGTGGCATCTGAACTTTCACCAATGGCCCAGAAAAACGGTTGGATATAATAGCCGCCCCATCTGTCGGAAGATCCGATTTCCGGGGGTAAAAAACCTGACTGACGCTTCGTTTTTGCAGGAAAAACAAGAAAAGGTGCATATATCACAGGCACTTTTTTTGCCCAAAGAGCAGCGTTCCAGACGTATCCGTAACCTTCCAGGGTAACTTTAACGCTTTTCCCGGTTATGACCCAATCAGGATTTTCACCTTCACAGGTGGTTACAACGGCATCTTCAACATAATAAGTGTTTTCACCCAACTTTTTGATTTTGCTACCTTTAATATAAAAATTATTTTCTTTTATGAAAAAAGTGCCGTTTTCTATGGTTCCGGTCTGTTTCTCAAGATCAATATCCATAGTGCTTCCATCAAGGGTATCTTCTCCTGCCGCCATACTCACATTGCCTTTGGCATATGCTTTCATATTTTTATAATCAAAGCTGATATAGTCTGCTGAAAGCTTTTTATCTTTTTTGTTTAAGACAACACTACCCTTTGCAATGTAACGCAAAGATTTGTCGTCATAAAAAATTTCATTCGCTTCAATTTGCCACGGTGATTCAGGATCGAGGTCGGAAAGAGAATCGATAAATGGGTCCGGCTGCTGTGCCGCTGCATATGAATGCATAGTAATGGAAATGATTAGAATGAGCATAAGCCGGGTGATATTCCTGGTCATCCTCACAACTTCACGATCTTTCGGTTTTCTAATTTTTCCTCGTTTTATTGTAATCAATATTCTAATTTAAGGTTTATTTGGTAAATCCGCCCTGAGCATTTAAAATGTAGGATAACATATTGAACATGGTTCATTTTTAGAGTATAAAACTAACTAAATGATAAAATCAAGATGAAGTTGGCTGCTTTACTTGGCAGGATAAAAGCTATATAGTGAAATTTACTTGTTTTCCTTTCCAGGCATTGTGATCTTAACAAGGAATCCGTGGGGCAAGTTGAATGGGGAATATGCAATGAAAATTCTTTTAACAAACGATGACGGGATACATGCCAAGGGGTTGTGGGCTTTATATAAAAGGTTTGCAGAAAATCATGATGTCACAGTAATTGCTCCTGACCGTGAACGAAGTGCCGTGGGACACGGAATAACCTTAAATGAACCGCTTCGTACAGCACATGTTGAAGTAAATGGCGGGTATAAAGGGTATGCTGTAACCGGTACTCCGGCAGATTGCATTAAACTCGGTGTCCTTGAAATACTGGATGAAAAGCCGGATATAGTCATTTCGGGAATAAATCGGGGCATAAACGTGGGCGTAAATATCAACTATTCAGGAACTGTAGCCGCCGCCAAAGAGGCTTCATTATACGGAATGGCCGCTATTGCCGTTTCCATACAGGGAACTGAGGTAAACAGTTATGACGATACATCCTTTTTTATAGAAATTTTATCAAAAAAAGTGTTTGAAAAAGGACTTCCATTTGGAACATTTCTTAATGTGAATATTCCCGATATGCCTGTGAAAGAAACGGCCGGCCTTCGTTTCAGCAGGCAGGGAGTCAAACTTTTTTCTGAATATTTTGAAAAACGAATCGATCCGAGAAATCGCACATACTATTGGCAGGGATGTGACACCAATTCTCTCGACCGCAGCCCTGATGTTGATTCAGCCGATATTTGCAATAATTATATTTCCATCACTCCTATTAAATGCGATATGACGGATTACAAAACCCTTGAAGATTTGCAAAGCTGGAATATTGAATTATGAAAAAACTATTTATAAAAGATATAAGGGCTGGAGACACGCTTGATGATGTTTTCGTATTGTCGGAAAAAACAATGGCTCAAAAACGAGATGGGAACAGTTTTCTAAATATCACCCTTTCGGATAAAACCGGCAATATTAAGGGTGTTATATGGGACAGGGTGGATGACATATCCAAAGGTACAGCTTCCGGTAATTTTGTGCAAATTCAGGGCACAGTTTCCGAATACAAGGGAATGCTTCAACTTGTTGTGAAAAACATGACAACCATTCCATCAGATTCGATTAACCCATCTGATTTTCTTCCTGCGACGCGTCGTGATATCGATAAAATGTTCTTGCGTCTTTTAAAGATTACAGCTTCCATGGAAGCTGAGCATTTAAAAAAGCTCTTTGAAGCGTTCTTTAATGACATGAATTTTGTCGGCAAATTTAAAAATGCTCCGGCAGCAAAGAAGATGCATCATGCCTATATAGGAGGCCTTCTTGAGCACACACTCTCCATGGCACTTCTGGCAGACAGGATTGCAGGGCATTACAGCGGCGTTGACAGGGATCTCCTGCTTGCAGGAGCAATACTTCATGATATCGGCAAGGTTAGGGAATTTAATTATAAATACAGCATAGACTATTCAGACGAAGGCCGGTTTCTTAGCCATGTCGTTATTGGGATTATGATGCTGGATGAAAAAATACAAGAGCTGGAAGATTTTCCCCGGAACCAGGCTGTTTTGCTCAGGCATATGATTATAAGCCATCATGGGTCTAGAGAGTTCGGGTCCCCTGAGCCACCGAAAACAATAGAGGCTGTTTTGTTGAACTACATTGATGAAGTCGACGCCAAAGTAAATGGCATTCGTGATTTTATGGCAACAGAAGATCCGAATGAGTCCTGGACATCATATCATCGCTTGCTTGGACGTCATTTTTACAAAGGAAAGGGAAATTAACCCCACAACAACAGATGTCTTTATCCATAATGCGTCTTTCAAAACTTGTTTTTTTCGGTTATTAGGCAAATGTTTCGGGTTACGAGGTGCGGGCTTTAAAACCTGATGATTGTTCCCATTAATAACACCAAACGTGCAATCCATAAACCGCAACAATATCATATGACGCAAAGATAAACGGCTGGTGACTATAGCAGCTCTCATAAATATGTTCCGTTTTAAATGAGGAAACTGTCTGAGTGTATTTAAGATCGTTAAGAAAGAACTAAAATCCAAGCTTGGCAATTTATTAAGATAGCTCTAATAGCAAGATCAATTATAATATGATCAATCGGTTCTTTCTTTACGACCTCTTATATACGAGTTTTTCATCGTTTAAAACGGAACATATTTATGAGAAACAGTATAAGGGCTAATTTATTATGTTTATTACGCTTGAAGGAATAGAAGGTTCCGGAAAAACGACCCAGGTAAACAATATCTGTCGTTTTCTTGAAAATAGGGGTCATGACTGTGTGATTACAAGAGAGCCGGGCGGCACAAAGATTGGGGAAAAAATCAGGTCAATCCTTCTCGATCCTGAAAATAAAAGTATGGAGCCCATGACCGAGCTCCTTTTATATTTTTCAGACCGGGTACAGCATGTAAAAGAATTAATCAATCCTGTTTTATCTGATGGGAAAACGGTAATATGTGATCGATATTTCGATGCAACGCTGGTTTATCAGGGTTATGCGAGAGGCCTTGACATGAAACTGATTACACGGCTGCATGAACTTGTGCTTGAGGGATTAAAGC
>CAJHXW010000170.1_pt1 | contig 11081 bp, 12 predicted proteins | sample 9198581 | NCBI WGS metagenome assembly CAJHXW01 (sample SAMEA7708328, study PRJEB35096) | sediment metagenome | biome: marine neritic benthic zone biome [ENVO:01000025]; feature: sediment [ENVO:00002007]; material: shallow marine sediment [ENVO:03000034] sea grass bed [ENVO_01000059] ...
AATATATTCCGTTTTAAACGATGAAAAACTCGTATATAAGAGATCGTAAAGAAAGAACTTAACCGAGCATATTATAATTGTTCTTAGTACTAGAACGCGAAGTGACTCTTATTAAGGCCTCTATGGCCGTGCACATTAATCAGAAGGCGAGCCTCTTAAACCCGCGGCGATATTCTGGTTGATATTGATGACAGCCGTCAATTTTTCAGGCGAAGGGTAGCTCATGGTTTCGAAAATGCGCTTGTCAATAAATGAACTGAGCCGAAGCAAATCAATCTTTAATTGTCTGGGAAGTGGATTGTTCTCATTTGACAATTCCCCCTGAAAGATACTCCAGATCCTTTGCGTATATTTGAGGGCTTCGTCCAGTTTATCATCCCTGTCTTCTGCGCGCCAGTTTTCCTGGCAATCTTTAAGTTTGATTGCTGCCTGTGAGAGAACTCTGGCTTCTGTTTCCCTTCCGGACATGGTCTTCTTCTCAATGGTTTTATATGCTTCCAAAGGATTATTGTACACGGCCTAATACCTCCTGTTCATAATCTATCATCTTTCTTGTAAGTTTTAACGCATGGTAATGCCTGTTGCTCTGAATGTATTCACTGATCTGGTCCACAAAACCTACCATACTGGGTGCGGCTTTTACGAGATCCTGCGCGAGATTCCAGTAGTTGGCATAATGGGATGCCTGGTTTTCCATATCAACATACATGAGCTGAACGGCCAGATAAATACGACGGCTTGGGGTATTGGCCGCTTTTTCATTCATGATATCTGACTGGCGTAAAACAGGGACCTTGTTTTCAATCACAAAATTGCTTCCCTTACTACCGTTGGTGATCACAGCTCCGCCGATTATCATTCGCTCACCCGGTTTTAATGTGATTTTAAGTGCCATTTAGCCCCTCAATTATGTTAAATATCAATCATTTATTTGTTATAGTGGTCCGTTGCCCGGTACTGAATAAGGTTGTGTTTCTTATCTTAGTTTTAGTATGTTAGTTTTATATCGATTTACAGGAGCCAGCTCAACCGGGGCTATCATATGATTTATATTACCGGCGGATTCATTATGCCTGAAGCATCGGCAGCCAGTCCGGCTTGACGTTCTATCAGTGTATTCTTTGCAAAATCGAGTTTTTGTATCATCAGCTGGATATCATCGTCAGTCGCATCGCCGGAAAGTTCGGGAATATCAAGTCCGTCCGGACCGGTATGAACACGTCTGCTGTGTATGGGCCTGCTGAATCCTTTGTGCTCTACCACTATTTCCCTGTCCTCAGGTTCAAAATAAGACTGATCAGCCATAATTCTTGCGGCCGTTTTATCTTCAGGCGGAAAGGTCAATTGATCTATTAGCTTTCGGAAAGCATTAAAGTCGTTTGACAATTTAACCCTTTCATTACTTCCTGCAAGAAAAGGGGGATAGTTTTTTACATGTATCTGGAGTTCCTCTTTCTTCCGATCGATATTGGTTTTAATCTTTTCCATGGCCCTGTCCGCAATCCGAATGCCTTGAGCAACAGTATTAATACCTAGGTTAGATGCCTGGAGCTTGCTGAAAGGAAAATTGTTTTTATCAATCTTATCCCACCCCTGTTTAGCATCTTTCAGTGAAGCCTTTTTTTTAGATTTACCCGACTCCTTTTGCTCTGGGCCGGTTAGGTAAGCTTTTTGAATGACTTGAGACAGGTCTTGGTTAATTGCTATATTAGATGTTATCATTTTATCACCTTCCAAGGAATATCCGGCAAGGAAAACGGTGTGGTTTCCCTTACCGGACGATTTAAACCTCAGGATTATTAACTAGAATAGCCTCAAGACTGATTGCGCTGCCTCAGCTGCAAGGCTCAATGATGTGGTACCCAGAGCCTGACGGGTCTGGAGCATCAGCATATTTGCCCCTTCCTCGTTCATATCGGCATTCACGAGGTTCGCCACACCGTCTTCAAGAGTGTTAATCATCTTTTCAGTAAAATCCTGGCGAGTGGTAATTACAGCCAGGTTGTTGGACATTTCCTTTGCTTCGGTCCGCAAGGTGTCTTTTGCAGCATCGAGATTAGTTATAGCAGCATCAATGTTTGTACCAGTAGCCCAACTTCCCGCCGCATCAACAAGGCCAAGAGCGCCGGAGGTGGCACTAAATCCGGACAGACCGATGGAATTGGTTCCGTCCGCGTTAAAACTAACCGTTAAAGTATCGTTAGCCAAAAAGTTTATTCCTTTATAGCCTGAATCTTCAGAAAGATCGTCAATTTGATCCATCAGCGTATTAAACTGTACGGCCAATGCTGCTCGTTCCGTTGTATCCGTTGTAGAAAGTGCGGATTGAGCTGTAGATTTTGCACTGGCAATAAGGTCCGTAATTGCTTCGATTCCGTTATTGCCGGCCTGTATTGTCTGTACCGCTTCACCCATACTGTCTTTACGAAATGAAAGGTCGTCTGCCCGTTGCTGATGATTTTCTGCGGCAAAAAAGTTAATCGGATCATCCAGGGCAGTATTGATTCTTCTTCCACTGGAAAGACGGGTCTGGGTTTTCTCCATTAATTTACTTGTACTCTGCAAAGCAAAAAGGTTTTGTCTCATTCCTGATGTTAATGTAATAGCCATGATATTTCTCCTTTTCTAGGTTTTTGTTTTGGCATTCTGCCAAAAGGTTGAATGTTTTGCCGAATTTGCCGGTATTTTAAATTTCAGACAATTTTGTTTCTTTGTTTTTCTCCCCTCCTTTCATGATTTTTGTTTTTGTCTTCAATACACTTATCGGGATTGTTTCGGAAAACTTTAGCGATTTTTCTATTTTTTTGATGAGATGGCGATTTAATAAGTGTGTAACTGTCTGAAAAAAGAAAGTTTAATTTCTGCGCAGTACGAATTGCGAATTGCGAGCTGCCGATTGCAGGTTCCGGGTTGCATAAAATATAACGCTATTTTTGCGCGAACCCTTAAGTTTTTTTGATAATTGCCGATATAAGCGGATACATAATAAGAGACTTTTACGGGAATTTTAAGCATGACCGGGTAGGCGAATTCATAAAATATAAGAGGAACCAATGATCACAGTCGATTTAGAAGAATATAAGCCGGGAATGGTATTGGCAAAATCTGTTTACAGCAGGCAGGATGTTCTGCTCCTCAAAGAGGGAACAGAGCTTACGGAAAGGAAAGTATGGATATTAAAATCGTGGGGAATAATCAGGGTTTCCGTGGAGGGAGAGCAGGATGAGGATATAGAATCAAATCAAAGAAAAGAATCTAAAGCTATGGAGACGATTAAAAAGGAGTTGAAAGAAAAATTTTTAGATGTTCTCCATGATCCGGTTATGGAAGAAATAATGAATGCAGCATGCAAACAGATAGAAAAAGATATCTAATGGAGAAAAGTAAAAGCAAATATATTGGTTTATCAAGAGTTATTAGGAGAATAGATGACCTTCCGACACTTCCCAGCGTAATTATTCGTATTACTGAACAGGTAAACAATCCCAGATCATCTGCCAAGGACCTGGCAGCAGTTATTGTTGACGATCAGGTGCTTACAGCAAGGCTCTTAAAATTGGTTAACTCATCATTTTACGGATTTCCCCAAAAGATTTCAACTGTAACAGATGCAATCGTGCTCCTTGGCTTCGATGCCATAAGAAATTTGCTTTTGACAACATCCATATTCAATATGTTTTCCGGAATGAATAAAAAAAAGAAGACATGGCAGGAAAACTTCTGGGATCATTCACTCGGTTGTGCGGTTGGCGCTAAAGTGATTGGAAATCATATTAGATATGACAAGGTGGAAGAGCTGTTTGTATCAGGTCTTTTGCACGATATTGGAAAGATAGTGGAAATGGTGTTTTTCCCTGAAGATTTTGATAAAGTGGCCTCTATTATAAAAGAAAAAAATATCCTGATGAAATCTGCTGAAGATGAAGTTCTCGGATATACACATGCAGACTTGGGTAAATTATTGACTGAAAAATGGAATTTGCCTCAAAAACTCGTTAATACTATCGAATTTCACCATGAACCGGATAGCGCAGGAAGGTTTATACAGGAGGCCGCAGTTGTGCATATGGCTGATATTTTTTGCAGGGCTCTTGATATAGGCTCAGGCGGAGATAATAAAATGCCTTTTTTAAATAAAATTGCCTGGGAAACCTTGCAGATAAAGTTGGATGCAATTGGACCCATAATGAAGAAGATAAGGCTTGAATATGGAGATATAAGCAAGTTTGCCAATTATACATAGGCAAAACAGACGCTTCGTTGGAAAGTGGATGCTGGAAAATGGATCTAAAAAATGTAAGCGTTCACAGGTTTAACAGTTCAGGGTTCAAAGGTTCGAAGTTCAATGAAAAATTCAATCGCTGAAAAGTGAACTCCTAATCCTTGAGCCCTTAAACTTTGAACGAATACATAGAAAAATGTTTCTGAATTAATTGAGTGTCGAATATTCAGCATTGAATATCCGGTATCGAGTTTTTTGAAAGGAAAATGACAGTAGATGTCCGAAATTGAAAATAATCCTGAAAACAAAAAAAAGCAGACCGCTTTGCTGGAATTTATTGAAAAAATGGAGCAGATGAGCAAGTTTCAGGAAAAAATAGATACACCTGCTGATATTGATCATATCTGGGAAGTTTTTTTGGAAGAAGTCGGAAATTCAATAGAAGTTGATGTTTGTGCACTGTTCATCGTTGATGAAAAAACACAGGAATTTCTCTTAAAAAAGGTATCACCGGCGGATAAAGAGCCCATTTGCAGCAAAGAGATAGATATGCAGATTGAAATTGGCATGTTACCATGGGTGATTAACAGAAGGCAGCCTGCGCTGATTCCTTCATTAACAGCAAAGAATGAAAAAACGATCATCATGCTGCCACTGACAACGGTAAAGAGAACTCTTGGTCTGACCATGCTTTTCACCTCGATAAAGGAGAGCTCGATTACACAGGGAAATCTGAAACTTTTGGCAATGCTATCGAAAGAATGTTCCCTGGTATTGGAAAACACTTTCTTATATGAAAGCCTGAAAAAGGAGCACGAATCGCTGCAAAAAGCCCAGGCTGAAATAATCCAGGCCGAAAAGCTGGCTTCCATGGGAAGGCTGACTTCCGGGGCCTGCCATGAAATACTGAATCCTCTTAATATCATATCAAGTCATGTTCAGTTTATGCAGATGGATGATGATTTAAAACCAGACATTTCAAATTATCTGAATATCATGCAGTTGCAATCCAACAGAATAGCAGCCATTGTGCAAGGGCTGCTGCAATTTTCCCGCACCGGTGTGCAAGATTTGGTGAAGATAAAAATAAATAATGTGATCGATTCCGCTCTGGCTCAGGCAAGATATGAATTAAAGCTTGATAAAATACATATTGTTAAAAAATTAAGCGATAATTTACCTGCTATAACAGGGGATGTGGCCAATCTATCAAAGGTATTCATCATTCTGGTGTCAAATGCAATAGATGCCATGCCCAAAGACGGAGTGCTTACGATTTCAACAAAAATATGCAACAAAAAAGAAATATTACCAGGGAAATCAAATTTCATTGAAGTTGTGTTTCAAGATAACGGATGTGGCATTTCAGAAGAGAACATAAGCAAAATATTCGATCCTTTTTTTACAACCAAAGAGGCCGGAGCCGGAACAGGGCTTGGGCTGGCCCTAAGTTATGGAATAATTCGGGATCATGGCGGAATGATAAATGCTGAAAGCGAAGTAGATAAAGGCACGGAATTTGCATTGTATTTGCCTATAATAAAGTGACTTTTTTTATCAAGCCACCCACAAATAAATTCTGAAGTTTTTATTGAAGGTTTTTGATAGATTTACAAAGTATGTCTATTTTAATAATTCACAGTTGAATCTTTTAAATCCTCAAAATTTTAAAAAGGGACAAGCATTATGAGCGGATTAAACGATCTTGATCTAAAAGCTTTTGTTACTAAAACATTGACCGATGTTTTCGATACAATGCTGTCAATGAATTTAGAACAAATGAATGGAGTTGTGGAAGGAATCGATGGCGGCAACCAAATCGTCGGATCAGTGGGATTTGCCGGAAATGTGCTGGGTAACGTTAATATTCATGTAACTGATGACTTTGCGCGTCTGATAACTGCTGAAATGCTGGGTATGGAAACCGGTGAAATAGATAGTGAAGAGGAGGTTTTTGATGTGATTGGGGAGTTGTGCAATATGGTGGGGGGAGATATAAAGTCCCGGCTTTGCGACAGCGGTTTTACATGCGAACTTTCCATTCCTTCTGTTGCCGGGGGAAATAACTTAAAGATAGAATCCATGGGATGGGACAGATGTGAGTCTTTTAATTTTAAATTCCGGGAGAATATTGCTTTGGTACAGGTATATATGAAAACAGCAGAATAAATTTAATAAACAGATTAGGAGATTAATCATGGCTTTAAAAATTCTTACAGTTGATGACAGTAAAACAATTCGTATGATTGTAAAAAAAGCATTTCGTCCATATGACTGCGTTTTGTTTGAAGGAGAAAATGGTGTCGAAGGTTTAGCAGTTGCTGGCAAGGAAAATCCGGATCTGATTGTGTTAGACATCACCATGCCTATTATGTCTGGCATTGAGATGCTTGAAAAGTTAAAGAGTGAATCTTCTTTGAAAGATATTCCTGTTATCATGCTGACCGCTGAATCCGGAAAAGACAATGTAATGCAGATAGTTAAAATGGGTGTAACGGATTACATGGTAAAACCGTTTAAGGGGGAGCAATTAATTGAGCGTGTTGAAAAGATTCTAACACTGGAACCTAAAAAAGAGAAAGAAACAGATGGGGATGCGGTAAAAAAGTATTTTTCATTGGACGAAGGCATTCAATTTCTTACGCTACCAGAAAAAATCACCAGGCCGATTTCTGTTGAAGTCGATGGCCATTTGAAAAATAAGATAGGGGAGATGAAATCTTCGGGAGTTAAAAAATTGATTCTGGACTTGAGAAAAGTTTCTGAAACAAATGTTTCTTTAATTAAGCTTATTTTATTAATTATAGGAAAATGCGAGAAAGAAACAATTTCAACTATGCTGGTCGGCTCACCGGATGTGGGCAAGGAACTGAAATCGTTTCAGGAAACCAGTGAAATCCCCATTGGCTTTTCAATTGATGATGCAAAAGCTAATTTTTAATATGCGACGGTAAGACTTTGTATAACATAATCAATTCATAAATTGGCACTTTTGCAACTGATTGGAATAATGGATTTTGAAATTTAAATTCAAGGTTTTTACTGGATTGGACTTTTAAATTAAAACATAAAATGGCATAATTCTTGCTTAAAATTAATGATGCTTTGGGTCGCATAAATTTATCATGGTTATCATTTTTTAAAGCGAGGATTCATTGCCAAAATCCCTTTCAGAAAACAACACACCCAAAGGACAGGATTCACTGTCCAAAAATCATATTTTAAAAGAGACCTCGGTGAATCATAAAAGACCAGCTAAATACGCTGGGTTTAATGATATTATCGGATGCAGCGATAAAATGAACGAGGTTTTCGGCACCCTAGAAAAAGTAGCTGGCTGCGACACCACAGTAATGATTAATGGAGAGACAGGAACCGGAAAAGGCTTGATCGCAAAAGCGATCCACAGAAACTCTCAAAGAAAAAACAAACCGTTTATTTCAATCAATTGTGGTGCGATTCCTGAAGATTTGCTTGAAAGTGAACTGTTCGGGCATACAAAGGGTTCATTTACCGGAGCTTCAGCTTCAAGAACGGGTAAGTTTCAGCAGGCCAGTGGCGGGACTGTCTTGCTAGATGAAATCGGTGATATGAGCCAAGACCTTCAGGTGAAAGTGTTGAGGGTGCTGGAAGAAGGTGAGTTCGAACAGGTAGGTGGAACCCAAACAATAAAGGCCGATGTAAGAATCATTTCAGCAACACACAGAGATCTGGATGAAGAAGTTCAAAAAGGTAATTTTAGACAGGACCTGTTTTATCGACTTTTTGTTATACCTGTTACACTCCCCCCCTTAAGAGAACGAAAATCGGATATACCGATTCTGATCCACTATTTTCTTAAAGAATCGAATTTGAAAAACAAACGTGAAATTAAAAGAATATCAAATGAGGCAAAAGCTTTGATGATGCGTTATTTATGGCCGGGTAATGTGAGGGAGTTGAAAAACGTAGTTGAAAGACTTGTTGTGTTAAAGGGGAAAGGGGTGATTTTAGCTGAAGATTTGCCTAAAAGGTTGAAAGCAAGGAAGAATAATGCAACACCAGAACCTGAAATTATGGAAAGAGGAATCTGTTTGAACAGTGCAGTTACAGAATATGAAAAAGCCCTTATCCTTCAGTCTCTTGAGAAAACCGCCTGGGTCAAAAATAAGGCAGCCAAACTGCTTCATTTGAACAGGACAACACTTGTTGAAAAAATAAAAAGGCATCATCTTCAACAAGTGTCAGCTTAGAGTTTTTTTAAACAAAGCCTTGAATGCGTCAAATAGATGACGGTTGACGCATTAAATTTGACATAATTACCGCAGTATCATTTCATCTCTGATCAAATCTGACGAAAATTCTTACAACGATATGGCACATTCCATAATCTACAGGCTTTTGACATGTGCATGGTTTTAATTTTTTCTTAAATTAAGACCTTTGAAAAATAATAATTTTGGTTCGAGTTCAAAGAAAGCGCTCCACCTGTGACGTATCAACCACAGGAATATACAGAATATTTCGAGGGTTGAGATTTGAGCCTGATGTTAAAAATGATTTAAAAGGGTCGTTTTGCAAAGATATCAAATTTAAAAAATAATATAATATAATACAAAAGAAAAAAGTTGCAGGATATTACGCCTAAATAAGACTGTCATGGCATGAAATTTGTAATATTCTATGTTTCGAAACCGGCAAAGTTAAAAAGCATAGTCGCCGCTTTCGGCTTGAAACTTGAAATTGAAAAGAGATGAAACGAGTTTACCAGTTGGGTGGTTGCAAGCCGGCAGAAGTGCTATCAAGTCTGGTCAGAAACGACCTTGAATGCTTGCTTAAGACCTATAACCTGATGGATTCGAGTATTACGAATTAATCATACTAATGCCAGAAGTTAAATAAGTCCAGTATGCAAAAAAAGCCGATATTAGTTGTCGATGGTGAAGCCCAAGTGCGAACGATGCTTTTAAGCATGTTGAATCGCAACGGGTATAATGTAGATAGTGCTTCGGATGGCGAAGAAGCTTTGAATAAATTTGAAGAAAATGACTATGGACTTGTGATTGCCGATACCGGGATACCTGAAATGTCAGGTATCAAATTATTAGGTGAAGTAAAAAGAATATCTCCGAATGTTCCGGTTATAATGGTTACGGGTCACGGAACCATTAATAATGCTGTGGAGGCCATGCAAAAGGGGGCTTTTGATTACATTCTCAAACCTTTCTCCTCTGAAACCATTGAGATGGCAGTAAAAAGGGCAGGCGTGTCATCCAATGGCGGTGCTAAGGGGACGCTTGAAATAAATCAGTCATGCCCGAGCCATAAAACTAAAAAAATCATTACAAAAGATGACAAGCTTATTAATATATTGAAAAAAGCTAAAAATGTAGCTTCAAGCAATGCAACAATTCTTATCCAGGGTGAAAGCGGAACAGGGAAGGAGTTGCTGGCTTCCTTTATTCATCAACATGGAAGAGAGAACAAAGATCCTTATGTTGCAGTGAACTGTGCAGCTTTACCCGATTCTCTGGCGGAAAGCGAACTGTTCGGCCATGAAAAAGGGTCATTTACAGGAGCTGTTGTAAGGAAGATGGGTAAATTTGAAATGGCAGGCAACGGTACCATTGTACTTGATGAGATAAGTGAAATGACGCTGCCGCTTCAGGCTAAAATATTGCGTGTGCTTCAGGAAAGAGAAATTGACCGTCTCGGAGGTAAAAAAACAGTTCCGATTCATGCAAGGGTGATCGCAATAAGCAATGTTGACCTGAAAAAAGCCGTTAAGAAAGGAAAATTCAGACAAGATTTGTTTTACAGGATTAACGTGGTGGCTTTGACTATTCCGCCCCTTAGACAGCGAATAGGTGATATATCAATGCTGGCAGAGCATTTTTTGGAAAAGCACAGCAAAAATAATAATAAAAAAAAACCGCTGTTGTCTGATAAGGCGATGTCAGTTCTCGTTAAACATGATTGGAGAGGGAATATAAGAGAATTGGAAAATACGATGGAAAGGACCGTCCTCCTGGGAGAAGGTGAAGTTATTATGCCGGAAAATTTATACCTGGAAGAGGCGGACTTTGATGAAATTTCTAATGATACAAAGATAAATATTCCTTTAAAAGCAGGTACAACGGTAAAGGATATGGAAAAGAACCTGATTGTAAGGACGCTGAAAGATGTTAATGATAACCGGACACATGCAGCGGAATTATTAGGCATAAGCATCCGTACACTGAGAAATAAATTGAGTGAATACAGAAAAGAGGTCTAAGGTCATTTTTTTGCTTAAAGTAATTCCACTGGCAGATACTTTCTTGGTACGAATTTTGCTGTTTAATGATTACAAAAATGTTGCGGGAGGAATTTTTAATGGAATCACAGGGAATTTTCAACCGGACGGTGTCGATCCTGGAAAAGGCACTGGATTTGAGATCAAAAAAACATAATGTCATTGCTTCGAATATAGCAAACATGGATACACCCGACTATAAAGCCTTTGATCTTGTTATTGAAAAAGAGCTGCAGAAAGTTACAGGGAAAAAAAACAATATTTCTCTAAATCAGACGAATGAGGCACATATCCAATCACCGAAAAGCAAAGCAGATGGTGCCCGTGTCCAGATTGATGACGCCCAAGGGCTATCATTAAGAGGTGACGGTAATACAGTGGATATAGATAAACAGATGGCAAATATGGCGGAAAATTCGCTGATGTATGAAACAACAGCCCAATTGATACATAAAAAATTCCAGGGACTTAAATCGGCAATTCAGGGAGGTAAATAATAATGGATTTTTTTAGTGCATTACATACAAGTTCTTCAGGATTGTCCGCACAGAGGCTTCGAATGAATCTGATTTCAAGCAACCTGGC
>CAJHXW010000118.1_pt1 | contig 11074 bp, 9 predicted proteins | sample 9198581 | NCBI WGS metagenome assembly CAJHXW01 (sample SAMEA7708328, study PRJEB35096) | sediment metagenome | biome: marine neritic benthic zone biome [ENVO:01000025]; feature: sediment [ENVO:00002007]; material: shallow marine sediment [ENVO:03000034] sea grass bed [ENVO_01000059] ...
CGAACGGATATTTACACCAAGGCAATCGTTCAAATTGCCAGGGAGAATAAACCTGAAATTCTTCTATTCGGCGCGACTCCCCAAGGGCGGGATCTTGCCCCGCGTGTGGCCAATCGGCTGCGAACCGGCTTGACCGCGGATTGTACAGCCCTGGAAATATGCACGAATGAGGGTATTTTGCTGCAGACCCGGCCGGCCTTTGGCGGCAATATCATGGCCACCATTGTTTGCCCTGACAACCGCCCGCAAATGGCCACGGTACGTCCGGGTGTAATGAAGAAATATCCCCGTGATCCGGAAAAAAAAGGTACCCAAGAAGTGATGGAAATTGAACTGGATGAAAAGGATTTCATCATTCACATTCGAGACATCATTGCGTCAACCAAGAAACATGGAAAGCTGGAAGATGCCAAGATCATCGTAGCCGGAGGTCATGGGGTGAGCAATCAGGAGGGGTTTAAAATCCTGGAAGCCCTGTCTGCCGAACTGGGGGCTGAAGTAGGGGCCTCACGAGCTGCTGTAGACGCAGGCTGGATCGGGCAGGATCACCAGATCGGCCAGACCGGAAAAACGGTCCAACCGGATTTATATATCGCCTGCGGCATTTCAGGATCTCTTCAGCATCTGGCCGGAATGTCGCAATCCAAATACGTCATTTCCATAAATACTGACAAAAAAGCCCCCATTATCTCTGCCTCGGATGTGACCTTTATAGGCGACCTGTTTCAAATCGTTCCCATGCTCACAGATAAGATACGTGAATACAAAGAGAAGAACGGGCTGATCGCTTTGATTTAGTCAACACCGGATCTTGGATTGACAAACAACCGTTTTTCTGACATATTACACACCTTAAAAAATAACTCATTATTTTTATTGATAAATATTTCGGATCGGAACAGCGGCAGTGGAGGAAAAAATGGATAAACATATCTCACAAGATATTAAAGCGCGGTTGGAAGGATTCCCTGAAGAGAAAATTCCCGAATTAATCGACTACATCGAATCCTTAAGGCAAACTGATAAAGCGAACACTGAAGAACGGCAAAAAACGCCCAAACAGGAAGGTTTTCCCGAGGCAGGCCCATAATACCCCCTATTCATAAACACGATGGCATTCGATTGCCGATGCATTTCGGCTTGCTTCGTTGCTCGGCGCACCAATAGCTGAGTGGCTGCTTATGGTGCCTTGCTTAGCGGGCGCCTGAACTCTGAAATTTGTGAACTTATTCTTATATGAGCCTCTAGAAATTGAAGGCTGTTGCCGCTCGCGTAACTTGTATGTTGTTTTGAAATTATAACATTATTCTATAGGGAGTTTAACATGTTCGATGTAGGTGTTACGGATATATCCATTTATGTACCGCGTTATTACCTTACCCATCAAGATCTCGCTGAAGCCCGCGATATTCCGGTGGATAAATTCCATATCGGTATGGGAAACTTTAAGATGTCCATCATCCCAAACTGGGAGGATTCCGTGACCATGGCCGCAAACGCGGCCTACCAGTTGTTGAAAAGAACAGATACGGATCCCGCCGAGATTCGGCAGATGGTGGTCAGCACTGAAAGTGGTGTGGATTACTCTAAGCCGGTGGCGAGTTATGTTCAGGAATTACTCGGAATCGGTACCCGGTGCCGGGTCTATGAGGTCAAGCATGCGTGTTACGGTGGCACGGCCGGATTAATCAATTCAGTGGACAGAATCGCCAGGACGAAAAGAGAGAAGGAGAAGGCCCTGGTTATAATGACCGATATCGCGCAATATGGTTTCGAAAGCATGGGGGAATCAACCCAGGGGGCCGGCTCGGTGGCCATGCTTGTTGAAAGGAATCCAAAGCTTTTTTCCGTGGATACGACCCAAAACGGAATATTTTCCAAAAGCGTCTTTGATTTTTGGCGCCCCTCCGGCCATGCCGTGCCGGTGGTGGATGGACACTATTCAATTGAATGTTACCTGGACGCTCTCGAAGCATCCGCTGGGGATTTGAAAGAGAATCTGAATCTTGACGGAGAGAGATTGATCGACGCCCTTGATTATATGGTTTACCACATGCCTTATTGTAATATGGCCAAGAAAGCCCATCGCCATTTTGTTGAACTGGAATATAAGGACATTGATGACGAGGAAAGGGAAAAGCGCTTCAAAGAAACCTTTGATAAGATGGTTGCGCCGGGGCTTTTCGGCGCCCGTGAGGTCGGAAACATTTACACGGGATCCGTCTATATGGGTCTTATCAGCCTACTGGAAGCTGAAAAAGAAAAAGTGGCAGGAAAAAAAGTGGGGATTTTCAGCTACGGCAGCGGTTGCGGCGCGGAATTTTTAATTTGTAATATCAAGGAAAAAGTGGGCAACATTCTCGACAGTCTCAACTTCAGGAAACAGCTTGACCGAAGGGAAAAAATATCCATCGAGCATTACACCCACATCTATTCGCAGAGGCTGCAGGATGTCAAATATTTCCCCCAGGAAGCCCGGCACTTCAAAGATGAATACACACAATTCGTGTTTACTGGAATAAAAGACCATAAACGGCAATATGTTTAAGTGAAGTATAAAGATTCAAACCTGAGTATCTCCCCCGACACGTTACGATTTCTTTGCCTAAACCCAATGGACTTGCCACTTGAAGCACCAGCCTACCAAAATCATATCCTTGGGACTGATAACGAAAGGAATAGGGGTCGGGAAGGGGTGACCCCTCACACTTAGACAGTTTCCTCATTTAAAACGGAACATATTTATAAGAACGACTATAAAAAGTTCATTATACTGATTGTAAGTATTATTTTTACTGCTTTCATGGTTTGGCCGATTTGTGTCCTTTTTGTCTTCCTGGAAAGCCTCCGGGAAAAAGGAAAAAATAAAATATCTTAGCTGAAATTCTTTCCCATTTCTCAATCAGCTCTGAGTCTAAAAGATTGACACTAGGGGATGCCGGTGTTATATATTTAATATACAAATTCTACACTCATTCAGTCCAGCGTGCTGATATATGTCAATGTAAAGTTGAAAAACAAAGTACAAAAAAGATTAAAAACCCAAATCAGGAGCCAAAATAAAATGGCTGATGTGATATCACTTGATAAAAAGCTAGAGATCACCAAAAATAAGAAGGCTGAATTAATCAGAAAACGAAAAGTTCTGGCAGTTCAAAAGGTTCTTCAATGCACACAATGTGCTTTAAAATGTGAAAAATGCGGCATACAGGTCAGCCATGATTACCAGAGGCGAAAAAAGGAGCAAAAAAATTTAACAGTACCCTATCGCCTGTGCGAAAGCTGCTCAGAAGAGTATATTGATTATATCAATCAGCATCAAGGTAAAGGGGACCCCGACACTTACTGGCACAATGAGTCGTGGCTCGATCTTTGGAAAAAATGGATAGATTATCAAGGCGCTATCGATAGCTATTTAAAATCAAAAGAGTTTTTGCAGCTTTTGCAGGAACTAAGACAAACCAGGCCTGATGAATAGGAGGAGCTAAATGTTTGGAATAGGAATGCCTGAACTTATAATAATACTTGTTATTATCCTAATTATTTTTGGAGCAGGTAAACTGCCTGAAATAGGCGCCGGCATGGGCAAAGCCATAAGAAACTTCAAGGGTTCATCGACAGAAGATGAAGAAAAAAAAGAACCTGAAAAAATTGAAAATGAAAAGAACTCCCAAAATGTATAAGACTTAACTACTTACGTAGTCAGGCTGAAGGGATCAGAAAAGCACGATTGCAGTACTTTGGCGGAATGTGATTTTTGCATCAAACATGGCCTTAAAATGCGCTTTTTCATAGCTTTCAACTCTTTGTCATTTTTAACCTTATTATCCGCCTGTTCTGTAGCAGATCACTCGAACCCCTGAATCCTTGATCCCTTGTATCCTCTATGATAACGCCTAAAAAGGAATATCATCATCCTGTGGCCCCTGGGGTGAGAGCGGTGGGCCTCCAGCATCCTGAGAACCTGCCGACGGGCCGGCTGCAGCGGCAGAATCTCTCCCTCCTAAAAATTGCACATCTGATGCAACAATCTCGGTGGTATATCTTTTATTTCCATCCTTGTCATCCCAGCTTCTAGTCTGGATACGCCCTTCAATATAAACCTGTCTTCCCTTTGAAAGGTATTCACCGCATATCTCTCCCAACCTGCGCCAGGCAACGATACGATGCCATTCTGTACGTTCTCTCTTTTCTCCGGAATTTTTATCCTTCCATTCTTCAGATGTTGCGATTGAAAAATTAGCCACCGCCGTGCCATCCGGAGTATAGCGAACCTCGGGGTCTTGCCCCAGCCTGCCGATTAAAATAACCTTATTAATACCTGACATATTTACCTCCTGTTAGAAAAATAGTTGCCATTTTCAGGTTATGCTGTTTCTCATAAATACAGAAAATAACCTCAAATGTCAATTCGAGTAATAAGTCTTTTTTTCCTGTTGAAATTTAATCTTGAAAATTATATCTCTGTTATTATGAAATCATCGGAATTAAGTAGGTCTGCAAATTGAAATCGATCAAAACTCCCACTCCCAGCAGGGGATATTTATATGTAATCTTAGCGGCTGTCTTATGGGCCATATCAGGATCTTCTGCAAAATTTTTATTTAACAGCGGAGTCACAGCTTTTCAACTGGTGCAGCTGCGCATAACGATTTCCGCTGTGGGTATTTTTTTGTGGCTTTTGCTGCGCAATCCCTCTTTGCTGAAAATCGACCGCAAGGATATATTGTACTTTGCTGTGTTTGGCACTTTCGGGATGGGAGCATGCCAGTTTACTTACCTTTTTGCAATCAGCAAAATCAATGTTGCAGCAGCCATTTTACTTCAATATTTGGCACCGTCATTTATTGTCCTGCACGCGGTGGTTTTTGCACATGACAAACTGAGTCTTAATACCATCATGGCTCTATTGGGTGCAACATTCGGCTGCTATCTTGTTGTGGGTGCGTATAACCTGGATATTCTAGCGATGAATATTGCCGGAATCATGAGCGGGATTTTGTCGGCGATCACTTTTGCCTGGTACTCCATTCACGGCGAGTACGGAATGAGACGTTATAATCCCTGGACTGTCCTTTTTTATGCCATGTTATTTGCGGCACTTTTATGGAATATTTTAAACTGGCCCCTTGAGGCTTTTTTTCATCCATACAATATTGTACAGTGGGGATGGATTATGTATATAGGGATATTGGGAACCCTCGTACCTTTCGGCCTTTACCTGGAAGGTGTAAATTTGATAAGGTCTACACGAGCAAGTATTACAGCAACACTTGAGCCGATAACCGCGGGTGTGATATCCTTTATATTTTTAAACGAAATCATGGAACCTTTGCAGGCCATAGGAGGAGTGCTGGTAATCGCATCCATTATAATTTTACAGATAAAGCAGGAACATGATGAAAAAACACCTGTCCTGATACGATCGCAAAACAAATCAGAAAACTCAACCGGTTAATATGTTTTCTTTGAAAGGGTAGGGAAGAAATGAGCTCTCCAGATAAAAAAAACAAACAACCTTCTGTTAATTTAAAATTAATCACACTCATCGACTATATGTCCGATGAAATGAAGGTCAAGCTTTTAAGATATCTAGAACAAAAACTCAATATAAAAATAAGTAACGATCTAAAAATTGATAAAAGGGGAAACAACAGGAGAACCTGTTTAATTGCCGCTGATTATATGATTGGAATGAAAGCTTTCAACGGTTATATTCTTGATATAAGCACCTTCGGCGTATTTATTGAAACCGATAAATCGGTTCCTGCCGGTAAGAAATTATCAATACGGTTTTCACTGCCAAACCATCGGAAGCCTTTCAATTTAAAAGGGAAAATAGTCTGGAGCGGTTCTCAGGGGGTCGGTGTGAAATTTGATTATTTATCTTCGCACCAGAAAGAGATCCTAAAAGACTTTTCGGAGCAATCCGAAGAAATATTTGAAATCATCAGCTAGGATGCTTTTAACTATTATTTACCCTTGCTCCGAGAAATTTTATTGTTGAGCAAACCTTATGAAGACGGTTACACAGAGTTTTTGGGATCCGGCGAATCCGGTATTTCAGGTGGTTCGTCCCGATCTTTTCTTCTGCCAATCCTTACCTTTTTCCATAAACCACCTTCACTGAAACATTTCCAGCCCCATCGGAGCCATTTCAACAGGGAATGAGCAAGCCATAAGGCCCATAAAAGCATAAGAATACGGAAAACAAATAACGGCAGGGACAAAACATGCGGCTGAGGCATGGTTCCTTCAATTCTATCCTGGGTCCAGTGAAGCCAGAAATCGGATGAACCGTTACCTGCTATTTGCATGCTCGGGATGCCAAGAAGTCCCTTTTGAATCGATACATAAAGGCCGATCAGAGCAGCAACTGTCCAGGCAACAAGAATAATTTGTGCGGCATTAAAAGAAAACCAGCCTTTACTAAACGGATACTTTTGGCGCAGACCGAGAGCAAGGAGCCAGCCGACAATCATGATGGCAGCCAGCGGATGCACCTGGGTCAGCCCCATACCAAGCAGGAGCCATTGGCGGGTTTTGATCGGCGTCCATGTAACTTTACCCAAACCAAACGCTGCCAGTATAATGACAGCAAAGTAACTCCAGAATAAAACAGCAGGGCCAAGTCGAGGTCCGGTGGTCAACAGAATCCAACGATTCCTTGGCATTTGAAAGATCACATCAGCATTTACCGCATCCTTACCTATATGGACACTGGGCGCTGTTGTCCAAAGGGAAGAATTCGAACGCTGGTGCCATTGAAGATCAACCGTCTGGTTTCCAGGTTTGATGGGGATAATCACTTTCCTTTTTTGCTCTTTGATCGGTTGCATTTTTCCGGATATTTTCACCTGCTGCAACTTTGCATCTTGCGGAAGGGTTATTTGATGCTGACCACCCTCGCTGCTTCGAATTTTCAACGAAAGAGCAGCCTTATCAAATCTCTTGCCCGGCGTAAATGTTAGCCTGGTTTCATCAATGGTCACCGTTTGCCCGACAATCGCTTTTGGCCGTGATATTTTGATGGTCACCTGTTCACCGGACCAGGGCTGCCATTGTGGCCGCCATAGACCCGATTGGTCCTGATGAAAGATAATCGGAATCCCGGAGTGCTCACAGTGCCATATTGGACTCGCATCAAGAATCCAGGTCTCCGTCCATGGAACAGATTTTGGAGCTGTCAGAGTAACAGTCTTGCTTTGTTTCAAAGACGAAATCCACATGGCCTCTTTCATCTTTGGTCCCAGATGTACAAGTGCATTCCCATTTTCAACGCGAATTTTAGCTGTTGTGACCGATTCACCTGCAATTAGAGGCACCGAAACCACTACAGGTGTTCCGGTGGGTGTCACCCGCCTTACTGTGGTTATGACCTGCCAGTTAAGGCCTAAAGATAAAACCCGTTTAATATGCAAAAAAGGTTCAAGGGTCATTGCAGCGTCTGCCTGCTGCTTTGAACTTCTTTTCTCCTGTCGGGTAAATTTAATATTTTCATCCAGCAATCCGGTGTTGTCCACTCCCTGAACGTCCCAGCCTTTACTTATAATCGTTCCCCTGTGGGGTTTTAAAGGAAGAAAAACCTGAAAGCTGTTTTCATTGGGTGTCTTTCCAATCAAGGTAATCGTGCGGATTCCTTTTGGAACCAGAACCCACAGAATTCCTTCCTTATCCCTTGCCAACCCGTTTGCAGGAGTAGAATCGAGGAGGACCTGTTTGGGCTGCCACGAAGCTGAAGAAGGTCCGGGCAGGGGAACAGCTGCTTTTACTGCTGCATGAACAGAAAAAAGAATCCGCAGGTGATCGTTTTTTACATCGATCTCAATTTTTGGACTGCTGGCACATTCCGGCAGACAGTCCGGTTTTTCCATGAGCCGCTCCTTCAGTTGCTGCAAAAGTTCATTGGACGGATAAGCATCACTTTTTGTTTCTCCTGCCGATAGCCCCGGAAATAGCAGTATGCAGAGTATGACTGCTGAAGAAGCAAAACTGCCGGCTTTTATTTTCCATCGTTTGAAATCGATCAAGCCGAAGATTAATAATGCAAGAAAAAGGACCCGAACAAAGCCAAGAATAAGATTGACAGAAGGCGGCAGCAACCATAAACGAACCTGTTGATCTTTGTTTACAGGACCGTTCCACTTCATGGCAAAGGAGCGCCACTTCCAACTCGGCAATCCCGGTCCTGTTTGAATCAAAGCGTTTGGATCCTGGATAAAAACCGCCTGCTCCTTTCGGTAGTCAGATTCTTCCTGCACTGCAGCGGACGATGCGTAGGGCCTTTTTGCTAACTTCGCTTTCCTTTTTTTAGGAGCCGGGCGGCTTGCCATGACTCTCTCCGCCTGTAAAGTTGAATCAGGGCTTTTTCCAGAGGCAAACCACCTGCCTGTTCCATGGGTCTCCAGTTGCGGGTAAACACCCCAGCGAACCTGCTGGACCATAAATGGTATGGCTATCACCAGCAGCGTGACAATTGTTGCCAGGCGCCATACCCCCACGATCTTTTTTGCCCATCCGTCGGGCAAGAATCTTAAAAGAGCCGATGCGGCCAGTAAATTCAGCCATACGACACGGGGAGAACCTGGTTCATGATAAGTAATCGCGAGTGTGACAAGGGCCAGCAGGCCCCAGCGCCAGTTCCAGAGCTTCAGGATGGTCAAAGATATGATCAAAGAAAGAAAAAGGTCAAGCAGGGTCCAGCGCTGAAACCATGTCCCGGGCATCACATCTACACCGCCTGCTGTAAGAAGTCGCCAGCCGGGTGGCAGGTTTAAATAACCTGAGACCGACTGAAAATCGTGATCCCCGCCCACAGCCGGAATGCGGCCTGTTGAGACTTCATATCTGGATTCCGCTACAAGATCGAGTTTTCCCCTGCGAATTTCCACCCCCGGCTTTTTGTCTTTACCCTGGCCGGTGATGAGCTGATCCGTACCATCAATTGACACCCGACCGAGAATTCCAGGTAGATTCATTGCAAGATACCACTGACGGCTCATGGCCCCATGAATCCGGTCCTGGATGGTGAAACCACCGCCATTAAAATCGAGCCACCAGGCTCTTTTTAAATGGATCTGATCAGGCACAGGATCAGGATCTCCCCTGCGAATTTCTTTAAATGCCATCACGTTGTCAGGAGTAATAATGAAAGCGGGATATTTTTTCCATTTAGAAGGCAGGTCTGTCTGGTTGGGATCGACCGATTGAACCCCTTCGATTTTTACCATTCGCAGATGATTTTGCGCCTTAAACGCCCATATTTCCTGTCCGTAAGCCATTTTTTCAGACCCAATCCTGTGAACAGGATTTTTTGACCGCGAGAAAATTTTAATCTCCCACCGGCCGGGACGCGCCTGGATCATCAACTCGCCTTTTGTTCCGATCCTGGCCGGAAGGGGGCTTCTAATTCTCATGGGAATAAAGCCTTTTAACAGCACTTTCTCAAGTTTGACTTTGCGGGCCTGACCGGAAACATTTATTTTCAGATGAGTGGTCATCCGCATGGGAATGTTGTCATCTATTAAACGATAAACCCTAACTTCCACTCGTTGTTCTTTGGTTGGAATTCCTTTCCGTTTTTGCAGCCATAAACGGCCACGGGTATCTAATAAAGGAAAATCCACAGGTTTGCGGTTTATGGAAAGGGTAACGAGACCGCTTGCCCCGGGAATACGGATCATTTCCGGCATTTCATTCCACGAGAATATTCCTTTTAACAAATGCCGGCCTGCTGACATATAAACACTGGGGGTACCCTCTTTTTCAACAACAGCGGCCGCCTTTCCATCAATGGTAACGTCTTGGGGCCATGTTTTTCCGCTACCTGGCAAAGGGACCCAATCTTTTGCAAACACCAGCCACTGCTGAATGAACCGGCCTCCATTGGCATCAAGGTCTAAATTAAGACGTGACGGCCAGATGCACTTGTACTCCTGGCCGTTATTATAAGAAACAGGACAAAATCGATCCTCCTGCCCATGAAGAACCCAGGCCTTCCATGGTTCAAGAGATGGGGGGATATCATCTAAATCGAAAGGCGGTGCAGCCCACACTGCCACAGTACTGATGAGAATGGCCAGGATAAAGACAAAAACTTTTAACTTCATGGCTAGTTTTCCTTTTTTTTTCGGTTCAAGGCTTCTTACCAGACGTCTAAATATGCTAATATTTGAACCTTTTATATCATACCCTGGTTTGTAATGAAAGCAGAATACCTGGCCCTGGTCATTTTTTCTGTAACCATTTTCAACTCATTTTTATATATGGCTATGCACTCTACTCTGGCAGCCAATGCCATTTTATACTGTTTGTCATAAATATATTCCGTTTTAAAAGATATCACTGAGTCGAAAACGATCCATCTATTTCTGTTTTTAGCTTTGTACTGAAAAATTTCATTGATCAGTTTTTTCAACCTTTATGCCGGCACCGCTGCTCACACGATTAAATATGGTGGCATCCCCTTTAACCTGGCCGAAAATGTTGACCGCGCTGGCGGGCCTGATTTCGTTTCCACTGCTCATCGGTGTGGGTCCGAAAAAAATACAGAATGCATGACCCGTCGGCCAGTAACCCAAATGCCCCATGTCCACGGTTTCACGGGCATCATCGGCTTCGTCAAGATATACCGGAATTTCAAAATAGATCTCTTCTCCCCATGTGTTGACCCTGGCCTCGATCGGTAAAGCATTCCATATGGCATCTGCGGTTTTATTATCCTTTAGTACAGCTGTTGCAGATATATTTTCCGCGCTAATCTTAATTTTTCGCATTCCACCCTCCTTGTTTTCTTTCATAATTTAAATGAGCTATATCCTTATTCGCTTCAATTATGTCCCTGGATACTCCCTTTCGATTATAGTCGTTCTCATAAATATGTTCCGTTTTAAATGAGGAAACTGTCTGAGTGTATTAAAGATCGTTAAGAAAGAACTTGAATGCAATCTGGTTATTTTGTTGAACTAAATCTAAAACTAAAATCAATTATAATATGCTCGGTTAAGTTCTTTCTTTACGATCTTTTATATACGAGTTTTTCATCGTTTAAAACGGAATATATTTATGAGAAACA
>CAJHXW010000205.1_pt1 | contig 11036 bp, 8 predicted proteins | sample 9198581 | NCBI WGS metagenome assembly CAJHXW01 (sample SAMEA7708328, study PRJEB35096) | sediment metagenome | biome: marine neritic benthic zone biome [ENVO:01000025]; feature: sediment [ENVO:00002007]; material: shallow marine sediment [ENVO:03000034] sea grass bed [ENVO_01000059] ...
CGTCAGGCCGATTATCAGCGGCAGGGTTAAGAGGAAATATTATTTAAGCTCAGGATGTTTTAAATCAAAAAGCGGATAGAATTTCATGCCGATTTTTCTGGCTCCCAGGTACTGCAGGGCAAAATTTCCCAAGAATGCGCCTAAAAGAACCCCCCAGGAAAAACCCTCTATGCCCAGCCAGGATCCCAAGAATACGCCGCCGGCAATGATGCCCATATTATAAAGAAGAGGAGCAAGAGCAGGCAGAAAAAACCTTTCCTTGGAAAACTGAACTGCCATAAAAAGACCACCGGCAAAAAAGAAAAATTGGGCAGGCATAATAATCCGGGTCATTCTGATTGCACTTTTTCGCAGGGCAGGTTCATTTATCCCCGGTGCAACGATATCAATAAATTCAGGTGTAAAAACAGAAGCAATAATAATAAGAAATAATAAAAGACTGCCAAAGCATGTCAGAATGATGGAAAAAACCTCCCAGCCTTTGTCTTCCTCATTGGCTATGAGATAGCTGGAAAAAATCGGAATAAAGGTGATGGATAGAAAACCGCTGGCAACAATATGATTCAGTACATCCGGAATTAAAAAGGCGACCAGGTAGGCATCCACTTCACCTGTAGCCCCACCTATGTGTGCAATGACCGCTTCCCTGAAAATGCCGATCACCCGGCTTAGAAAAACCGAAGACATCATGATAATTGAAGCGATGGAAACCTTTTTATATAGAGATTGAGCCATAATTGTTTATGCCAGATTATCTTGTTTATTCGATAAGTTAACCTCTTCACTACCTGACAATAACAATATTACCAGAAACCGCACCAGTTAGAAAGTGGTTTATTTATAAAAAGTGCATCATTTTTATTAAAATTGATTTTCTATCTTAGAAAAAAATGGTAAAGGGATATTACAATTGATCCGGTTCACAGTTTAAGGGTTTTCGGTTCAAGGTTGAATATAGAAACGATTGAAGGATTTGAATGCTTTTTATTAGATACTAAAAATGATTCCTATTTTAAAAGAATGGAAAAACCGATACTTTTCTGATCCACAGATCGTTATTCTTGGCTTTTTGCTTCTGGTTGGATTCGTATTTATTTTCCTGTTCGGTAATATGCTGATTCCTGTATTTGCCAGTATTGTTATTGCATATCTGCTGGAAGGAATCGTATCTATGCTCCAGCGTTGCAGAATACCGCGCATAGCTTCAGTTATATCCGTATTTTTATTATTTTTGGCCTGTCTGCTCATTTTAATAGTCGCTTTACTCCCAATTCTGTCAAGGCAGATCGGGCAGTTTTTACAGGAGTTGCCCTCGATGATGGCCAGGGGACAAAACGCACTGATGCTTCTTCCTGAAAAGTATCCGGATTTAATTTCTGAACCTCAGATAAGGCATGTTCTAAACCTCATAGGTTCAGAACTCACCAGCCTTGGACAACGCATTCTTTCTTTATCCCTTGCCTCTGTGCGTGGTTTAATCACAATTTTAGTCTATCTTATTCTTGTGCCGCTTCTGGTTTTCTTTTTTCTGAAAGACAAGACAAAGATATTAAAATGGTTAACAGGTTTCCTGCCTGACAACCGTGGACTGGCCGTGGAGGTATGGCGTGAGGCAAATGTTCAGGTGGCTAATTATGTGCGTGGTAAGATCTGGGAGATTATTATCATATGGGGGGTAAGTTACATCACATTCACTCTTCTTGAATTGCGATTTTCCATGCTTCTTTCGCTATTTGTTGGCCTGTCGGTTCTTATTCCCTACATTGGTGCAACAGTCATGTTCCTTCCTGTCACCCTGATTGCTTATTTCCAGTGGAACATAGGTCCTGATTTTGTTTATACTTTAATTGCTTATACCATCATTCAAATCTTAGACGGCAACCTGCTGGTTCCCCTGCTCCTTTCCGAAGTCGTCAACCTTCATCCTGTGGCAATCATTGTTGCATTGCTTCTATTCGGTGGCTTATGGGGAATATGGGGTCTGTTTTTTGCCATTCCTCTGGCAACACTGGTGCATGCCATTATTAAAGCCTGGTTTAATCAAAGCTCGGTGGGAAAAAATAATGGGGAAGATATAAAAAACGAAAATTAAACTATAAAGAAAAAATGGAAAATTTACCAAAAGTAAAAGTCCTTGGCCTGAATCTTGGGGCATCTTCGGTATCTGTCGTTCAAATTGAACTGCTTAAAGACACTGAAAAACCGCGCATTGTTAAGAATTCGGTTCAACTTCACGAGGGTAATCCAAAGGATACATTGCTTTCGGTTTTAAACAACTATGACCTTGCCTCATTTGACAAAATTGCTGCAACCGGCCGTAAATTTATTAAATTTGTAAATCTATCAACCATACCGGAACCACAGGCTGTGGAATATGCCTATCAGTTTGTAAAACCAGACGGCATTTCTTCTCCTGCTGTTGTTTCAGCCGGCGGTGAAACTTTCATGGTTTATACTTTAGATCATTCGGGCAGAATATCGAATGTTTTAACCGGAAACAAGTGCGCCTCCGGGACCGGAGAGTTTTTTCTTCAGCAATTGCGAAGAATGAAAGTATCACTTAAAGAAGCAGCTCGGTGGGCCGCTATAAAAAAGCCGCATCATGTTTCAGGAAGATGCTCTGTTTTCTGCAAGTCTGATTGTACACATGCCACCAATAAAGGTGTTCCAAAATCAAAGGTAACCGCCGGACTTTGCAAGATGATGGCGGACAAAGTTCTGGAATTGCTTAAAAAAGTCAAACGGAAAAATATTATGCTCACCGGAGGAACCGCCTTTAATCAAATGATGGTTGAGTATTTGCACCGTGAAATTCCCGGACTTATCGTTCCAGAGCCGGCGCCTTATTTTGAAGCACTGGGTGCAGCCCTTTGGGCTCTGGAAAATAAAACAGATCCATTTCCAGGTTTATCAAATCTTTTTCTGACTGAAGTTGCAACCTTCGACACTCTTGCCCCTCTTCATAATTTTAAAAACATGGTTGAATTTAAAACCATGGAGACCGGTGAACTTTGCCCTGGTGATCAATGCATTCTGGGGCTTGACGTAGGTTCGACGACTACCAAGGCAGTTTTACTTCGAAAGGATGATGATGCAATATGTGCATCCGTATATTTAAGAACAAACGGAGATCCTGTGGGCGCTTCCCGCCAATGTTATGCTTTAATTTTAGAGCAGGTAATAAACAAAACAGATCCATCTGAAATATCTATTGCAGGTCTCGGAGTCACCGGTTCCGGACGCCAGATAGCAGGTCTCCATGCTTTTACCGATGGTGTATTAAATGAAATTATTGCACATGCAAGTGCAGCCGTATATTTTGATCCTAACGTTGACACACTGTTTGAAATCGGCGGACAGGACGCCAAATACACCTATATTACCAACAGCGTGCCTTCAGACTACGCGATGAACGAAGCATGCAGTGCTGGAACAGGATCATTTCTGGAAGAATCCGCATTTGAAACCCTGGGTGTAAAAATGGAGGACATTGCCCAGATAGCTCTCAAGGGAAAAAATCCGCCGAATTTTAATGACCAGTGCGCTGCCTTTATCGCCTCCGATATTAAAAACGCTATTCATGAAGGTGTCCGTCATGAAGATATTGTAGCCGGTCTGGTCTACTCAATATGCATGAACTATTCAAACAGGGTTAAGGGTAACCGTCCAGTTGGAGAAAAAGTCTTTATGCAGGGCGGAGTTTGCTATAATAAGGCAGTTCCCCTTGCTATGGCAGCACTCGTGGGCAAACCGATCATCGTACCACCCATGCCTGGCCTGATGGGTGCCTTTGGTGTTGCACTGGAGGTTAAAAAGAGAATTAAAACAGGTCTTATGGAAGAAAAAGATTTCGATTTGGAGGTCCTTGCCAGTCGAGAAGTTATTTACAAAAAACCTTTTATCTGTAAAGGCGGAAAACAAAAGTGTGACCGGCGATGTGAAATAGCCGTAATAGAGCTTGAAGGCAAGAAATATCCCTTTGGAGGAGCCTGCAACCGATATTATAATTTGAGGCATGATGTTAATTACAGCCTTGAAAAACTCGACCTTGTACGAATCAGGCAGGAGCTAATATTTGAAAAATACGCTGGAAAATTTAGGGCAAAAAAGGGACAACCCTGCAAGGGAAAAATTGGAATAAACAGGAGTTTTATCGTCAATACCTATTATCCCCTCTACTCCACTTTTTTTGTAGAAATGGGATTTGAACCAATTATTGCAGATTATCCCTCACAGGAGGGAATTGACCAGCGAAACGCAGCGTTTTGCTATCCGGGTGAGCTTTCTCACGGCTTTTTCCACTCACTTTTAAAAATGGAAAACCCGCCTGAATTTCTTTTTCTACCACATTTTAAATCGGTTCCTGTTGAAAACGGCAATAAAAGATCTCATTCCCAGGTCTGTCCCTTTGTTCAGGGTGAAACTTTCTATCTTCAAACAACGTTTTCAAAAAAACTTGAAAAACTAAAGAAAAAAGGAACAAAAGTTTTAGCACCCCTTCTTGATTTTCAAGAGGGGCTGGAAAAGGCTGAGAAACCGTTGCTTGCAACGGCTTCTCAAATGGGTATCAGTCGAAAAAAAGCCAAAAGTGCTTTTAAAAAAGCACTGATGCAACAAGCAAAGTGCTTGGCCAAAATGAAGGAGATAGGGAAAAAAGCTCTTATTGAGCTTGAAACTGATCCGGAAAAAATGGCAGTTGTAATATTCGGCCGTCCATATAATGGATTTGCTGATGAAGCACATATGGGAATTCCCCGAAAGCTTGCTTCAAGAGGTATTCTTTGTATGCCTTTAGACTTTCTTTCTTTTGAGGATGAAAAAACAAAGCGACATATGTACTGGGGAATGGGTCAGGTCATATTGAAAGCTGCAAGATTTGTTAAAAAACATCCCCAGCTTTTCGGAACCTATATCACCAATTTTTCCTGCGGCCCGGATTCATTTGTTATCGGATATTTCAGAAATATTATGGGCCGAAAGCCTTCCCTGACCCTTGAGCTTGACAGCCATACGGCCGATGCTGGTCTTGAAACCAGGCTCGAAGCTTTTCTTGATATTATCTGTGCGTACAGGCAACTTGTAACGCGCAAACAGATACCTTTAGAAATACCAAATTTTCAGCCTGCTCGAATTATATTTGACAATGGTACGGCAAAAGTAGTGACATCCTCTCAAAAAGCACTTACGATCAATGACCCTCGTATAACAATGCTTCTCCCTTCCATGGGAAAAATTGCCACTGATTTATTAGCGGCAGTATTTCGTGGTGTTGGAATTAACGCTAAAGGACATGCGCCTTCAGACGAAAAAATTCTAAAACTTGGCCGTGGCAATACCTCTTGTAAGGAATGTCTTCCACTTGTTCTTACAACCGGAATCTTGCTTAACTATATTAAAAATACAAGGAAAAAAGACGAAGTTCTTGTTTATTTCATGGCAACAGGTTCCGGCCCCTGCCGTTTTGGCCAGTATGCAATCTTTATGGAAGATCTGATAAAAAAACTTGAAATCCCTGATGTGGCCTTACTTTCCCTGACATCAGAAAACTCTTACATAGGAATGAAGAATGGATTCGAACGAAAGGGATTTTGGGCGCTTATCATATCCGATGTCATGGAAGACATCCGCTCAATGATACTTGCTAACGCAACTGATGTCGATTCAGCAATGAGGATATTCGATAAAGAACTTATCCTGATATCCGTCGAACTTGAAAGGGGTGATTTCTCATCGCTTGAAACACAGCTTTTAAAAACAGCCGATAGCCTTGGCCGGATCCCCATGAAGCGTCCGTCAAGGGAAGTCCCCGTTATTTCGTTAACAGGTGAAATTTTCGTCAGAAGAGATTCTTTGTCTCGCCAGTTCTTAACCGAAAAACTTGCAAAAAAGGGCTTTGCATCCATCTGCTCACCGATCGCTGAGTGGGTTCATTACTCCGACTATCTTGTTGATAAAGGACTCACCGACTATCAAATGACAAAAAAGGAAAAGCTGACATTTTTCATCAGGAAAAAGTTCATGGCCAAAGACGAAAGGCGTATCAAGTCCATATTATCCCAGTCCGGTCTTGTTCATTCTCAGCCGATTAATGTCAGGTCAATACTTGATAATGGCAAACCATATATATCAGAGAACTTAACCGGCGAAGCCATATTGACTATAGGAAGCTCAATGTCAGAAATAGCGGTAGACTCCTGTGGTGTGATTGCCATCGGGCCATTTGGCTGCATGCCCAATCGCCTTTCTGAAGCTATTTTAAATGAAACAATGAACCGGGAAGAAAAGCTGAAAACTAACCCAAAGAATAAACGGCTTCGCACCATCCTTTCAGATACAGAAAACCTGCCTTTTCTTGCCATTGAAAGTGACGGTTCGCCTTTCCCACAGTTGATAACTGCAAAACTCGAAGCATTCTGCCTACGTGCAGAGCGTCTGCATAATAAAATGCTTAATCAAAACTGAAATTCCGATATTTCAACTTATTTATAATATAATTGAGTGGCCGGGGAGACTTTCTGCAGACAGATATCCACAACGGCGATGATCGTCTCTGCCTGTATGATCTTAATGCAGATGAAAGGGGTGTGTACAGAGGATACTGTAATCACTTTTTTTTACTTGTGCGGGCTTATGGGTGATTCCCCAGACGAACAGGGCAGAGATTGAAAAACTCCCCGATCCCTCATGTAATTAAAATGTGACTATTTTTTTTCTTGATACACCAGCACTTTTATTCTATATTCACATTTAAAAAAACTGATTGGTATCTTTAAGCATGAGAAAGGAAAACATGAAGTCAAAATTTTTAACATTTTTCGTTATTTTTATTTTGTGCATCTCAATCATCACTACCAGCTGTATAACCGCACCGGAACCTGAAAATAAAAATGCTCCCCAGTGGGTGAATTCAGTTCCCCATGATGAAACGTACTTTTACGCTGTAGGGATATCAGGCCCGACCCGCAATATTAAAGATGCGTGGAACCAGGCAATCCAGCGTGCTCGCGCGGAATTAGGTAAAACAATCATCACGCATATAACCAGCCACGACCTAATCATTACTACCACCGATGGTGAATATTCATCACAGCTTATTGAGGCCCTGTCCGATACGGAACTTAACTTCACTGAAGTAATTGAGCGATGGTACGACCGAAACGGCATCTACGGTCTGCCTGATTTTTATTATGTTCTAGTCAGGTTGGAAAAAAAGAGAGCGGAAATCCTCTTAAGAGGTTTAAAATAACCGACTTTTTATTTGAGCCTGATATGCTCGTCTCAAAGGTTATAACGGGTTGATATTAGGCAGTTAGGTTTTACCATTTTTGATTGGAAACGGTGGGCATTTCACTGTCAACATAAGTAAAAACAATATTTTAGACCATTTTCATTAAGGAGAAACGATGGATTACACTCTTTCTACTGAACAGGAGATTTTGCGTGAATCGGTTCGTAGCTTTGCAGAAAACGAAATTAAGCCGGTTGCGAAAGAGCTGGATGAAAAAGAAGAATTTTCATACGAAACCATGCAAAAGATGGCTGAGCTCGGTCTCTTTGGAATATTTGTTTCAGAACAGTACGGCGGCCAAGGCATGGACTATATATCATATATCATTGCAGTTGAGGAAATTGCCAGGATTGACGGCTCGCATGCTGCAACAGTAGCTGCGGAGAATTCCCTTGGAATCGGGCCCCTTTACTATTTCGGGAACGAAGAGCAAAAGAAAAAATACCTTCCTAAACTTTGCAGGGGGGAGACACTCTGGGGTTTTGGGTTAACTGAACCCAACGCGGGCTCGGATGCCTCAAATTCAAAGACCACTGCCGTTTTAGACGGCAATGAGTGGGTGATTAACGGATGTAAGATCTTCATTACAAATGGTGCCGCTAAAATTAGTGCCGGAGCAACCGTCTTGTGCCGCACCGGCACCCGTGACGATGGTCGGCCAGAACTTTCCTGTATCATTGTGGAGGCAGGCACCCCTGGCTACTTGGCAAAGGAAATGCATGGTAAAATGATGTGGCGGGCATCCAATACCAGTGAGCTGTATTTTGATGATTGCCGTGTGCCAAAGGATAATCTTCTCGGTCCGAGAGGAAATGGATTCCACCAGATGATGCAAACTTTGGACGGCGGTCGTCTTTCCATTGGCGCCATGGGTCTGGGTGGTGCCCAAGGTTGTCTTGATATGGCGCTGAAATACACCAATGAAAGGGAGCAGTTCGGCCGCCCCATCGCAAAATTTCAGGTGAACGCTTTTAAGCTGGCCGACATGGCCATGGAAATAGAATGTGCACGCTTGCTTCTTTACAAGGCATGCTGGCTGCGCGATAACGATAAACCCTTTTCCAAAGAAGCAGCCATGGCAAAACTTTACTGTTCCGAAACGATGTATCGATGTGCAAACCACGCGGTTCAACTCCACGGTGGTTATGGCCTGATGAAGGAGTACGATGTGGAAAGATTTTACAGGGATCAGAAACTATTGGATATTGGCGAAGGAACATCGGAAGTGCAGCGTATCGTTATTGCAAGACACATCGGTGCATTATGATTGATGGCATCGTAAAAACTCATCTGCTGCGTTGTAACAGTTTTTCAGGAACTCGACATACTATGTGCTTAGTCTCGTCCCCGAAAAACCGCTACGCCTTGTATATGAGCTTTTTTACTTAGCCATCCGGCGTTTATTCAAAAACTTATTACAAGATCATCATAATGGGTTCATTTGCAATAAATCTTTTATCAATAGACTGTTGTGGAGATTAAAATGGAAGAAAATGCTCGAAAACCTCAAATCGTAGTAGACTCTTTTGAAGAACTGACGGGTGAGATTTCACCAAGAACCACAAAGGGTGTGGAAGAAATAGGCAAACGGATAAAATCCCTAAGAAAAGGAAAAGGGCTTTCTTTAGATGAGTTGTCAAGCCTGACTGGTTTTGATGTTGAGCTGCTTTCCAATATAGAAGAAGATAGCATACAGCCACAACTCGGAACGCTTATCAAACTGTCAAAAGCTCTTGACAGCGCCTTTGGCCGTATTGTTTCGGGTGTTGGAAACAAGCTTTTTTCAATCACTCGTAAAAATGAACAGAAAATTGTATCAAGATCTACATCCCAAAAAGGCAAAAAACAGCTCTACACCTATAAGGGTCTTGCCCCGGAAGTAAAAGGTCGCCATATGGAGGCCATGATTGTTCAACTTGAGGAAAATCCCGACCCGGAGCCTTCGATTCATGAAGGAGAGGAATTCATTTATGTCTTAGATGGAGTTGTATCCCTCAAAATTGGAGAAGATTCATTCACTCTTGAACCAGGAGACAGTGTTTATTACCTTTCCACCACACCTCATCTGATAGCAGCAAAAAGCGGAAAAGCGACTATTTTGGCCGTACTTTATGAAGGTTAATTCTTTGCAAACCATAAAAGGGGTGGCTTTTACAAGCCACCCCTGTAATTAGGATAGAAATTTTAATAAACGATAAATGATGTTTAGTGTATCGTGATCTGCTTTGGCTTTTCCTCTTCAGGTTTCGGAATATCTATTTTCAATACACCGTCCTTAAAATCAGCTTTGATCTTATCAGGATTCAATCCTACGGGCAAAGTAAAAGCCCTGTGAAATTTGCCAAAGCATCTTTCCCTTTTGTAATAATTTTCCTCTTTGGCTTCGTTTTCAAAGGAGCGCTCACCTTTGAGAGTTAAAACTCTGTCCTTTAAATCGATCTCAATATCTTTTTTGTCTAAGCCAGGCAGTTCAGCTTTTATAATAATATTGCTGTCATTATCATAAATATCTACAACCGGGTTCCAACTGGTCATTGCCAATTCATCATTTTCTCGGCTTGGCATAAAAAAATCATCATCAAAAAACCGGTTAAACGGATTGTGAAACCTTGCCATATCTCTTAATGGTGTCCATCTTACAATATTCATAATAGTTTCCTCCTTTCATTGATTTTTTACATTTGTTCCTGACTGTTCATTTATTCAGGTCATTTTACATTTCCTTAGCAATATGTTAAGAACAATTTATTATATGTCAAGAAAAAATATATATTAATTATTGCATTACTATAAATAATATTTACATTAAGGTAATAGAAGTTTAAGGCTGTTTAAAACAAAAATGCAAAGGGCAGGAAAATGGAAAAAGATAATGACATAAAAGCAATATTATTACCCGAGCCTTCATCTTTAGATTTAAGAGGAAAACAGTCCGTCAGAGCCACATTCAAATTAACGGAAAAATCGATACACGCAATAAATGTTGTATCCGTGCATTTGGGAATTAAACAAAAATCTCTTTTCGATCATTTAATTGAGGATAAAAAGTGTTTGAAATTAATTGCCGGCAAAATAGAAGATGAGGTATTCTCCAAACTAAATCGTATTCAAAAGACCTATGTTTTAAGCCGCAGGACGCTATTATCCCTTGATCAAACAGCTAAAATTTTCCATGCGCCCCGTGATGCTTTAGTGGAGTACTCCATTCAAAGGCTTATCCCTGTAATTGCCGAGGAAAGAGAAAAACATAGAAAACGTAAGCTCATTTTAAATGAGATGACAAAACATCTGGAACTTGGAGAAAAGATTTTACAGAAATCAGAAAAATTATTGGGCAAAGACGATCCGGTTTATGGCAAATTCGAATCCGTAATGGCTGCCTGCGAAAACGCTTATAATAATATAGAATTATTTATTGAAAAGGGTGAAATAATAGAAGAATTCTAATTAATGCCTGCTTAAAACCATAAATGACAACCCAAACTTGATCCACCGTGGCCGTCTCATTTTGACCGCACTTTTAGATAGGAATCGGGTTTGTGGAACTCATGCCGGCTCATCGCCGCTTTCCAATCGGGATGATGTATAAGGGCTCCTCGTTTTTAGGCAGGCTTAATATTTTACTGACTTTTTGATAATTAAATGCACCGATCGTAACCACTCCCAGCCCCAAAGCTGTCGCCTGAAGGCAAACATTCTGAGCCGCATGTCCGATTTCCATGTGAACATATTTAATGCCCCTATCACC
>CAJHXW010000166.1_pt1 | contig 10922 bp, 9 predicted proteins | sample 9198581 | NCBI WGS metagenome assembly CAJHXW01 (sample SAMEA7708328, study PRJEB35096) | sediment metagenome | biome: marine neritic benthic zone biome [ENVO:01000025]; feature: sediment [ENVO:00002007]; material: shallow marine sediment [ENVO:03000034] sea grass bed [ENVO_01000059] ...
CAGAATTAAACCATTTCATATTATAAAAACAGTCTATGTCTATTAATGTTTATCAGTGACTATTAAGGAGCACTTATGCTTGTCGAAATTAAAGTCCCCAGTGTTGGAGAATCGGTCACCGAGGCCATTCTTGTCCAATGGTTTAAAAAGGACGGCGATATGGTAAAAAAGGGTGAACCACTTTTTTTAATTGAAACCGATAAGGTTACCCTGGAAGTAGAATCCGAGGTAAACGGCGTATTGAAGATTGCGGTTGCCGAAGAAGAGACGGTGGCCATCGGTGCTGTGATAGGTACCATTGACACTGAAGCGGCTTCGGGTAAAGCCGCAACTCCGGAAGATCTACCGGCTACTGCAGAAACCGCATCTGCAAAACCTGAAAAAGCTTCTTTACCTGAACCAACTCCTGCTTCTTCCCTTACAACTGTGCCTTCGCATGAGGCTGCTGCCGACATGATTCTTTCACCTGCCGTTAGGCGTATAGTGTCCGAGAAAGGCATCGATGTCACCCGCATCACCGGAACCGGCCCTAGTAGTCGGATAACCAAAGCGGATGTTTTACTCTACCTGGAACAGACGTCCGCTGGAAAACCGGATCAACTTTCCGGTGTTTCTGAATCTAACGCAGCAGAGACTGCACCGGTTTCGAATAAAACAGCGGAGATGACTTCACGAAAGCCGATGACCCCAATTCGTCAACGGATCGCCGCCCGTCTGTTGGAGGCAAAACAGAACACTGCCATGCTGACCACCTTCAATGATATCGACATGAGCCAGGTGATAGCCATTCGCACCCGGCATAAAGAGTCATTTTTAAAAAAACACGGCGTTTCCCTGGGATTTATGTCATTTTTCATCAAGGCCTGTGTCGAGGCTTTAAAGGAGTTTCCCGAAATTAACGCCTTTGTTGACGGTAAGGAATTTATCTATCATAATTACTATCATATCGGAATTGCCATCGGATCTGGAAAGGGTCTGGTGGTACCGGTGATACGTCACTGCGAAAATCTCACCATGGCCGGTATGGAGCAGGCCATTGTCGATTATGTTGCTAAAATCAAGGAAAACCGTCTTGATCTGACCGATCTTGAGGGGGGTACCTTTACCATCACCAATGGAGGTGTATTCGGCTCTTTGCTGAGCACGCCAATCCTGAACACTCCTCAAAGCGCTATCCTTGGAATGCACCGAATTGAAAAACGACCGGTGGTTGTGGATGATGAGATTGTTGCCCGCCCCATGATGTATGTGGCTCTCAGTTATGACCACAGAATTGTAGATGGTCGAGAGGCGGTTACTTTTTTAAAGTTTATCAAGGAATTCGTCGAGAACCCTAAACAGAATATTATGGAGACTTAGTTATGGCCCAAACAGAAGATTTTGATCTTATTATTATCGGTGGCGGACCCGGAGGTTATGTGCAGCAGTACGTGCGGTCCAACTCGGGATGAAAGTTGCCTGCATAGAAAAAGAAGACCGATTAGGTGGTGTCTGCCTCCGAATTGGTTGCATACCCAGCAAAGCACTGCTCGATTCCAGCGAATATTTTCATCTGGCAAAGGACAAACTTGCCGAACATGGCATTAAAACCGGCCGGGTATCCCTCGATCTTACAACCATGATGACCCGCAAAGATAAAGTGGTTAAAGAACTTACCCACAATGTTCGTCGGCTCCTGGAAAGAAATAAAATTGAAATTTTCCAGGGGACGGGTAGCCTTGCAGGAGATAGCCGGGTTGTGGTTTCCAAATCAGCTGAAAAAGGAAAGGAAGAAACTCTTCAAGGCAAGAAGATTTTGTTGGCCACCGGCAGCGAACCAATGTCGGTCCCCGGTATGGCATTTGATGGCAATCACATCATCAGTTCAACTGAAGCATTGAGGCTGGACACCGTACCCAAACATCTGGGTATTGTGGGAGGCGGCTATATTGGTCTGGAACTGGGATCGGTTTGGCTGCGCCTGGGGGCTCAGGTCACCGTAATTGAAATGCTGCCCAAGATCGCCACTTTGCTGGACGGCCAGGTGGGACGAACCTTGCAGAGAATTCTTAAAAAGCAGGGTTTTGATATCCGACTCAAAACCAAAGTCACCGAGGCCAAAGTGGTAAACCGTAAAGTCCAAGTTACCATTGAAGCCAATGGCAAAAAGGAAAATCTCAGATTTGATCGTCTTTTGGTTGCAGTGGGACGCCAGCCGCTTACCCGCGGGTTGAACCTGGAAAAAGCCGGTGTCAGTGTTGATCCAAAAACAGGCCAGGTGCCGGTGAATGAAAAGTTCCAGACCAATATCCCCGACATTTATGCCATCGGCGACATGATACCCGGACCCATGCTGGCCCACACGGCTTCAGCCGAAGGAATTGCCGCGGTGGAATGCATGGCCGGGCTTCCTGGTAATGTCAACTATGACGCTATTCCATCAGTGATCTATACAGCCCCGGAAGTAGCCTCCGTCGGCCTTACCGAAGAACAGGTCAAAGAACGCGAAATTCCTTATTGCGTCGGCACCTATCCTTTTACCGGCACTGGACGGGCGCGCTGCATGGGCGAAACCGACGGTTTTGTCAAAATTATTTCTCAAGGTAAATCGGATCGTATCCTGGGGGTCCATATTATTGGTGCCCGTGCAGCAGATATCATTGCCGAATGCGTGCTGGCACTGGAGTTTGGAGCCAGTTCAGAGGATATTGCTCGAACCGTTCACGGCCATCCGACATTTTCGGAAGCTTTGATGGAAGCCGCAGCTGCTACTCGCAAATGTGCGATATACTCTTCTTAGACGCGACCGGTATTTTATTTCAAACTCCTGTTTGGATGTTATCAAATGACATCCTGGCTATAGTCCGGAAGATAGCTGTTTCTTCGTCTTATAGTTATTCTCATAAATATGTTCCGTTTTAAATAAGAAAACTGTTTGAGTATATTAGTACGCCTCCGGCGGATTAAGAAAGAACGTGTGCGCCATATTGCCAATTTGCTAGTATTATTTCTGATACTAAAATCAATTATAATATTCACGATCTGTTCTTTCTTTACGATCTCTTATATATGAGTTTTTCATCGTTTAAGACGTAATATATTTTAGGACTTTTCTTATCCTGTCACCGTGCTAACTCTATGCTTCTGCCGATACTTCATCGCAAGGGGTCTGGTCCTGAAACGGGGAACAAGTGCAACTACAATGCCCGCAAAAGCACCGAAGGGGAATCTTTGAACCAACTTGGATTGCTCTATGTTATGGGCAATTTTCCCGGATCCGGCCGGCAGCTGGCAAACAGTTCTCCAGGATACAGGAACTTGTCCTAAAATTGTTTTAATGATTTGTTTTATCTCCAGAACACTGAAGAATCTGGCATGATTAAAAATGGTTTTTGTAAATATTCCCCTGACCCGTCGTTCGATTCCTTTAATTGCATATTTGTTGAGTACACCGATAAATATTCTGTCTTTTGCAACCCTGCAGGCCTCCTCTATAGCCTTTTGGGGGTCGTCTACAAATTCAAGGGTTGTCACCAGACATGCAAAATTAAAGGAATTGTCATCAAATGGAAGATCTTCTGCAAATCCGCGATAAAGTTCTACGCGATTTCCCAGGTTATTTACTGTAATATCAAGCATATATGGAGATGGGTCAAGGCCGGTCACATTAAGACCCTTTTTTATAAAAGGCAAAAGACTGGCTCCGGTTCCGCAGCCTATATCGAGCAGCGCTTCTCCCCGCATCGGACTGAGCATTTCTAGCATAAGCCGACTTTCAAGATCAGCGGCAAACCTGTTCTGTGGGCTATTAAACCACTGCTCATATGCTTTGGCATCATTAAAATCGAATACATAACCCATAAAATACAATTTAGATAAAAAAACAGACTTTATCAAGAGGCAGTTTCAAAATATTACCCACTTATGGCGGAATTCAAGTTCAAGTCGAAGATCCGGGGGTCAGCTCCGTTTATTATCAGATTTTGTCGTCTTCTTTTGTTGAGCATCCCTGTTTTTTTTAATAAAACGGCCTTTTTTCGTTCTATCGCCGGATTGGTCTTTATGGGCAGGCGATGCAGGCCTGTTTTGCTTTTCAGGTGGCGGACCAAAACCGAAAAAAGCACCAGGATAAGAGCTTCTTTTTATTTTTGCAGAGGTTTTTTGTCTGAGAGGGCGTTTTTTCCCCTGTGTGGGTCTATGCGGGGATCTTTTACTTCGATCACGGGGAGTAGTTAGAACCGGGCCGGCCTTGTCTTCTGTAAACCAGTCATCTTCAGGCCAGACAACCGGAATTTTATAGCCGAGCATTTCCTCAAGGGGTTCAAGATGAAAAACATATTTCTCGCATGCAATTGATAAGGCTTGTCCGGCTTTTCCTGCCCTTGCAGTACGGCCGATCCGATGAATATAATTTTCTGAATCCTGGGGCAGATCGTAATTGATTACATGGCTTATATCCTCGACATGGATACCTCTTGAAGCGACATCCGTTGCAACTAGAATCTTTATATGGCCATCCTTAAACCGCGCCATCAGCTTAAACCTTTTGCTCTGAGGAAGATCACCCGTAATCCCCTCGGCAGGCCATCTGTTCCCTTTTAGTTTTGATGTCAGCCATTTTACGCCGGCTTTCGTGTTTACAAAGATAAGGGCACGTAACCAGTCCTCTTTTTTCAGCAAACCTAAAAGAAGCGGTAACTTTTGTTCGTTGCCGACATGAAACAAAGACTGTTCAACTCCTTCTACAATTACCTCTTCAGGGGTGATTGAGATAAATTCAGGCAGGTTCATATATTCGTAAGTCAGCTCCATGACGCGAAAAGAGAGTGTTGCAGAAAAAAGCATCGACTGTCTTTTTTCATAATGGGGCAATTTGCTCATTAAATAGAGCATATCTTTTTCAAAACCAAGATCAAGAAGACGATCAGCCTCATCAATAACCAGCAACTTAATACCGCTGGCTTTAAAAATACCCTGCTTTAAATAGTCGATAATCCTTCCGGGAGTGCATATGATAATATCCACGCCCTTACGCAGTGTTTCGGCCTGCTTTTGGTAGTCAACCCCGCCGACGACCTGAGTGATTCTCAAGCCGGTATGCCGTCCGATGGCCATTGCCTCCTCATAGATCTGCCGGGCAAGTTCCCGGGTTGGTGCGACAATAAGTGCCGATGGCATTTCGGATCGATGCTCATGCAAAGAAAAAAGCCGGCAAAAGACTGTTACCAGAAAAGCGGCTGTTTTTCCTGTGCCTGTTTGTGCCTGACCGGCAACATCCCTGCTAGTCAGAGATACGGGAAGGGTTTGAGCCTGAATGGGAGTACAAAAGGTAAAACCGGCATCCTTTAGGCCGGATATGATCTCTGCCGGCAGTTTAAACTCATCGAATCGGGTACGGGTTAAAAATTTAGGCTTTCCCGCCCGTTGGATGGATATCTGCGATTCAGACACGTCTGGCATGGTTCCCTCTTAATTTCATCAAAAGGTTTTTCACGTATGATCATCATCTGTCTTATTGCAGTTATAACCTTTTTTCATAATTTTGCAAGCAAACATAGTCTTTAAGAAGATATAGGCCACCTAAACACTTGAAGCAGAATCGCTATTATGTTACTTGATAAACATAAGACGGTCTCGTAAAAAGTCCAACTTCTGCGATGTGCTGCATTTCGTAATCATTCAACGTACGAGAAGTGGGTCTCATGATTCCAAAATTTGCACGCCTTTTTATCCCGTTGCTTTTTAGCGGGGGAATTTAAACTTTTTACGAGACCGTCTAAATTGGACATTCAAATAACTAAAGCATAACTTTCGAATATGATTGACATTTAGATGCCACACATTTTTCTTATACCACTAAATATAAAGGGAGCATAAATAATGAAAAAGACAAATCAATCTGCATCATCACTGTTAAATAAAGAAGATTGTATTTTAATTGTGATAGATATGCAAAATAAGCTGGTTCCTGTCATTTCACAGGCTGACAAGGCGATTGAAAATGTGATAAAGATGGTTAAGCTGGCAAAGATACTTCAGCTTCCCATTGTTCTTACCGAGCAGCAAAATCTCGGAGAGACCGCTGAGGAAATTCGATCGGAAATTAAGGACATTGAGCCGATTTCTAAAATAACATTCAGCTGTTTCGGCTTAGAAGCGTTTAGCAACCACATCCGCCAGTTTAACAGAAAAACGTTAATTTTAACAGGAATAGAGTCTCATATCTGTGTCACGCAAACGGCTCTTGATGCACCGGCTGAATACAGCATACAGGTTGTAAGTGATGCTGTGGCTTCACGCGCTCCTCACAATTGGAAGATTGCTATGGACAGGATGCAAAAAAACGGTGCGACTATCACATCAACGGAGATGCTCATGTATGAATTACTCAAAAAGGCCGGTACTGATGAATTCAGAGCAGCTCTGCCGCTTGTAAAATAAAGAAATTACCGCTAAAGGAAACGGAAAATAGCATAAGTGGATCACCTCCAAAAGAGTTGATTCTCATTAAGGGTCGAGGATTCCAGGATCCGTGTGAAATGCTTAAAAATTTGGTAAAAACTGAATGAGCTTTGTTTAAAACCGCAATTACGAGCGAGTCAAATAGCTAAATTTCTTTACCGGAGGAAATTCCTATCAGCTTGCTGCAGGGTACTTTTCAATACTTATAAATCAACGAAACGTTTTCCAAAAAGAAGAGCAGGTGTCAAAAGAATGCTCAAGGCGATGATTAAATCACTGAAAAACAAGCACTCGAATCCTGGAATCCCCGACCCCTTGTACCCTTTCTTCCAATAAATTGGGAGGAGAACAACTTAAGTTAATATTATGAAAGAATTCTTTAAAGTAACGGATTTAGATCGGGTACTTAAATACACCTTCGACTTTCCTGCAGTAGATACCGAAAAAGTTCATTTGTCTAATATGACAGGAAGGATACTTGCCGATAATATTGTGTCGGATATTGATCTGCCGGATTTTTCCCGTTCCACCATGGACGGATATGCAGTCCGGGGATCATCAACCTTTGGAGCGACAGAAGGAAATCCCGCCTATCTTGCTGTAAAAGGCTCGGTAGCCATGGGCGAATCACCGGATTTTTCAATCAGCACAGGCGAGGCCGCCAGAATATCCACAGGCGGTATGTTGCCGGACGGTTCTGACAGTGTTGTAATGATTGAACACACAGAAGCCCTGGATGAAACAACTATCGAAATTTATAAAAGTGTGGCTCCCGGACAGCATGTTGTTGAAGCGGGGGAGGATATTAAATCAGGGGAGGTCGTTCTTGCGTGCGGGCAGGAATTAAGGCCCCAGGAAACCGGTCTTTTAGCTGCCCTGGGAAAAAAAGAGGTCGTGGTTTACAAGAAACCGGTCATCGGCATCATATCTACAGGAGACGAAATTGTGCCGGTTGATAAAGTTCCAGGATCTGGGCAAATTCGCGATATCAACACATATACACTGTCCGGCCAGGTTCAGGAAGCAGGCGGAACGCCGGTTACTTTTGGGATCGTTAGCGATGATTACGATGCCCTTTATAGCAAATGTTCTGAAGCTCTCCTGCAATCAGACATGGTATTAATTTCAGGGGGCAGCTCAGTGGGTACGCGCGATTATACAATAGAAGTGCTGTCAAATCTGCCTGACTCCAGCATACTTGCACACGGAATCTCCATAAGTCCCGGGAAACCAACCATACTGGCAAAGACACAAAATAAAGCCTTCTGGGGCCTTCCCGGCCACGTCACTTCTGCCATGGTTGTTTTTAAAACTGTGGTGCTGACTTTTATCAGGCATATAGCAGGCAGCACTTCGCTAAATGATGAAAATTTGCATCTTCCCGCTAATCTTAGCAGAAATGTATCATCCGCCCAGGGGCGAGTTGATTTTATCCGCGTGCGTTTGCTTGAAAGAGATGGCGCTTTATGGGCGGAGCCGATACTCGGCAAATCCGGTCTGATTAATACCATGGTAAAAGCTGATGGCCTTATTGAGGTGGGGATGAACACGGAAGGCCTCGATAAGGGCAGTCAGGTGCAAGTTATCCCTTTATAAAAATTCATGGTCTCGAAAAAATTGTCAAGAGACCTGACAGGATAAATAAGATTAACTATCAAGATTACCTGGATAATTTTTATCCTGAGTATCATGTAAATCCTGTCAAAAAAACAGGAAATGGTTATGCATAAAAAACGAAATGTATATCTAAAAAAGAAAACGCTTGAAGAGGCCCGGGAAATTCTTTTCCAACAATTTCCGGTTTTCGGGTTGTCCGGCAGCGAAATGGCTTCTGTCCCGCAAGCTGTGGGCCGTGTGCTTGCCAAGCCTGTCTTTGCCAGGCTTTCCTCTCCTAATTTTCATGCTTCGGCGATGGACGGAATTGCGGTAAAAGCGGAAACTACTTTTGGCGCAAATGAGACCAGACCCAAGGAACTTATTATCAGCAAGGATGCTTTTTATGTCAATACCGGTCATGTGATGCCTGAAAACACCGATGCGGTGATTATGATTGAATATATCATGATTAAAGACGAAAACCGTGTGGTGATCGAGGCGCCTGCTTTTCCGTGGCAGAATGTCCGGAAGATGGGGGAAGATATTGTGGCAACTGAACTTTTATTTCCTCAAAATCATGTGATTACACCGTACTGTGTGGGAGCACTTCTATCCGCCGGTATCTTTTCTGTGGCCGTTAGAAAAAAACCAAGCATATTGATCATACCAACCGGTTCGGAGCTTGTTGACTGGCGTGACTTTGACCTTGATCAGCTAAAACCGGGTGAAGTGCTTGAATCGAATTCTTATGTTATCGGCAGCCTGGTTGAATCGTGCGGGGGCATGTTCTCCCACCATGACAAGGTGATGGATGATGCCCAAAAGATAAAAAGAGCTGTTTTAGGTGCAGCGGGCAGTGATTTTCAAATGGTGCTGATTATCGGGGGATCGTCAGCAGGATCGGAAGATTATGCAAAAAAAGTCATTACCGATTTAGGCGAAGTACTCGTACATGGTGTGACCATGATGCCCGGAAAACCCGTGATTATCGGAGAAATAGAGGGCAAACCCGTATTCGGCATACCGGGATATCCTGTATCAGCCATTATTGCCTTTGAACAGTTTGTCAGGCCTTTGATTTACTCAATGCTGGGTCAGCCGGACACGGAAAGAACCACCGTTGAAGTGAAGCCCACGAGAAAAATCGCATCCAAACTCGGTGTGGAAGAATTCTTACGGGTTAAGCTGGGTGAAGTCAGCAAAAGAGTTGTTGCCACACCTCTTCCCAGAGGTGCCGGCTGCATCACATCCATTACAGAGGCAGACGGTATTATCAGGATACCGAATCATATGGAAGGATTAAAAGATAACGAGCCTGTGTTTGCAGAACTTTTACGTCCCCTCTCTTTAATTCAAAATACGATCGTTGTTGTGGGAAGCCATGACAATACCCTTGATGTTTTAGCCGACCAGCTAAAGGCAAGGCAAGGCAACCTGACGCTTTCGTCCAGCCACGTAGGCAGTATGGGCGGACTGATGGCCATCAAGAAAGGAGTATGTCACCTGGCAGGATCACATCTTCTCGACACAGAAGACGGGTCGTATAATATTTCCTATATAAAAAGATATATACCAGAGGAAAAGGTCAATCTGGTCAATCTGGTGATAAGGGATCAGGGGCTGATTATACAACCAAACAATCCAAAACAAATAAAAGGAATCGAAGATCTCGGCCGTAATGATATCGGGTTTATAAACAGGCAGGGGGGTTCAGGCACAAGGATTCTGCTCGATTACAAGTTAAAGCAGCTTGGCATCGATCCTGAATCAATAAATGGATACGAGGACGAAGAGTTTACCCATATGGCCGTAGCCGTTGCGGTATTAAGCGGCATGGTTGATGTCGGTCTGGGCATCTATGCTGCAGCAAAGGCCTTAAATCTTGATTTTATACCTGTGGTTACGGAGCAGTACGATCTGGTTATTCCAGAAATATATTTTGACTCGGAAAATATTCAAATTCTGCTTGAAACCATAAATGGCACAGATTTTAAAAAACGTGTTCAAGCACTGGGTGGATACAGTACGGAAAAGACCGGAACAGTAACTCGTTGTTAGTAGTTTGTTATCCATTGCTTAATTTTGTCTTTTGATTTGATATTTAATGAATGTTCAGGTCACTAAACAGTACCACTTTCTCAAACTTTTAACATTTTGTAATTACAATGCATTGCACTTGAGCCCCTGAATCCTTGACCCCTTGGCCCTTAAGATCACTCCAACTCTTGTGGAGATGATCCTATTATTATCATGAAATACAGACTTATCGATCATACTGCCGATTTTGGTATCCATGTTTTTGGATCAGATTTAAAAGACCTTTTCTCCAATGCCGCTTTTGCCATGTTAGATCTGATTACTGACATCAAAAGCTTGAAAGGCACAGATGCGTCCGGGTTAAATATTAAGGGGGATGACCTGCCTGATCTTATGGTCAACTGGCTCAGGGAATTGCTGTATATCTGGAATGGAAAAGAAAAGCTGATCGAGTCTGTTGATATTATTTCTATTACCGAAAATGAACTTACAGCGAAGATTAAATTTGATTCCTTTGATCCTGCCAGACATAGTATAAGAAACGAAATAAAAGCAGTTACGTATCATCAGATTCAGGTTAACCAGGTTGCAGAGGGCTGGGAGTCAAAAATAATATTTGATGTCTAAGTAAAAAACTCATCTACTTCGTTGTAACGATTTTTGCTCTATTAAGGTATAATGTCTGGAAAAATGACAATCGAACTAAAAAAAATCGATGACTACCGCTGGGAAGTTCCCAAAACCGGTGCAATGCGTGTGCCCGGCATTATTTATGCCACTGAATCGATGTTAAAGGGCGAAAAGCAAAATGAGCCCCTAAAGCAGGTGGCAAATGTTGCCACGCTTCC
>CAJHXW010000216.1_pt1 | contig 10799 bp, 11 predicted proteins | sample 9198581 | NCBI WGS metagenome assembly CAJHXW01 (sample SAMEA7708328, study PRJEB35096) | sediment metagenome | biome: marine neritic benthic zone biome [ENVO:01000025]; feature: sediment [ENVO:00002007]; material: shallow marine sediment [ENVO:03000034] sea grass bed [ENVO_01000059] ...
ATAAAATTAGCAGACCAAGCAGTAAAAAGGAAACTAAAAGAAGTCTTTTTATAATAAATGATTTCTGTAACATTCATAAGAATATAGAAAAAAAGTCCTTGTTTCGTCAAGGTCTTTCCACGTAATAATCCTTTATGGTTTCCTTTTTAAAAAATTGAGTATTAGATCCTGACTGAACCAGCGTCGAGTGATTCCAGACTTTGTGCTAAGATTTCTAAACCAATTTAAATCAACTGCTTCTTTCTTAAAAATCAACCTTTGGACGATTTAAATGTTTGTTGTGCTATAGTAAATTCATTAAGCGGAAGAAGTGCCTAAAATTACAGTCCTTATATTTACTCTGCATATAATTGCCCTGTTTCATTGGCCGCTTGACTATGGAAGATAACAAAAAGATACGACGATTTGTATTTCAAACCGATGGGGTCTGCCCGCCTGAAATTCATTTTCAGATCAGTGAGGGTCTTCTCAAAGATGTTCGTTTTGTCGGCGGCGGATGCCCCGGGAATGCCAGACTGGTTTCCCGCCTTCTGGAAGGAAGGAGTTTGGAGGAGGCCGCGACGTATTTGGATGATATTGATTGCAGAAACAACACATCCTGTCCTGACCAGCTGGCGATGGCCATTAAGGCAGCCAAAAAGGGAGACATCCATCCTGCCGACTCCTTTCGTATAATGGCCGACCCTGATATCCATACCAGGATCGGTTTCGTCGGAGAACCGGCGGGCGATGATCAGGCCATGGAAAAAATCGTATCCCACATGGTTGAAATGGGTGTGAGTAAGGTCTATTGTCTGGGGAATCTCACCGGGAATTCCCCTCATAACCGGGAACTGATCCGATTTCTCCGGAAAAGGAACATATTAGCCGTTCAGGGGGCAAGGGACTGGCAATATGCACAGGGTGAGGAAAAAGACTTGCCGCCGCTCACTGCAAAGGAGAGAGACTGGCTGCTGCGGCTTCCTCAGGTTCTGGAATTCCGCTTAGGGCATAGAAAAGGGGTCACCTTTTTTGGCGAATATATTCAAAATTTCCCGGGTTTTTCGGATTATGAACCTTTTGCACTTGAAATGAATATGGTGTGCGGTTTGACAAATTTTATGCAGGACGAAACAGTTTTCCCCGCCCTCGAGGCCATGTTCCCGCAGTTTCGGGCAGACATTATTGTTTTCGGTCAGCAAAAGAAATGGGGCCACTGGCAGGTTGCAGAAAAGGAATTTGTAAGCATTGGCTCCGCAGCCCAGGATGGTGAACTCTCCTGGGGACTCCTTGAGATGGGGAAAGAATTCGAGTTTAAAACCATACAGATATAGTACAAAGAGGTATTTTCATGGCTAAACCGGTATTGATCGATGTGCTGTTGACGGATTTCAACCAGTGAATTGCCTGCGTCTACATGGCGGAATCGGTAAAGGTATTACCGGAAGATATCAAAGCACTCATCGATGTAAAGGAATGGGATATGCGCACGCGCGAGGGAGTTCAGCGCTTTAAAGAGCTAAAAGCCAAATCGCTTCCCAGCGTTGCACTCGATGAAGAACTGGTCTATGAGTCGTTAATTCCCATGCAGGAAGAGCTTATCGAGGAAATCCGCAGGCGATATAAAAACAAAAATCAGGGAGTATGACATGCATTTGGAAGACATAAACATCGAGGGATTCAAATCTTTTTCTGAAAAAACCAGCATGAGCTTTCAGCCCGGTATCGGAGTAATTATCGGGAACAACGGTGTTGGGAAATCGAATATTTTGGATGCCATCGTTTGGGCTCTGGGGGAAGATGACCTCAACAGGGTTCGCTGCTATGAAGAAGAGGAGTTGTTTTTTTCCGGTAGCAAAAATTATCCGCCAGCCTCCCGCATCAGGGTTGAGATGAGTTTTAGATCCGGGGAAGGAAAGGATGACCCGTTGACCTGGGTTGTTCGAGAGAAGACAAAGAAGGGAGAGGATAAATACTGGATCGAGGAGAAGCCATTCTCACGGAAAGACTATAGACAAAAGCTGAAAAATTTAGATCTTAAGCATTCGCTCAGAACCATTATAAGACAGGAGCAGATAAACGATATCCTGCTGTTGAATCCCTGGGAGCGTTTCAGGATGATTCAATCTGTGCTGGGAGTCCATTCTACAATGGCGCTTTCGAAAACCCTTCAAGATTCTATTTCACCCCTTTTTGAAAGATACATGTCATATCTGATGCCTTTAGGGGAGGTGAAGTTTGATATTATTTCGCGAAATGGCAAAAATGGTCTCGAAATAGAGGTCAATCTTCCCGGAAACCGGTTGCGAAAAACTCATCAACTCTCAGGAGGGGAGAAATCCATAACCAGCCTCGCCTTGAAGATGGCTGTTTTTAATAGGCTCGAGAGCCCGTTTTTTCTTCTCGACGAGGTTGAGCCTTCACTGGATTATACCAACCACAAGTCCATGCAAGCCTTTTTGAAAGACGTTTCCAAGGACAAGCAGTTGATCATGATCACTCATTTAAGAAGCACCATCGATCTTGCCAACACCCTTCACGGGGTAAGGACAAGGTGGGACGGGTCTTCATTTATGAAATTCTATTTTTTAATGCACGAAAAACTTCTCAGGCTTTACAAATGTTGCTGATCCCTATGTTTTGTAACTTTTACATGTCGGTTATACGGGATTCGGAAAGCCACAAGTGGAATGCGACCCAGAAGGAAAGCTCCTACCTGCCTGGTACAGCATGGTTTTGATAGATTGAGGGGATTATAATCGGTTTCTGGTTCAGTCGGATGGGAAACCATATTTTTTCGAAGCAATTCGTTGACATCTCCCGGTTATCTCTCTTTCCCATCGGCATCTTTGCATATCATTTTGGCATCCTGGTATTCTAAAAATAGTCCAATGGATGCCTCTGCGGAGACAAATGTCTCCTTGAGTTCCTCCAGGGAATAATGGCTGACATTTTCACGGATGAATTCTTCCACTCTCATTGCCAGTACCTGTTTTTGGGCCTCGTCCTCGTTTTCATAGAGCCGGTCGCAAATCAGCTTCTTAAGTGCCTTTTCCAGTCTTTTCAAGAACTGGCTCTTGGTAATTAAAGAGTGGGTCATGATGGTTGAATACAATCCTTTAATTTCAGAAGTATGTCCTCTCTATCAATATCCCAGCCGATAAAGGCAAGGCGTGTTCCCTGATCTCCTTCCCATGAAGCCCATTCGCTTTTTCCCCCCACAAAATTGATGAAAACCGTCCGGTCTTTAAACTGTACAAACCCTTTCATACGAAAGAGTTCCCAGGGGAGCTCTTGGACAAATAGCTTGAAGCAAGTTTCGTCAAAGGCATCGGGTCCGTGGAATGAAAATGTAACATAGTTGGATGTGTCCACATGACTTTTAGCATGAATCTTGCCGGCATGATCGTGGTGATGACCATCAAAGAGATTATCTTTGCCACACTGAGACTCTTGCTGAAAAAAACGGATCGGCTTAAGACCGAAGGTCGTCTTTTTTGTTGCTTTCGAGCGGAGGGTTTCCGGATCGATATTGCATCTGATGGTGGGAACCACCTGGGCGTCAGGTATAACCTCATGTATTTCATTTAAAAACTGCGGGATTTGCTCTTTGCTAAGCAAGTCAATTTTGTTCAGAAGAATCAGATGCGCAGCCTCAAGCTGATTATAAAAAAGGGGGCCAAAGGCCTCCCGGGCTTCCCAAAAGTCTGCATCCAACACGGTGACGATTCTATCGATTTCCATCTTCTGGCTTATTTTTGGCTCCAGTAATACCGATTCGATGGCCGTCGGGTCAGCAACACCTGAAGACTCTATGAAAATTTTGCTGGGACTAAAACGCTCCCATATTTTGAGCAAAGATTGTCTCAGATCGTTGCTGAGGGTACAGCAAATACATCCGCTGGCCAGTTCCACCAAGTCAGACGCTGAATCCTTTAGCAAGGTGCCGTCGATACCGACATCACCGAACTCGTTTACAAACACCACCGTATCTGACAAGTCGGTTTCCCAGGAGAGGATTCTTTTCAGCAACGTCGTCTTTCCTGATCCCAAAAAGCCGGACAGAAGGATGATACTGGATTTTTCGATAGGAGGAAAGTCGGGTTTTTTGCTCATCGGTTTTGTGACTAATTTATGAGTTTAAACGGCAACTGTAGCCACCTGATAACACTTCAGGCACCGCTCTGCCTCGGCTACGGCTTCGGCAGCTGAAAAACCCTGTTCGACTTCTTCGAAACTCTGCTTCCTTGATTCCGCTTGAAGTGCCTTCAGCTTTACACGAGGCTTATTTTCCACTTTACGGATTTCTTCATTATGATCGAGTGTTTTCACCGACCTGAAAAGGTTATCAAAATAATAATTGTCATCGTGTTCAAGCGGCATGCCGTTTATATAGCGATCGATGCTAAGCGACGCTTTCCGGCCTCCGGCACAGGCGGTAATGAGTGCATCCGGACCGGTTTCACAGTCGCCTGCTGAAAATATTTTATGACGGCTGGTCTGTTTGGTGGCCTCATCAACAGTGATGGTTTTCCATGATGTTGTTTCAATGTCATCTACCCCTTCAAGCAACGAAAGATCAACCTTCTGGCCGATGGCGGAAACGATGGTGTCGCATTCGAAAATAAATTCCGAACCCTTCACCGGTATGGGGTGGGGTCTTCCACTTTCATCGGTTTCACCCAATTCCATCTGAATACATTCAAGCCCGGTCACCTTTCCGTTTTCGGCAACAATCCGGACAGGAGCGGTTAAAAAATGAAATTTTACATTTTCTTCCTCTGCATCTAAGATTTCTGTTTCATCGGCCGGCATTTCATCGCGGGTTCTCCGGTATACCAGATGGGTTTCATCCTTGTTAACGCGCAAGGAACTGCGAACACAATCGATGGCCACATTCCCGCCGCCGATAACGGCAACTTTTTTACCTTCCGGGTAGGGATCCTGGCCCTCATTAATTGCCTTCAGATATTCAAGACCGGGGATAAATCCATCATATCCTTCTTCTTCCCCTGTAATCCCAATGGCAGAGCTGTTCTGGGCACCGATTCCGATAAATACGGCATCGAATTCCTCTTCAAGCTGCGAGAGTTTTATATCCTCGCCGACCTTTTGATTGTATTTGATGGTAACGCCCAGCTTCTGAACCTGTTCCACCTCACCGGTAAGGATGCTGCGAGGCACTCGATAATCGGGTATGCCGACAGCAGTCATGCCCCCTGGTTCGCCAAGAAATTCATAGATCGTTGCATCATGTCCCATTCGAGCCAGATGAAAGGCACAAGTGATGCCGGCGGGGCCGGCACCCACAATGGCGACCTTACCGGTCTTTTCCGAAGGTGTGATCTGATATTCAGGTCCCTCGTCAATGGAAAGGTCTTGATCTGCAACAAACCGTTTCAGATTCTTTATGGCAATCGGTTCGTCAAGGTTTGCGCGTCGGCAGTTTTTTTCGCAGGGTCGAAAGCAGGCGCGGCCCACAACTCCAGGGAGGGGGAGTCGTTCGCGGATGACATCGATTGATTCAGCAAATTTGGCATCTTTGATGAGTTCGATGTACTTGGGAATATCGAGATGAATCGGACATGCATCCATGCAAGGTGCCGTAAGTTTTGAAAAATAATTGCCGGATGCAACGCTTTTTTCCCCATTGACGGCCTTTAAAAAATCATCGGAAAAATATTCCAGAGCCTGGCGGAGTGGGCCGGGTCCGAATTTGCCTATACTGCATTTTGAACTGTCAACGACAGCTTCTGCTGCAGATCCGATAAATTCCAGGTCTTCTTCGGTCGCTTCGCCGTCGATAATATCCTGAAGAACTTCTATCATCTCTATGAAACCGGTTTTACAATAATTGCACTTGTCGCATGTTTTGGAATAAACGAGAACACCTTCCAAGTGTGCTTTACAAAGATCGATGATGTCAACCTCCGAAGATCGAATAACAAAACCGGACCAGCCGATGAGTGCCTTGATCTTCACGTCCTGTTTGAAATATTCGGGTAATTCTAGGTGATCGACTGCTTCGTAGTCCGGGAGATCTTTACCGCGGTTGTCAATAATTTTATTTCCCCAAGAGCAAAAAAGTATATCTTTCATTATAGGTCCTCCATCTTTGTTGCCAAACTTAAGTGTTCAAATTGATCCTTTAAATTATAGACTTAGGAAAAATACAGTTGGTTTTGCTCTTGAAGCACCGCGCCTCAAAAGAACTTCAACTGCTTATTTTTGGAAACTTTTATCCATATTACACGGAGGATGTCAATGAAATTGTTTTCTTAGAAATTTCAATCCAACAGGCATTTCTCAATGTTGCACCGATAATTTTTATAATATTTGAAAAATCAATTTCCTCTTAAATCGGCTATCCATCAGCATTAAAATATGCGAGCCAACACGATTAGATCAAAAATGTTCAGAAACCTTATCGGTTTACCGCGAGTAAAATCATCTTTATGAATTGGAAAAATCATCTTTTGGACGATGTTAATCGAAGCGTAGTTTTTGTAATAAAATATTTTATTGACTATGGGTTTGCCCATAGTCGTTTGGATGATCGGAGAGCTTCGTATACATTTTAACCAACCAGAAAACAGAGTCTTTGCGAAGATGTATTTTTCAGAGGTTATTCTGAACAATAATAATGAAAGGAGGCAGCTATGAAGCGTTTTGCGAAAGATCCACAAGTTTATGAGGTCGGCGGTGTTAAACTGGGGGGACAACCTGGAGATTATTCTTCAGTGTGCTGTTTTTCCATTTTTCAGGAAAGCGACAAGGTTTTTGACAAGGGCAGTCGAAGAAAGGGATTTAACGAAGATCGTGCAGCTGAGTTACTGAAGGGAGCGGACAAGCTGTCAAAGGATAGCGGTGTTTCAGTTATGGCGGATATTGTTGCAAGCCCTGGAGAGAAATTCAACAAATACGTTGATTTTGTCACTTCCGTTAGCGACATGCCGTTTTGCGTTGACTCAATTATGATGAAGACAAAGCTGGACGGGGCAGCCTATTGTGCTGAAAAGGGTCTGTTGGACCGTATGTTTTACAACAGTCTTACCATCTGGGAGGAGGATCTGGTAACAGAGGTAAAAGAACTGGCACAGATTGGCGTAAAGCATGTGCTACTGGTTGCCTTTGATAATGAAGATTCAACACCCAACGGCAGACTTATTGGAACCCAGAAACTATTGGATGCTATTGAAAAAGGCGGCGCCGAATTTGAAACCATCATTGTCGATACCACGACGCTGAATGCTCCTGCCAATGCTTTGTGTGGGCTCTCAAACATACTGGTCAAGGAAAAGTGGGGTTTTGCTACGGCGAGTGCTCCGAGCAACGGTTCTTACATGGAACTGCAGCGCTTAAAAGATTTATTCGGATTTAAAGGCTGGGCAGGATTCGACGCCGCGCTTGAAGCGCTCACGGGATTTTACTATCATGACCTGATGTTTACCGGACCTATCGCTGGTGCCGGGCGGGTCGTGCCGGCTGTCGCTTTGGCCGATGCTTTCCTCGCGACGTCGGTGTTTCCTGAAACCAGAGAACTGCCCAAGGATCCGAACCATCCTCTTCTCAAGCTCTTCCCGGATTTTTCGGAACAGCTCAAGGTCAGCTGGGAAAAGGGCAGTGGTGGTTTGGAAGCCATGTAATTAATTTTCTTTGCCCGTTTAACGGACGAGCGGGGATCCGGTAAAAACGGATAAACCCTGTGAAACGACCGAACAGAAAAAGCCCCCTTTTTCAAAAGGGGGCTTTTTTATTTGACGAAAAACGACATTTGTATTAACTTCTTTTTCCTCAATTGCGAAACAATTACATGAAAGGTAAACGATGACGCTGATAGACTGGAAAAGCGAACTGTCGCGAAAAGGACATCGGGTTGTCTTGTCCGGGCAACCGATAACGATGCATTGTCACCATTACAACATCAATCTTCAAAAAACGCTGGAAGAAACCCTTGGAGATGAGGGTGTTCGGCTCATATACCGTTCAGTGGAAAACGCTGTTTTTCACAGCTTCAGGCCACTTCTGAAACACTACAAAAAACTAAAGACCTTAAAATCGAAGTTGGAAATGGCTTCCATTCTGTACCAGAATTCGGGACTGGGCATTATTCATTTTCAGGATATCAAATCCCACGGCGGAAGAATTAACAGCCCGGCCAGCCATCATGTGACTGGCTGGCTTGCCAAACACGGAAGGCGAAACACACCGGGCTGTCATTTTTCCCGGGGTTGGATCGCGGGAGTTTTGGAAGTGATTTTCGACCACCCCATTGGATATTATTCGGTTGATGAGCCTGAATGCAAGATGATGCGGAATGAAGAGTGTATTTTTGATGTGAAAGCCGATGGAGCACAATCAGGGCGCAGTGCTGTTTCGGCTGAAATATAGACCGGATACAGAAATTCGACTTTGGAATCGTAGCGATTAACTTATATACTGTTTCCCATAAATATATTCCGTTTTAAACGATGAAAATTTCGTATATAAGAGATCGTAAAGAAAGAACAGACCAAGAATATTATAATCGATTTTAGTATCAGAAATAATACCAACAAACTGGCCATATGGCACACCGGTTCTTTCTTAACGATCTTAAATACACTCAAACAGTTTCCTCATTTAAAACGGAACATATTTATGAGAATGACTATAATGCGGAGTTTCAAATGGCAATTGATGGGAACAAGATAATTCATGCGGTGATGGAAGGGAGCAGAATAAGAGAGGCCAAGGGAATTTTGCCCCTTTTCGGTGTTTATTTATCCCTTTTCTCCGTGCACTACTACAACAGGCTGTCATTCGATTTTGAAGAAATGCTGGGAAAAGACAGATCAACAGAGGCTGAATCTCTCCTTATAAAAGCGGCACAGGAGTGTGGATACGCCACATTTCAGGGAATACGCAATTCCTGGGAGTGGGAGGAAATTGTATCCCCCATGATTGACCGGAAGGAAGACCAGATCAGCGGATTTACGGCCGTGTCGGTCGCCTTCGGCTGGGGGGATTTGGAGGTGAAAGAGTTGATTCCGGATGAGAAGCTCGTCATACATGTCAGTGATTCCTATGAAGCCAATGGGTACCTGGAATCTTACGGTATTTCCGGATCAGGGAAGTGCTATATGCTCAGAGGGGTTGCCGGTGCCTTTATGGACCTGATATACGGAGAGGATTATCCCGACGGATGTTTTGACTTTTTAGCAGAGGAACCTCTCTGTCGGGCCAAAGGAGATCTCTATTGTGAATTCATTGCTCGAAGATCATCTGATTAGTGTCACCCTGGGAAAAAGGGAAATCAAGGATGATCCGCCATGCTGGAAACTGCTATCATGCTCTAAGGTGTTGTGTCCTGCTCATGGTAAAAAACGTACCGATTGCTGGCTGATCCCCAAGACTCACTGCACCAGTTTTTTTGAAGAAGATTTTTTTCAAAAGCTGGCCAGCTGCCTGGCCTGCTCATATTTCAAATCCATAGGAGAGAACCATTTACGGGGTTGGAACAATTTTATTGCCGAACAGATACACAGGCACAATGTCAAAGCACTTGAGAGAATATATCATAAGGAAGAGAGTTTTGTAGAAATCCTAAACCGGATTCCAGACGGTTTGTTCACCACTGATCAGGAGTGGCGGATTACTTATTTTAACCCGGCTGCGGAAAAGATTACCGGATTCTCCTCTTACGATGCTGTCGGGATGTACTGCAAGGATGTATTCAAGAATTCCATTTGTGAATCGGATTGCGCCTTGAAACGGGCAGTTGTCGAAGGGCATGACATTCACAACAGGGAATACACGATTACAAACATTGACGGTAATAAAGTCCCCATTATCTGTTCCACATCGGCTTTCCAGGACAACTCAGGAAGAATTACGGGGGGAGTCGAAATTTTCAAGGATATTTCCGAGTTGAAGCGATTACAGGAAGAAATCGCCAGAAGGGAAAAAAAATATCGGCGGATATTTGAAGGCAGTCATGACATGATTTATACCACAAACCTGCAGGGCGATATTCTCGATATGAATCAGGCGGGCGTAGAGATGCTTGGATTTTCGGACAAAGACGAACTTCTGACAAAGTTGAGAGCCAGGGATCTGTATAAAAATATAAAGGATCGAAATAAGTTCCTGGATAACATTAACCGTGATGGCTTCATCAAAGATTATGAAGCGAAATTTAAAAAGAGAGACCAGTCACCACTTCATGTCCTCATCTCAAGCAGGCGTTATGAAAAACCTGAGACAGGGGATGTGGAATACGAAGGAATCATTAAAGACATTACACACCGAAAGCATACGGAAGAGATTATAAAACAGCGTAACCGGGAATTGTCGATTCTCAACAGTGTCGCGGTGGCGCTAAATAATACCCTGGATCTGGAGCATATCCTGAAAGTAACCTTAAAGGATATCCTCAGAGCACTGCGACTTGAGCGCGCAGGACTTTTTTTAATTGACAGGAAGGCGAAAATAGCGCGACTTCAGGTGAAAACCGGCCTTCCGGATCAATCTGTCAAAGAGGATGAAATGATTGTCTTTAAGGACATCAAGCTGGGAAGGCACCTATTAGAAAAAAGGGGACCGCTCAAGCCTAAACCGAGTTTTCCGTCTTTCCAGATCAGCTATAAAGCTGCAAACGGTGAAACCATAAAAGGGCTTTCCTGCTTTATCATCACGTTCAAGGGCAGGGGTGTCGGTTTTTTTGGATTCGACATACCGTCCGGAAGAAGCCTGAACCAGCATGAAATTCACCTTTTAGGCTCTTTGGGTAACTTTTTAGGGGGTGCCATTGAAAACGCCCAACTCATGAAAACGGTTCG
>CAJHXW010000191.1_pt1 | contig 10739 bp, 12 predicted proteins | sample 9198581 | NCBI WGS metagenome assembly CAJHXW01 (sample SAMEA7708328, study PRJEB35096) | sediment metagenome | biome: marine neritic benthic zone biome [ENVO:01000025]; feature: sediment [ENVO:00002007]; material: shallow marine sediment [ENVO:03000034] sea grass bed [ENVO_01000059] ...
GGATGCCATCGGTCTTGCCATGAAAAATGAAGAGATCGCCATGCAGAAATATGAAACCCTTGCTGCCAATTGCGATGACCCGGAGCTTCAAACCGTGTTCCAAAAACTTGCCGACATGGAAAGAGACCACAAGTTCAAAATGGAAGAAAGCTTTGTGAAAGTGGCTTATCCCGAAATCTGGTAGAGTTCTGAAGACTTAGAAGAGGTAGATTAATGAAAATAAAGTCGGCTTTAACCCGGAGAATACATCAAATTCGGGTTAACTTTCATTTAAAGAAACAGGAATAATTGAACTCAGGAAAAGATACTAAATTTTATCAATCGCTTCGGTGTAAAAATGGGAACTGCCGGACCAGTCCTCTCGAACTGATAGGAGAGGAACCCCTTTTAATTCGTGTCGATGATAATCCATATTCGGTGGTGATGAGAACACCTGGTGAAGAGTTATTTCATGCGGCAGGGTTCTGCCTGGGGGAAGGGCTTGCGGATTCTGTCGATGATTTTACAACCATCGGATATTGTAAAGATCTGGATCCGAATGTGATTGATGTCAGGCTCAAGCCCGAAAGGCGTGAAAAGATTCATGATCTTCTTGAAAGAAGGGGTTTTATCAGCCAAACCAGCTGCGGCATTTGCGGTAAGGAGATGATCAAGGATCTGCATCAGATATTAACTCCGGCAGCAAACGGCTATGAGGTTGAAATCAGACGTATTTTTGATTGCATCAGACAGCTTTCCGAAAACCAGAAACACTATCAGACAACCCGGGGCTCACACGCTGCAATCATATTTGACGATCAACTGGAAGAGATCTCTTTTGCCGAGGATGTGGGTAGGCATAACGCCCTTGATAAGGCAATCGGGAAAGCCTTTATGAACCGGAAACTGTCTTTGGCCCGCATCCTGGTTTTATCTTCAAGAATCAGTTATGAATTGGTCCAAAAAGCTGCCAGAGCGCGTCTGCCGCTGATGATCAGTAATTCAAGACCCACTGCTCTTGCCGTTGAAATGGGAAAGGCCCTTAACATGACACTCGCCTTTCCTGCAGAAGAATCTGAATTAATAATCGTTTGCGGCGAAAACCGTATCATAAGAGAATAGCGCTGTGATTGGATATTACAATTTATTTAAAAGCGAACGAAACAAAAAAATAAAAATTAGGAGGACAATTTGAAAATTCTAACAACAGCAAAAAAAGTAGTTGATGTGGAATTGACCATCCACGTGAATGAAGGCGCCATTGTTGAAGACGGGCTTCAGTATGTTATAAATGCCTGGGATGAAAGTGCGGTGGAAGCCTCTGTCCAACTTAAGGAAAATAACGGCGCGGAAACAACTTTGGTGAGCATCGGCGGAGGAGACAACACCGATATGATCCGCAGGTGCTATGCCATGGGAATTGAAAACGGGATTCACATTGAGGATCCGGCATTAGATAAGGCCGATTCATCGATCTTTGCCAAAGTGCTGCAAAAGGTTTATGAAAAGGGAGACTATGATCTCGTTATTACCGGAAAACAAGCCCAGGATACGGATAGCGGCCAAACCGGAATCATTTTGGCGGAGTATTTAGGATTGCCATGCGCTAGTAATGTCGTTGCCATCGAAGTAATGGACGACCAACACATTAAAGTATCCCGATCGGGTGATGCCGGAACCGAAATCGTTGAACTGGAGTTGCCCGCTGTGATAACGGTTGATGTAAGTATTAATGAACCTCGACTGCCCCAAATGCGCGGCATCATGATGGCAAAGAAAAAGAAAATCGATGTAATGGATCTGGCGGCACTGGGGACTTCGATTGATGAAGTCGGTGGCGCTGCTCCAAAATCGGAAATCGTGGAATTTATGGCATCGAAAACACGTGAGGCCGGTCAAAAATTTGAAGGCGATGCTGCCGAAGTTACCGCCCAGGTCGTTGACCTTTTGGCCAATGAAGCAAAGGTGTTATAGCGAATTCAACGTATCATTTACTATCTATCACTAACCGGAAATATTAAAGGAAAACAATATTATGTCTAAAATACTCGTAATTGCAGAAATCAAACAAGGAGTACTAAAAGGCAGCACCACCGAACTTTTATCAAAAGCCAAAGCCATCGGAGCAGAAACCGCAGTGGTGGCGATTGGAAGTAATATCGAATCGTTAATTCCAGATTTGGTAAACGCCGGCTCCGACACGCAATATGTCGCCGATGATCCCGGACTGGAGCTCTTTTCAGCCGGTCCATACGCATCCTGTGTCGTCGATGCCGCCAAACAATTTGGTGCCAATCTCATTTGGTTCGGTTTTTCCGAAAGCGGCAAAGCCGTCGCTCCGAGGGTTGCCGCTCAACTGGATGCCGCGTGCGCCACTGAAATTACCGATGTAGAGCTTAACGAAGAACAAATAGAAGTGATAAGACCCGCTATCACCAATAAAGTGATGCAACGAGTCAAAGTTAATACCGATCAACTGGTGGCAGTTGTCAGAGCGGGCGCGTTCGAGGCGACGGAAGGAATCACCGGAACCGAAAACGTCGTTACGCTTTCTCCTCCGGCACCTGATTTAAAGGCCGTGATCAAAGAACTGGTGTCGGATGCAAGCGGTGAAATTGACCTTGCCGATGCCGACATCGTCGTCTCGGTGGGACGAGGCGCTAAGGATCAAGCAGGGATCGATCTGGTCAAAGAACTGGCCAACGATCTAAAGGCGGGTTTAGGCTCTTCCCGTGCCATGGTAGATGGTGGCTTTATGGCACATAATAAGCAAGTCGGACAGACCGGCAAAATAGTTGCACCTTCCCTTTATATGGCATTCGGTATCTCCGGAGCCATTCAACACCTTGCTGGAATGACCGGCTCAAAAGTAATTTTTGCGGTTAATAAAGACACCGAAGCCCCTATATTCAATGTGGCTGATTATGGTATCGTCGGAGACCTTTTCGAGGTGGTCCCGATTCTTCGGGAAGAGATTAAAAAAATAAGAAGCTAGCAGTTTCAGTATTTTCAAAGATCGCGCGCAACAATCGATGAAGAGGCATCTATGAATCCCCTTTTAATGTCCATACTGCTTATTATTGCATTGGCAATTTTCAGCCGAACAATGGTTCATAAAATCAGATTACTAATGGCACTTGGCCCCGCCAATCGGTTTAATCATATCATAGACCGGCTTAAGAATGTGTTGGTTCTGGCAATGGGTCAAAAGCGCCTGGTGGGGAGGAAAAAAGAGTGGGCCTCAGGAATCATGCACGCATTCATCTTTTGGGGATTTTGCGTTCTGTCCATTCGTACCCTCACTTTATTTGGAGAAGGATTTTTAAAAGGTTTTCATCTGCCTTTTTTAGGTGAACATTTTATACTGGGATATCTTTATATCGCCTTAAAAGATGTCATGGAAGGCATCGTTTTAGTGATGGTTATTTATGCCATCTTCCGTCGGGCGGTTTTAAAACCCACGCGGTTGCACAATACATGGGAAGCCTATTTTGTTTTAGCCATGATTGGGTTTTTAATGCTTTCCGATCTTTTATACGATGGCGCTCGGCATAACTTAATTATGTTACATGATAACCCCACGCAGCTTCATTTTTTCAACAGTGCGCAGTATGGCTTAGAATTTCTCTGGACACCCGTTTCCGTGGGGGTAGCGTCTCTCATATCGTCGATGAGTGCAGATGCCAACGGATTGATTCTGATCGGAATGTTCTGGCTGCATATCATCACCATATTGGTCTTTCTTAATTTCCTGCCACTGGGAAAACACTTTCATGTCATCACTTCGCTTCCCAATGTGTTTTTAAAGAAACTGGGTTACCCCCATGAAAAGGCCCGGGTTTTGGATCTGGAAGATGAAGATGCCTGGGAAGACGAATCGTTGGGTATCAATCACATCCACCAGCTCAATTGGAAACAGGGGTTGGATCTTTACACCTGTACCGAATGCGGTCGATGCAAAGAGGTTTGCCCCACGTATACCACTGACAAACCGCTAAATCTCTATGAATTCAATGATAAACTGAAATTTGAACTATTCGATAATGCGGACAACATTATTAAAAGAGCCAGGTTATCCGCTGCTATCAAACCAGACAGCGATTCTGCGCAAATTGATAAAATAAAAGCGGAAATGGCCAAGCTCAGCAGCAAAAAACGTCTTGTTGGTGATGTGATCACCGAAGACACGCTTTGGGCCTGTACCACCTGCCGAGCCTGTGAAGAAGTTTGTCCGGTGACCATCGAACATGTTCCCCGCATAGTTGCAATGAGACAGGGACAGACGTTGATGGCGGAAGCCTACCCCAAAGAGTTGAATCCGGCCCTTAAAGGATTGGAGCGCAATGGCAATCCTTGGGGCATCGGGTATGACAAACGCGCCGATTGGGCTGACGGGCTTAACGTTAAAATCATGGCAGATGACGCCGATGTCGACTATTTGCTCTGGGTTGGCTGTGCCGGTTCATTCGATGATCGAACCAAAAAAGTATCAACCAGCCTGGTCAAAATTCTACAAAAAGCAGGTATCAGCTTTGCAATCTTGGGTGTGGAAGAAAAATGCACCGGAGACTTTGCCCGACGTGTGGGCAATGAGATGCTGTACCAAATGATGGCCCAAGAAAACATCGAAACCTTGAACAGTTACAAGGTTAAAAAAATTATTACAGCATGCCCCCATTGTCTCAATACGCTTAAGCATGAATACCCGCAAATGGGCGGAAATTACCAAGTGATCCATCATACCCAGTTCATCGATCACCTCGTAAAAGCAGGTAAAATCACCTTAAATAAATCATTGGAGGGATCTTTTACTTACCATGATCCCTGCTATTTGGGGCGATACAATTCGGTTTATGATCAACCCAGATCAATTTTAAAGTCCATGTCAAAAAATGGATTCAGAGAACTCGACCGATATGGCCGGGAAAGCTTTTGTTGTGGCGCCGGTGGGGGAAGAATGTGGATGGAGGAGACCATTGGTAAAAGAATCAATCTGGAACGAGCAGAAGAAATCGCAGGTCAAATGGTGACGAGTGTGGCGGTGGGTTGCCCGTTTTGTTTAACCATGCTCGAAGATGGCATGAAAGAACTGGAAAAAGAAGAGGAAATAAAAACACAAGATATCTGCGAACTTGTGGCGAAGAATATGGCGTGAGTTTGTCTTGGGTTTTCAGCAGGTAAGCGTAAACCATGAAAATAGATTTTCAGGAAGCCTTTATTCAAGCACCTTTCTAAGATTTATAAAATTGCTTCGATCAAAACCGAGGGTTTTGAAAAAGGATAAAAGATCAGGGGAATCCCAACGAACCGACGTATAGATATCTTTAATATCGTTTTTCCTGGAAAATTCAAATATTCGAGTGGCCAGTTTTTCACCAATCCCCTGACCCATATACTTAGGATTAACCCCCATATTGGCAATCCAGGTGCCTGTCTTGATTCCGAAGCCGCCTGAAATAACAATGCAGATCATATATCCAATCACCTTGCCGTTTAGTTCTGCAACAAAGCTGGCATCTTCCTTATTATTAACCTGTTCTGCAATGATGTGGATAAAATCATCTTTGACCGTCGATCGTGTAATGTCTGCATAAATTTTGCTGATATCTTTCGAATCTTCGACTTTCAGTTTTCTGATAAGGATATCTTTCACGGACAAATCTCTCTAATCATTTAATTATTAATCGATTCTTATTATCTTAACATTATGGCCAACCCAGTTAGGAGGAAGATATACCCTGCCGCTGTTTCCACTCGATTTGACTTTTTTTTCGATCATCTCCTCGCCGTAAATTTCGAATTTTACTCTGTTGTTTGTAATATTAACGGCGTTTTTATTGCTTTCTGTTTTGGTTTCTTTAGGCAACTTTAAAAACCTTTTGCTTTATATAATTTAAAAAATGAAAGATCAATAACTTAGATTATATTTAAGAGCTACATTACAGCTACATGTTAACTGAGTCAAGAAAAATATTTTAACAATATTCTATACTGTTTCCCATAAATATATTCCGTTTTAAACAATGAAAAACTCGTATATAAGAGATCGTAAAGAAAGAACGGACCGAGCATATTATAATTGATTTTTGTATCAGAAATAATACTGACAAATCGGCAATATGGCACACCAGTTCTTTCTTAACGATCTTAAATACATTCAAACAGTTTTCTCATTTAAAACGGAACATATTTATGAGAATCACTATATCAGTTTGGCATCATCCTTCAAAATATGCCATTATGGGAAAATGGTCGGAAGGGAACATACCGTCAAAGGAGTCTTTGATTACAAGGCACTTTTTAAAACGGAGATTTCCCCGATAAAGTATCCAGTCGATTAGTCCTGTAACCGGTTTTCCGGTGAATCGATGGTAAGTGCCCGGATAAGGTTTTTTAAAAGTTTCCTTGAAATCAGGAAAGGTATCCCCTGCCTCGTCAAACTGTCCCGTAAGCCACCTGTAAGTCTCACTGTCAGGTTCTGTGTTAAAGTCACCCATTAAAATAGCAGGGACATCTAAAAATCGGGTAGTAATTTTATGCCAGATCAATTGGGCGCTTTTGCGTTGAGCCAGTTCTTTAAAATCAAAGTGTGTGTTGATGCATATAAACTCACAGGGTCCAGTCTTATACCGACCGATGGTACATTGGCGGGGCCACCTGCTTCCCCAGGATTTGCTGGGTTGAAAAGGGGTTTCACTTAAGAAAAAGTGATGCTTGTCTATGCATTCAACGGTATTTCGATAAAAGATAACATTGTTTTGCCAAAAGTCAGGAGCAGGTTTGTGAATCCCTATATAATGGTATTCAGGTAATAGTTCTTTTAAAAATTCGATCTGGAAATCGTTCAGTTCCTGTACACAAATAATATCAGAGGGATATTGTTTAAACAATCCGGCAACGGCATGTTTCCGATAGGTCCACCTGTTCATGCCGTCGTCAGCCAATCCAAATCTTATATTAAAAGAGATGACAGAGAAAAGCATCGTAGTCTATAAAGGCATTAATGCCGGTTGATTCGAAATCGATCTTTATTGCGCTAAAATATTTTCAAACTGTTTGAGGTCATTGGCGACGTGCCATTTACCGTTGGCACTTTCAATCTTTGCCCGCCATTGCATGACATGCTTTAAATATTTTTTTGGGTCACGAATATCCTCACTTAATTTTGTCACATTCATGGCGATTATATGAAGTCCCGCAAGTTGAAATGGCTCATTTCTTACATTCTCTTTTTTTAATTCTTCTTTAAGATCGGAAAAAAGTAATATGTATTTTTTTCCAGAATCAACCTCGTTGAGGAATTTTGTGGCCTGCAAAATTCCACCGTCAATGTCGGTATATCTGGAATTTTTGGCTTTGGAAATAAATTGGTCTATTTTCTTTTGAAATACCCGTTTCTGGTTGTTGGCAACCAAGGGGCGTTGATTAAATGTAATTTTTGTAATGATATCTTTTTCAGTAAAGCTTCCGGTATCAATACGAGCCGCTGCCAAAGTGTCATGGGGCTGAAGTGAAAGCAGCAGATAATTTAAAATCGATTGAGCACTTTTTAGCTCAAGGGGGTACATGCCGGAAGTGTCAAGAAGCATGTAAACGCCCTTTGAATGTTTTTTCGTATCCACACATCCTGAAAGTATCACTGCAAAGATTAAAATGAAAACCACAGCATTTTTCATGCCGGCTGTTCCTTTTTTTCATTTAGTTTGGTTTCGTTTGCGACCGGCTTTTTTGCTTTTTTAAAAAATCTTCTTTTTGGTGTTGCTTTAGATGTTTTCTTTGCCGGGATTCTTTTAGCGACGATAACACCTTCGAGCCAGATTGTGGGGAAAATGACAAGGTCATAAATGTTGATAATAAATTTACCCAGATAAAGTCCTGTATTGCCGATAAGCCGCAGAATGAAAGCGATTGCTCTGAGTATCCCGGCAACGACGATTCCGGCTACAGTTCGTGAGGACGATATAAATGATTCAAGGGGGATGGCAACAAAAGTGAGCGCGAAGGGAAGTATAAATCCTATGACCATCTGTCCGATGGTAGGTATAATGCTTACCGGCCTGGCTATTTCGCTAAGTCCGGCCAGTGTTTGTCTCAGAGCTTCCATATCGGCAACGATCCGGTCTCTCATGAAGGCAAGGGCTGATTCGACTCCAGCAAGGGCAGCGAGCAGGGTTAAAGTTATATAAACCATGCGCATGCGCATTTTGTCATCCATACCGCCGATGATAGGAAAAAGGCGTGTGATGCGCAAAGATTCCATGAGAAAAATACCTATGCTAAGTTCAAGCAGAATAATTACCAGAGCTGTTACATCGGAAGTTTTATAAGGGCCGATATAGCTTCCACCTCCCACTATTTCAGACATGGGAAGTGCAATAAGATTGAAGTTGATGATCACGCCACCAAAAGCGATGAGAAGAACAATTGCGGAAATGAAAAACTGAGTCATGGAGGATGATGAAAGACTTCGAACAGCATCGTCGGTTTGTGCCTGTATCTGTTCGTAATTATCCATATATTTGTCGATTTGTTTTGCCCGGTTGTTTAAATCTGTTACGGACTTACCGACATTTGTGATGGTTTTTTGGAGTTTTCGCCACATAGACTTCATATTATTTAAAAGGGAGTGACGTGCAGAAGTCGAAGTTCTGAAAGTTTCTATGGCTGACTTGTGCTGTTCTGTCAGTGTACGGTTAATCTCAGCCAGCATGTTTGCAACCACCGAATCACCGGAATGTTTAATGTTGGCAATTTCATCAATGATGTTAATCCAGTCCGGTAAAGATGGCGGTACGTCGGCAGTTTTGCTAAAATCTTCTTCCAAACGGGTGATAACCTCCGACATTTGACGGTGAAGGCCAGGATAACCTTGCAGGTCTCTTGTTACAGCAGTGTTAATACGTTCAAACTCACGTTCGACAAGACGTTCTGCATTCTCAAGGCCTTCGGTCACCAACACTTCCCGATTTCGCTGGACCAGCCTTTTTTCTACAAGAAGCACCGACGAGGCGCTATACCTCATGGCATTATTAATTACTTTGAAAAATGTTTTAACTACTCGCTGAAACGGTTTTCTTGCAAAATATAAAGCTGCCAGAAGTAAAATTATCCATATCAGGACCGAAATGGCAGGATTTTCAGTTATAACTGAGAAAGATTTTGTGAATGTCATGGGTACCCCCATTTTAGTCGTACAGATTTAATGTAGATTGGCATGTAATAAAACAACATGATAACATTTGGAAAAAACTTGTTTATTTTATCAGAAAAAACCGGGCCCATCAAGAATTTAATATTTCGTCACACTTTCGTTCACTTTAGACGCTGCACAACCTGAAACGTAATTGGGATTGTTTATAAAATGTTATGTATGCTTTCATAGTGTCAAATGATTACAATCGCCATTATAAGGGTTCAAAATACCTGATTTCAGCTGATTTTTTCCTGATTTTATTTATGCAAAAAGTTTGCCAGCTGAGTAGATTAATAAACCCGGATGGTTGAAAAATAGCGGAGAATTTTATAAAGGTCGGTTTTGTTTCCTGAAGTTTAGTTTTTAGTTAAAGCGGTTATGGGGTATAAATGTGTTTTTTTTGAATCTATGTATATTAAAAAATACAGGTAAAAACCGAATTTTACACATGAATTGGCATAAAATGAGCAATTTGCTAATTTTAATACCACTATCTAAAAAGGCAACGACCATTGAACTGAAAAATCTACCTCGTATCTTTTGGAATCGTGTTTCATGACGATCCAGACTGCATCCTCTTTACCTTCATATGGCGCGTGCTGAATACTGCCTCTTCTTCAATTATGCCTGATTCAGCATAGATCATGCTATATCGCCACCCATCGAGCCACCCGGCCTCATGTGCAGGGCACAGTGAAATAACATATCTGATGTGCAATTGATTGTTTGACGATATGTCCGTTTTATCCTCTTTGCCTTAAATTCAGACCCCGTCATTTTTACTCCTATGTTTCTTAGCTTTCATTAATGTTGCAGAGTTGCTTATGAATATTTTTGGATAATCAATTATCTCAAAGCCAACATTTTGCACAATATCAAGTTCTTTGGCGAATTGTTTTCTCCCCACATGTATTTTAGGCTCTACTAGAAGAATTTTACCAGAAACTTTTAACTTATTTTTTAATTCGTTAACTAGAGCTTCTTTTCCAGATACTTCGTGAAACATCCAGAACAGAAGTACCATATCAAATGAAAAATCGATATTAAGACCATCTTCTTCAATTAGAAATGTTTTTAAATTCTTAATATTCTTCTGTTTTGCTTTTGTATCGATTACATCTAGCATTTTTTTCTGAATATCCGCCGCATATACAGTCCCGTTATTTCCAACTATTTCGCATATAGGTAGCGTAAAATAGCCCATACCCGGGCCTAAATCCAAGACAGAATCATTCTTTTTTATAAAAGGGTTTAATATTTTAATCGGATTATGAATTAATTTTCGTAAAGGATTGTCAAAGGTGAAACACAACCACCAGGGACAAGTGTGATTTTTGTTTAGTATTAAATTTATGATATTTTTCATTTTTACACGAACGCAACTTACTGGAATTAAAGAATGGTTGATAAAAGTGACTCATGAGCTCCCTGAAACAGGGGGCTTGAAAGATCACCAAACAGATAAAGTCACACACTTGTGAATAGTATTAGGCTTTCCGAAAACTAAATGTCCATCTCCCTTTCTCTTCCAATTTGAATAATCTGCGCTCAGTTAATTTAGCAACAA
>CAJHXW010000421.1_pt1 | contig 10714 bp, 10 predicted proteins | sample 9198581 | NCBI WGS metagenome assembly CAJHXW01 (sample SAMEA7708328, study PRJEB35096) | sediment metagenome | biome: marine neritic benthic zone biome [ENVO:01000025]; feature: sediment [ENVO:00002007]; material: shallow marine sediment [ENVO:03000034] sea grass bed [ENVO_01000059] ...
GGATGTATACTTGCAAAGAAGTCACCCAAATGGTGTCCGAATCCCTGGATCGAAAGCTCCCGCTTCATCAGCGGATGGGAATACGTCTCCATCTATTCATGTGTAAATTATGCTCGCGCTTTAGAAAGCAAATGTTGATATTAAGGGAAGCAATGCACCTTCAGGATAGATACGTTGAAGATGCAAAACATCCGCTCACTCTCAACCTTGATACCCGCGAACGTATCAAACACGCCCTCATTGACAGTCTGAACCAATCTAAGTAAACGCTTTTTGTATATCCATCTTCCTTTAATTTTTCCTCATGACAGGCATTCAACTTTTATTTGCATTTTCGTATGTAAGGATTTCATTTAACAAACGACAGATGGTAAAAGCGAGAAATAATGGGTCCGTGACGAATTCCGATTGGGCGAGTTGCGTGAATGCCGGAAGGAGAAAACACCATGAAGTATCACGGGTATAAAGTATATGTTGGTTGTCTACTATGTTTTCTGATCTTGTGTTTGACAGCTGATGTCCTGGCCGCACAAAGAGTAGATCACAGCATTTACGCCGGGCTGCTAAAGAAATATGTGAAAGATGGCGTGGTGAACTATCAAGGCTTTAAAAATGAAGAATCTATCCTTGATCAATATCTTAAAGTTCTCGAGAAAGTCGATTCGAAGAGATTGTCTCATAACGAGCAATTTGCCTTCTATATCAATGCGTATAACTCCTGGACCATCAAGCTTATCCTGAGTGAATATCCTGGGGTGAAATCCATCAAGGAACTGGGAAGTCTGTTTAAAAGCCCCTGGAAAAAAAAGATTTGTCGTATTGATGGGGGTGTCCTTAGCTTGGATGATATTGAGCATGGTATACTCAGACCGAGATATAAGGATCCGCGGGTACATTTTGCAGTAAATTGCGCATCCAAGAGCTGTCCTCCTTTACGGCCTGAGCCGTATCGTGGTGACGATCTGAATCGGCAACTGGATGAAATGACAAGGTCGTTTGTCAACGATTCTGAAAACAACCGCCTTAAAGACCATACGCTTTATGTGAGCAGTATATTTAAGTGGTTTGCAGAAGATTTTAATGAGGATATCATCGGCTTTTTCTTTAAATACGCAAAAGAGGATGTAAAAGAGCTATTAGAGGCCAGGAGGAAAAAAATCAAGGTGAAGTATCTTGATTATGACTGGTCCTTAAATGGAAAGTAGAAAGAAGGTAAATCGTGGAAAACGACTCATTCGTCAAATTAAACAAAATGGGCTTTGTTTCGCTCATGGCCGTTGCCATGGGCCTTATGCTGTCCAGCGAGTCTTTGACATTACTGGGAAATAGCGTGGGAGTGGCCCGGATCTCTTTTCTGGTCTTTATAGCTGCAGCTGCAGTCCTCCACCTGGTCACTGCTTTGAGTTTTGGTGAATTAATGTCGACTTTTCCTGGTCCGGAGGGTGAAGCTCGGTTTATAAGAATGGCCCTGGGTCCCATTTTTGCTATCGTACTTCCTATCGGTGGACGGGTCTTGTTCACCATTAGCGCTGCAACCGGAATCATGGCTACGGCCGGTTATGTGTTTAATGAGACGTTTCTTTATTGGTTTCCCAACCTGGGGTTTTCCTTTTGTTTGCTGGGTATTCTGGTCTTAATAAATCTGATGAAAACAAGGTTTTCAGAAATAGCACAGATTATTTTTACCTCGCTGACCCTTTTGGGCCTCTTGGTTTTATGCATAGTTGGCTTGTCAGGATTAGAAAATGCTCCTTTAACATCAGAGAATGCCAACCCCTCATTTATCCACATTGCAAGGGCCGTATTGTTAGCTCCGGTTCTTTTCCTGGGATATGATCTGGCTGGCATGACCATTGCAACAAAAAAAACACATCCGATTGACCTTGTGAAGGTCATGTTTGGAGGACTTCTTTTGGTTGCAATAATTTTCTATCTATGGGGTGGCGTTTCATTAAGATACGTATCACCCGATAAATTGGCTGATACGACCATTCCTTACACAATAACAGCCAAGGCAATTATGGGCCAGAAAGGAAGGATTTTCATGGGAATAGTGATTCTGTCGGGCAGCTGTGCGGCGGTAAACGCCTTATTTATGGCTGTTTCCCGAATGATTGCCGGTATGAGTGCCCAGGGCCTTTTGCCATCCGTTTTGGGAGCGGTCCGAAATCGTGCACCGGTTCCGCTTGTCCTTTTGGGGATAGGGACTGGGATCATGATGGCTGTCGGGATGGCCGGAGAACCGGTTCTGGAGGTTTATATCATGGCCGGTATGTGGCTATGGCTTTTAAACTATGCCGTGATTCATCTTTGTGTTATCGTCATTAGAAGGCGTATTGCTGACGAATCAAAACCGATTCAGATTCGAGGCTATCGGATATTTCCGCTAGTTGCATTTGCAGTATTGATTATGATTCTTTTTGGACTGTTGTGGACAGATGATGAGTCAATACGACTTATAAAGACCATTTTATTCATTATTGCCGGCCTTTCTCTTTACGGCCTGTTATGGGTTCGTTTTGGCAGTAAAGTTACAGGCCCTTCAAAGCAGTAAGGGTTGGATTTGGTTTTTGGGCATTTGAAAAATAATCACAAGAAACAAAAGGAGAAATAAAATGAAAACAAAACAAATTAAAATAATTACAGGGTTGATCTGTGGGGCCATGCTATGCATGTTAACCCAATTGGCTATGGCTGCTGAAGTTCCCAGAATGACAAAAGAGGAGCTTAAGGCAAAGATGGGTAATTCTGATCATAATATTATAATCGTGGATGTGCGATCTGGAAAGGACTGGAAGGGAAGTGAGTTTAAAATTAAAGGCTCAGTCAGAGAAAATCCCGCTAAGTTTAGTTCATGGACTGAAAAATATCCCAAGGGTAAGACACTTGTGCTCTATTGCGCCTGACCCAATGAAGGGACTAGTGCCGGGACGGCACAGAAACTTATGGGTAAGGGATACAAAAAAGTTTACGCCTTAAAGGGGGGCTGGCACGAGTGGTTCAGGGCCAACTATCCCGTTGAAGAAAAATAGCTCGATCTGATCAACGCCCCTGAGGCTTTCCCTGTTTTGCATCTAAATGGGGATTTGATTGATATATTTTTGAAGATGCGTATTAAGAAAAGATTTCGAGTCGAAAAAAACCTCAGGGAGCTTCGGAGTTTTGTTGTCAAGCGCACGGTTTAAGGAGGATCTCATGGCAGAATATGATTTTGATATTGGTGTTATAGGCGGTGGCTCAGGGGGGCTTACAGTCTCAGCAGGAGCGGCACAGTTTGGTGCTAAAACTCTTCTGGTGGAAAAAGAGAATGAATTAGGAGGAGACTGCCTCCACTTTGGCTGTGTTCCCAGTAAAACCCTGATCAGGTCCGCCCATATCTACCATTTTATGAAAAATGCAAAAGCATTTGGTCTTCCGGATGTGAAAGTGCCGGCGGTAGATTACAGGGAGATAGCAAAAAGAATACAATCAGTGATCCGCACCATTCAAAAACACGATTCCGAAGAAAGATTCTGTTCTCTGGGTGCAAAGGTGGAATTCGGCAGCCCAAAATTTTCCGATGAACACACCATCCGGTTAAACGGAAAAACATATTCAGCCAAGAACTGGGTGATTTCAACAGGCTCATCACCTGCCATTCCTGCCATTGAGGGTCTGGATAAAACCCCATATATCACCAATAAAGAAATCTTTTCCTTGGATCATCTGCCCAAATCCATGATTATATTAGGCGGCGGCCCCATTGGAATCGAAATGGGCCAGGCCTTTTGCCGTCTGGGAACAAAGGTATTTATTATTAATCGCGAAGATCAGATCCTTGTAAAAGAGGACAAGGACATGGCCGATGAAGTCATGAATGTGATGCGTTCTGAAGGAGTTGAATTCCATCTCAATGCTTCTATTGAAGCCACAAAAGACGTTGGCTCTGAAAAAGAGGTCATCATAAAGAATATGGATGGGAAAACAAGCAGTTTGAGGGCGGAATCGATGCTTGTTTCGCTGGGAAGAAGTGCCAATGTTGATGGATTTGGGCTTGAAGATATCGGCGTTGAATTCAACCCAAGAGGGATCAAAGTGGATAATCGCCTTAAAACCAATCATAAACATATTTATGCGGCAGGTGATGTGACCGGTGGATATCAATTTACACATGCCGCGGGGTATGAAGGGAGTATTGTGATCAGCAATGCAATTTTACATCTTCCCAGAAAGACTGACTACACCTTTCTTCCATGGTGTACCTATACAGATCCCGAACTTGCCAGCATTGGAATGAATGAAAAAACAGCCAAGGCAGCCGGAATTCATTATTCCATTTGGACAGAAGCATTCAAAGATAATGACCGCAGCCTGGCAGAGGGTGAAAGGATCGGGAGGATAAAGATGATCCTGAATGAAAAGGAGAAACCTTTGGGAGTACAGATTCTGGGTCCACAAGCAGGGGAGCTGCTCAGCGAGTGGGTTGCCGTCTTAAACGGGAAAGTTAAGCTCTCCACCCTGGCTTCTGCGGTCCACCCGTATCCGACACTGGGAGAGATTAATAAGCGCGTGGCCGGCACCTTCTTTTCTCCTAAAATATTTTCTGAAAAAATAAAGAAAGGTCTTAAATTCTTCTTTCATCTCAAAGGCCGTGCCTGCGAGTTGAAAGAATAAGATCTATAGTAGTTCTTATATACGAGTTTTTCATCGTTTAAAACGGAATATATTTATGAGAAACAGTATAAGGAGCAAACCGTGAATTCAGAGACACAACAAATTGAAAAGAGCCGCAATAAAGCCATATTAAAGGCCGGGATATTTCTTGTATTTATTATTTTAGCCATTTACCTGATCCGTTTTACACCGATTAAGAATTATCTTACAGCACAAGCCCTGGGTGACTTTCTGGAAACGGCAGGATACTGGGCGCCAGTACTATTTATCTTGATTTATACCGTTGGAGTTTGTGTGTTTTTACCTGGAACATTGCTGACCGGTCTGGGAGCCGCTATTTTTGGAGCTTACTGGGGCTTTTTATATGTCTGGATCGGAGCCATGTTGGGTGCCAGTGCTGCTTTCTTTATCGGACGGACCTTAGGAAGGGAGTTTGCCGCCTCGCTTATTGGAGACAGGCTCAAAAAATATGATGATGCCATCGAGCGAAACGGGTTTGCGACGGTACTCTACCTGCGTCTGGTCTATTTTCCTTTCACCCCAATGAATTTTGGAATGGGGCTGACCAAGGTGCATTTTAGGGACTATTTTTTTGGTACCGGTTTAGGTATTATTGTCGGTACATTTATTTTCACGTTTTTTATCGGAACATTAAAAGAGGTATGGGCATCCGGCAATTGGGGAGAACTTATATCTTTTAAAGTCTTCTTTTCAATCGGATTGTTCATCTTTTCATTTTTCATCCCAAAGATCATTAAGAAGGTGAAAGGTGAGAAAGTTTAATATACAGTTGTAGGAAAAAGATTTTCCCGCATGGAGGATATTAAATGCAAATTGCGATAATCGGATTGGGCCGGATGGGTATGAATATGGCAAAAAGACTTTTGCTGGGAGGGCACGAGGTCGTGGCTTTTAACCGATCACGAAGTAAGACGGACCAGTTGGTAAAAGAGGGGGCCATCGGAGCCTATTCTCTTTCCGAGTTGGTTGATAAACTCTCTCATCCCTGTGTAACCTGGATAATGCTTCCCGCCGGCTCAGCGGTTGATGAGCATATCAACAGGCTAAAAGAGCTATTATCACCGGACGATATCGTGGTCGATGGTGGAAATACGTATTACAAGGACGATATCCGGCGTGCTGACTTGCTGGCCGAAAAGGAGATCAAATTTATAGATGCGGGTGTCAGCGGAGGTATATGGGGCCTGAAGAAAGGCTATTGCCTGATGATTGGTGGAGCAAAAGAGACTTACCAGCATCTTGAGCCAATATTTAAGACCCTGGCTCCTGCAAAAGGATATCTTTTATGCGGGGGCGTTGGTGCCGGACATTTTGTGAAAATGGTCCATAACGGAATTGAATATGGCATGATGCAGGCCTATGGTGAAGGGTTCGATATTTTAGAGGCATCCCCGTACAGCGGATCACTGGACTATGCCGCAGTATCAAATCTTTGGAACCAGGGGAGTGTGGTTCGCTCCTGGTTACTTGAGCTCATGGAATCGGCCTTTGCCAAAGAGCCAAACCTTTCGGATATCAGAGGGTATGTGGAAGATTCGGGAGAAGGCCGCTGGACAATACAACAGGCCATAGAAACCGGTGTATCGGCGCCGGTTATCGCTTTATCTTTAATGCGCAGATTTCGCTCTCAGGTAGAGGAGTCTTTTTCGGATAAAGTTGTGGCAGCCCTGCGAAGGGAGTTTGGCGGGCATGCCACAGTGGCTGCAGATAAGAAGTAAGTTTCAGGTAGTATATACTGTTTCCCTAAAATATATTTCGTTTTAAACGATGAAAAACTCGTTTATAAGAGATCGTAAAGCAAGAACAGACCGAGCATATTATAATTGATTTTAGTTTTAGATTGAGTTCAACAAAATGACCAGATTGCATTCAAGTTCTTTCTTAACGATCTCTAATATCCTCAGACAGTTTCCTCATTTAAAACGGAACATATTTATGAGAACTATTATACTGGATGCGGGAAAAATATCAGCATGAACAACAAAAATGTAATGCCAGACTCAGAAAGCGCCGCTATAGCCGGAACAATAGCACCGGATCTTAAGGTTCCTTATGAATCCTGCCTCGTTGAAGGCACCCCCGATCCTTGTATGGTTGTTATTTTGGGGGCATCAGGTGATCTGACTGCCAGAAAAATCGTCCCGGCCCTTTTCGATTTATTTTTAAATGATGGTTTGACCGATCACTTCCTTGTTGTTGGGTGTGCACGCACCAAACTGAGTAATCAAGAATTCAGAGATAAGATGAAAAAGGCTTTACTGACCGCAGGAACTATTGATGTGTCAAAGTGGGACTCCTTTTCCCAACTGCTTTACTATCAATCCATTGATTATAAAGAGCTTTCATCTTTTTATGCATTAGCCGGATTTCTTAGGAATCTGGATAAAAAGTACGCCATTGGAGGAAACAGGATTTTTTATCTGGCGATTCCCCCATCCTTTTATAAATCAACCGCACAAATGCTGGGCAAAGCCGGTCTTGCGATTGAAGACGAAAAGAAAAACGGCTGGTCAAGAATCGTAGTGGAAAAACCATTCGGCCGTGACCTGGACACTGCCATTGACCTGGACCGATCCCTGCATGAACATTTTAAAGAGCATCAAATTTTCAGAATTGACCATTATTTGGCCAAAGAGACCGTTCAGAATATTCTCATGTTTCGTTTTGCCAACTCGATATTTGAACCCATCTGGAACAGAGGATATGTTGACCATGTAAGCATCACTGCAGCTGAAACCCTTGGTGTAGAGCACAGAGGGGGATACTATGAACAGGCAGGTGTTTTAAGAGATATGTTCCAGAACCATATGATGCAACTCCTTGCTCTGACGGCTATGGACCCCCCTTCCGTTTTTGAGGCCGATCGGGTCCGTGACGAAAAGGTTAGGGTATACAAGGCTATGAGGCCTTTTCCCACTGGAGAACTGAATGATTATCTGGTGCTTGGACAATATGGTGCAGGAAGAATTAAAGGAAAAAAGGTCCCGGCCTATCGGGACGAACCCGGTATCGACTCCGAATCGTTGACTCCTACCTATGCAATGATGAAGATTTTTTTAGACAACTGGCGCTGGCAGGGTGTGCCCTTTTACCTTACATCAGGGAAAAGGCTGACCAAAAAGCGAACCGAAATCGTTATCCAGTTTAAAGAGATTCCCCATTCCATGTTCCGCCAGACACTGGGGGAAGATATCGATGCCAACCGACTTATTTTAGGTGTCTATCCGGATGAAAAAATTTCTTTGACTTTTCAAACAAAAAACCCCGGTGCCAGGATATGCCTAAGATCTGTCACCATGGATTTCCACTATCATCAGAATTACACCGGTCCCATACTGGACGCTTATGAAAAAGTACTTTTGGACTGCATGTTGGGAGATCACATGCTTTTTTGGCGACAGGATGCTGTTGAACTTTGTTGGTCCTTTTTGACACCTATTTTGGAGGAATGCGAAACATGTGCAAACCGCGGCGAAAGCCTTCTAACATACGATTCAGGAACATGGGGGCCAAGAGCGACGAGAGATTTGTTCAAAAAAATATAATAAATATTGCGATTTAAAAGCACAAAAGGAGGAGTTAAGCGATGGATACTTACTACAAACCGGAAGATCTTCCAAAGTTCGAAGAGATTGGGAAGGAAGCGCCAGATTTAGCAAAAAAGTTTTTTGATTATTATGGGGCTGTATTTTCTGAAGGGGAATTAACAGAAAGGGAGAAATCACTCATTGCTCTTGCTGTGGCTCATACCATTCAGTGTCCCTATTGTATAGATGCATATACCCAGGCTTGCCTTGAAAAGGGATCGAATCTGAGCGAAATGACGGAGGCGATCCATGTGGTGACGGCTATAAGGGGTGGAGCTTCACTTGTGCATGGTATTCAGATGCGAAACATTAGCGAAAAATTATCTCTATAATGTTTCTCATAAATATATAAGATCATGAACAGGGGAATTGAAAAAATGTATTCCGAACATTCGCAAAATACAACAGAAATGGAGTTAAATAAAAAATTTCTAACAGTAGCACCTTTTCGCCAGACTCTGAACAGACACGTTCTCAAATTGGAGAGAGGTCAAACAACTAATTTGCAGATTAATGTGGGTTTTCTCTGCAATCAGGAATGCCGACACTGTCATCTCTGCGCCGGACCAAGCCGCAAAGAGAACATGAATTCTAAAACAGCGGACCTGATTGTAGATTATGCGAAAAGAAGTTGCTTTGAAGTGATAGATATCACAGGGGGTGCACCTGAACTGAATAACAACCTTGTCAGCCTTATTGAGAGGCTCTCCCCCCTTGCACCAAGAATCATGGTCCGGTCCAACCTCTCTGCACTTAATGATGGCAAACGAGACCATCTGTTTGAACTTTTTAAAGAACATCATGTGGTGATTGTTGCCTCTTTTCCCTCCTTGAATGAGGGTCAGACTGAATCACAGCGAGGCCAGGGTATCTTCAGCATGAGTATCGATGCAATAAAAAAGCTTAACTCACTTGGATATGGACAAAAAGGAACCGATCTGGAACTGAACTTGGTTTCAAATCCTTCGGGAGCGTTCCTCCCATCATCACAAACTGAAACCGAAAAGCGATTTCACCAGGTTATGAAGAAAAAGTGGGGGATCACTTTTAATAATCTTTTTACTTTTGCCAACGTTCCTTTGGGAAGGTTTCGCCAGTGGCTTTTGCAGTCAGGAAACCTTGAAAATTATATCGAAAAACTAGCTTCAAGTTTCAATCCGTGTGCCGTTAAGGACGTCATGTGCCGCACAATGGTCTCTATTTCATGGGACGGATATCTTTATGACTGTGATTTTAATTTAGCCAGAGGGCTTTACATGGGATGGCAGAAGGTCCACGTCTCTGACATGCCTGGACCGCCAGGACAAGGGAGCCCTGTTGCTGTATCGGACCACTGTTATACCTGTACCGCAGGAACGGGATTTACATGAGGTGGAGCCATAGAGACCTGAGTTCAGGTTGAAATCAGGCATTCGTTTTTAGGATATTTCCTGTCCTGGCAGGGATAGACCCTTATGAAATCAAATTTTTGCGACTTTTTAACATGGCATTAACTCCGTTGCTCTGCGCTTTATTTTAAATTAAGGGTACGGTGAATATATAAAGTTTTTGCGAAATGTCGAATAGACCAATCAATATAATCGAGCCTGATTTTTCAGCTATGGCACGTAAAGGAGCGGAAATATTTTCCCGGGCAGCTAAAGAAAGTGTTGAAATAAGAGGACGCTTTGCCGTGGCTATATCCGGTGGCTCCACGCCGAGATCAATGTACAGGATGTTAGGTCAGGAACCTCTTTCTTCAAATATTCCCTGGGACAAAACAGATATATTCTGGGTTGACGAACGCTGCGTTCCGGAAAATGATCCTGCCAGCAATTTTGGCTTAGCAAAAAAAGATTTTCTTGATAAAATTCCCATTGCACAAAACCAGATTCATCCTATGCCGGTAGAAGTTTCTCCCGGGGAGGGAGCAAGAATATATCAGGGTGCACTGTCAGATTTTTTTCACCTACAAAAGGGGGATTTCCCGGTTTTTGATCTCATATTCCTTGGCACGGGCAAGGATGGACACACAGCTTCTTTGTTTCCGGGCCAAAAGGCACTGGATGAGATGGAAAAATTGGTTATATTTATTAAAGGAGGCGATCCTGATGTCAACCGCCTTACCATGACCTTCCCTGTTTTGAATCATGCAAGGAAAATTGTATTCATGGTTTCAGGAATAAATAAGGCGGATGTAGTCAAAACAATCCTTGAATTTCCCGAAGCCCGGTTGCCGGCCCAAAGAATTCAACCCATAGATGGGACCCTGACCTGGCTGCTGGATAGTGAATCAGCTTCAATGCTATCAAAAAAACACTCTCATGAAAAATATTGATAACGAATTAATCATTCTATCTTGAGATTTTGGAAGGATTAAAACAAAATAGTATAACTCAGTGAACTGTGTAAAAAAAAAAAAAAAAGCAAACGGGCGGGGAATGCTAAAGAACAAACCTGTAATGAATACAAGA
>CAJHXW010000022.1_pt1 | contig 10684 bp, 5 predicted proteins | sample 9198581 | NCBI WGS metagenome assembly CAJHXW01 (sample SAMEA7708328, study PRJEB35096) | sediment metagenome | biome: marine neritic benthic zone biome [ENVO:01000025]; feature: sediment [ENVO:00002007]; material: shallow marine sediment [ENVO:03000034] sea grass bed [ENVO_01000059] ...
GAATCTTTCTGCATTTGCAGGTCGCCGCTTCAATAGAGCGGCTCTTTAATGATAAATTATACGAGTTTTATGGTTTGCTTGCCTACCACTATGGTAAGGGTGAAAATTTTGGAAAAACCGAAGAGTATTTAATAAAAGCCGGAGAAGAGTCTTTAAAATCATCCGCTTCCAATGAAGCTCTAAACTACTTTAAGGAAGCATTAAATTTATATCTTAAGAAATACGGAGATAATGCAGACCCTGAAAAATTAGCCATGTTAGAAAATAACATTGGTATAGCTTATTATAATAAAGGTTCGTTTTTTAATGCTTCAGAGCATTTTGACATTGTGCTTGAACGTTCTGGGCATGGATCACCAACATCTCCGTTTCATAAAGTATTCAGACTTGTCTTTGATCTTTCTGTTTTGATTGCAAAACTTTACCTTCCTATAAAACAATCAAAGCGAAAACCGACAGAAAGAGACAACTTTATTTTTGATGTTTTTCAAAGAAGAGGTATCGCCCTGATTTATCTCGATACGGAAAGATTCTTCTTTGAAAACATCCACTTTATAAGAAAGATGACCCGTTTCGACATTAAAAAAATTAAAACAGGCGTGTATTCCTTTTGTTCATCCAGTGGAATTTTTTCCCTAACAGGTCTTTCGTTTAACATAAGTAAACGAATACTTCATCGCTCCAAAAAATTGATTAGCCAAAATGATGATAAAGAATTTTTCTGTTATAAATTTTATAATTTTTTTCTTAATGAAATGTCAGGAAATTGGGTTGATTGTGAAGAGTATGATGAAGAACTTGTAAATCTTAATTTAAAAAAGGGGCGAACCTGGCTTACAGCAACGTACCTCCTTTTACAAGGATTGTTGAAAATTGAGCAGGGCTTTTTTGCACAGGCAAAGTTGCTAGCAGAAAAGCTTAAGGAAATATTGGATGTTTATGAATATCAGAATGCCAGAGGTCTTCGAAATTTCCTCATGACGATTTTATTTCTTAAACAAAGAAAATTCAACGATGCCAAAATGATGTTGGAAGAAGGGATTCTTTTTCAAAAAGAAATGGAAGAGGAGTTGACTGTTCCATATTACCTTGGATCAAAAGCCATTATACAAATTTCACAAAAAGACCAAAATGCAGCAAAACTATCTCTTAATCATGCAAAAGAGATTGTTTCAAGGAAGAGACGGGTTATTCCTTTATATCTAAGCAGGTACTTAATCGGCTGGTTTTTATTTGATCTTAATTTGCTTGAAGGGGCGATTCTTTCTAAGGATCATTCAAATATATCAAAATATAAGAAAAGAGCTTTTAATAGCGCAAAGAAAGCACTAAAAACGGCAAAAAAATATGCCCCTGACAAAGTAGAAACCTTAAAACTAATGGGCACCTATTATTGGCTGATAAATAAGCAGAAAAAAGCCCTTAAATTTTGGGTCCAAAGCCTATCTGAAGCTAAAAAGATGGGTGCTTCTCTTGAACTTTCAAGAACTTATTTCGAAGTTGGCAAACGGCTTTTCGAGCGAAAAAGTAATTTTAGTGAATTAAACAAAATCAAAAGAAAAGATTATCTTTTAAAGGCAAGGGCTGCTTTTAAAGCGATGGATCTTCAGCAAGACCTGAAAGATTTGGAACAATTTGCCGATTTAAACGATATAGCGCTTTAGTCGGCAGGAATGGCAAAAATATCTTCGTCTGTATAAGAACGCCGGCAGATATTTATGTGAAAGGATTTTCTTTATTTCAGTTGGCCTGTTGAATGAGTTGAATTTGTTTATAGTTTTTCCGCAAAACCTTTTCTTTTCTTTTAACATCAGTCTTAAAGTATATTTTATCAACAAGAGCTATATTAGATGATATATTCATACCATTTATTTTAAACAAATTAATTGCATCTCTTATTATAGATTTTTCCACCCAAAAACTGTGATACAGATGAAGATAGCCGTCAACAAGCTCTTTGATTGACATCTGTAAAGGTTGATAAACCACATGATTATAATCATAGTGCTCCCAATTTGTGTCAAAGATTCTTCCTTGTTGCTGTAATTGATCGTAAAGCCTGGTGTTTGGATAAGGGGTTAAAATATCAATCATGGTTGAATCCAAATCTAATTTGCTGCATAATCGATAAATTTTATCAAAACTTTCAGGGCCATCACAATCTAGCCCACAAATAAAATTACCCTGTATAAGCATTCCCTTCTCATGAATATAATCAATGATCTTTTTAAGGGTGTCTTCTAAGTTGTTTGTACCGTGTTTTTTCATTTTCATCGATGTGGTTTCGATCCCCACAATAATAAACTTAACACCCCCAAAAGCCAAAGCATCCAGCATATCCTTATCCCTAAGCCGCATGATGGAAGTTTCCACAACGATTATTTTATTGAGCGGAGCCAAACCCTTCATTAAATCTAAAGCAAACCTTTTATTTAATCCAAAGGTTGCATCGCACAAAAATACCATTTTCTTCTTAATTTTAGATATCTCATTATAAATTGTTTCGATATCTCTTAAAATATATTTACCTTGCAAATAGGGACTGCAGAAAATGCAATCATACGGGCAACCAATTGACGTTGGTACCGATGGGATTTGATACCATTTAAGGTTTTTAAATGCCTCAAAAAAATTATCCGGATATTGAAAATGTTGTTCTTTATCAACAATATAGATTGCTTTCTTTGTGTTTGGCTGAAGTTTTTCTTTTGTAATATCAACAAGTAGAGACTCCCACTGTTCCCGGCATATACTGCTGACAACAATATCGCAGTGCGAAGATGCCTCTTTAAAGGTCGCGGGACTTCGAAAGTGCGGACCTCCAAGAATTACAATCTTGCCTTTTTTGCGCAGCTTATCACTTATTCTATAAGCAGCAGGGGCTGTTTGAGTGTAAACGCTGATACCAATCACTTCAGCATCACTTGAAAGATTTACTTTTGCTTCCTTACATACTGTTACACGGGTTTCCCACCCAATCGCCCCAGACCACACTTTTAAAACATTTAAAATAATTGGAAAAGCAAAGTTAGAGAAATGAAACTTTCTGAAAAGATGATAAAGATCTATTTTCATTGATATTGCAGCATCTCCTGTTGGTGCTGTAATATGGCAAATAACAGACCGTTGGCAGGTTTTTAGCAGCTATTGAGGGTTGAGCAAGTTCCTTTTCGGTTCGATAAAATCGGCTTTTAACACAGACAGAGAATGAATCTCTTTCGGTTGCTCAGTGGAGGATGATATTTTAAACATTTATGGCTTTAAATCCATTATAATTAAAATAACCTTTCTGCTGGAAATAAGTATCGGAACCAACATGTACTTCTTCTGGATTTGGGATTTCTGCAAAGCTTAAAACCATCTTTATAGCACCTCCTGTTCTTTTTAAACACTCCCTGTTGGTTTAATCTTTAAGGCATCTTAGTTTTGCAAGATCCTCGGCATAGCCATACAGATGGAGGCCTTTGCTCTCTACTGTCATTTCTCCGTCTTTAACACCGATCTCTCCAGCCATATATTCTTTCAGGTTTTGTATCCCGGCTAGATTTGCCGGCAAGCCGCCCCAAAGGTCCCAGGATCTGAAATAGATGAAAAAATTTAGTGTGCCGTCTTGAATTCTGGTATCGATGGATCTAAGACATGGCGGATCGACCAATGTTAGGTCTGATGGGTGCGCGATTTGTAATACCATCTGGTTGTTGCGCATGCCGTATCTTTTATATGTATCAATAATCCATTCTATCTGGTTTAGATAAAGGACTCCATCTTCTTCAAAAACACTTTTTCCATCAAATTCTCTCTTATCAATTATCTCTTTATTCTCTTCTCTCCACCACATCAGCTTTTCATCGGTTAGCGGTACTTTTGTCAGTCTTTCACCGTAGGTATATGATTCTCCCGGTTCTTTATGACCCGTCATAAGGTATTCAATATATGATCTTTCATAACCCTCTCCTCCGTATATATATGCTTCCTCAACGGGGTTTGGTATTCCACATGCAGGTGGTATGTCCGGAAGCAACGGCTTAACAAAAGGATGTGTAATGTGTCCGCAGAAAAAATCGTATTCGAGTCTTGTTTGCCCGGTATAACTTCCCCTGTCTATTTTAAATTTACGGCCTTTATCTAAAATATCATTAACCGCTTGAAACCAAAGGTCTGGAAGATCTCTTGCTTTTATAAAATGAATTTTCAAATCTATCTTTCCCGCTATTTATTTGTGAAAGTAATGAATATTAATGAATTTGTAATAATAAGATGAGACTTTTTTACGACGCCAATAAAATTGAATGTCCAATCCGTTTACATCCATTTAAAACAAAGGGTTGTATAGCTTGTGTCTTGTAAGCGTCCACAGTTGCTGCAGATGTGGGTAATCAGGGAAACCGGCTATAGTCTACTATGCTGGCTCTCCTGATTGCGCGCAGATGTGGTGTCTGTGAACGAGTACTAAATGTCTAAGGTGTTGACTTCCAGGGCATTACTATAAATAAAATCTCTTCGTGGTTCGACCTCTTCCCCCATAAGAATTGTAAATATTTCATCTGTGTCTACAACATCTTCTATCCTCACCTGCAGAAGGTTTCTCTTCTCCGGATTCATGGTTGTTTCCCATAACTGCTCTGGGTTCATTTCACCAAGCCCTTTGTATCTTTGAATGGCAAGACCCTTTTTCCCTTCATTTATCATATAGCTTAACAGGCTTTCCTTGTCTTTAATTTTCAATGTTTCTTCTTGATTATCATTATTATAAATATGAAATTCAATATTATTATAATTTGATATTTTCTTTCCTAAAACCAGTCCCTTCTGAAATTCCTTAGAATATATAAGGCTTCTTCCAATTTTTATGGGTTTGTCTGTTGTTATGTCTTTTTCAATGAAGATTTCTTTTTGTTTTTCAAAACCGGTGTTTTTTATTTCCATTTCATATACATTTCGTTCTTCCTTCCACAAGACTTCATCTACATCAAACCCTTTTTCTATTAACTTCTTTCTTAACTTGGTCATCTTTTTTTCGTCTGCGAGAAATTTTTTATCCTCAACGCCTTCATTAATGAGCAATTCTGCGATTTCCGTGTTTAGTCCTTTTCTATTAAGCTTGCCCATAACAGAAGAATATTCTGCTATATTTCCTATTAAAACATATAAATCGTGTCCCTTTATTCTGTTTCCGTTTACTTTTACGCTTTTATTATTACACACTCTTTTTAAAATATGATTTTTTAATTCTTCTTCATCTTTGAAATATCTTTCATTCTTTCCCTTACCAACTTTAAGAAGTGGCGGTTGAGCGATATATAGAAATCCCTTATCAATCATTTCCGCCATCTGTCTGAAAAAAAATGTGAGTAAAAGAGTCCTTATGTGCGAACCATCGACGTCCGCATCTGTCATTATGATTACTTTATGATATTTTATTTTTTCAACATTATATTCCTCTTTTCCAACACCCGCGCCCAATGCGGTGATTATGTTTTTTATTTCCTCGCTTTTTAAAATTTTATCGAACCTGGCTTTCTCAACATTTAATATTTTTCCCTTTAGTGGCAAAATTGCCTGAAACTTCCTGTCTCTTCCCTGTTTTGCACTTCCGCCGGCAGAATCTCCCTCAACAAGAAAAAGTTCTCTTTCAAAAGGAAAGGAACTCTGACACTCCGCAAGCTTTCCGGGAAGAGTCGCGTCCACTAACGCCCCCTTGTTTCTTGCAATATCTCTCGCCCTTTTTGCCGCATCCCTCGCTCTTGCGGCATCCACACCTTTGGATATTATTTTCCTTGCTACTGCCGGATTTTCTTCAAAAAACGCTCCCAGTTTTTCGTTTACCAGGGACTCAACCAGCCCCTTTACTTCGCTGTTCCCGAGTTTTGTTTTTGTCTGGCCCTCAAATTGGGGTGATTTAATCCTGACACTAATAATTGCCGTCAGGCCTTCTCGAACATCATCTCCGGTTATTTTCGCTTTAAGGTTTTTTGGAAGGTTTCCGTTTGATGCATATTGATTGATGGTTCTGGTAAGAGCGGCTTTAAATCCAATAAGATGAAATCCACCTTCAACTGTTCTGATGTTATTTGCAAAGGAGAATATTTTTTCATTATAGGTGTCGTTGTATTGAATCGCTAAATCTATCTGAACCTCATTTTTTATACCCTCAATAATAATCGCTTTATGAAGTGTCGAATGTCTCCTGTTTAAATGTTCAACAAAAGATTTCAGCCCTCCTTTAAAAAGAAATTCTTCTTTCTTGTCAGACCGTTCGTCTTCAATTTTTATTTTTACGCCTTTGTTTAAAAATGCAAGTTCCCTTAATCTTCTGGCAAGAATTTCATATGAAAAATTGTCTGTGGTTAGTATTTCCATATCCGGCACGAAGCGAACTTTTGTGCCTTTTTTTCTTGTTTTTCCGGTTATTTTTAATTCACTTTTCTTAATGCCTTTTTCGTAGGTTTGATAGTAGATTTTTCCGTTTGTATATATTTCCACTTCAAGAAAAGAAGAAAGCGCATTCACAACCGAAACACCCACTCCGTGCAGCCCCCCAGAAACCTTATAGGAATTATCATCAAATTTTCCTCCTGCATGAAGTTTTGTCATAACCACTTCAACAGCCGGGATCTTCTCTTTTTTATGAATTCCTATCGGTATCCCCCGGCCGTTATCTTCAACACTTACGCTGTTATCGGTGAGTATTTTAACCTTTATTGTATTACAATGTCCGGCCATCGCTTCATCTATGCTGTTGTCAACGACTTCATAAACAAGATGATGAAGACCGGCCATATCAACATTTCCAATGTACATCGAAGGTCTTTTTCTAACCGCCTCAAGACCTTCCAATATTTTTATATTATCTTCGTTATATATATTGGTTTCTTCTTTCATATTTTTATACACTCTTAAAAGATTTTTGAGTAAGCCCGGATGGGTAAATAAAAAAGGATAATTTAGATGGCTAAGTAAAAAGTCTTATATACAAGGCGTAGCGTTTTTTCAGGAACGAGACTATACTCATAGTATGTCGATTTTCTGAAAAAACGCTACAACGAAGTAGATGAGATTTTTTACTTAGACATCATATTTTCATCGGCATAATCACACTCAAATACGTTCTATCTTTTTCAGGTTCTATCAAACACGGCTTTTCTCCACTGCTGATACTTAATAAAATATTTTCATCGTCAATTACATTAATTGTTTCAATAAAGAATCGCGGATTAAACATGGCTTCTACGTGTTCACCATTATAGTTAATAACCATATCCTCTTTTGATTCACCAATTTCCGGGTTTGTGGAGTCTATTTTTAATTTGTCTTTGTCGAAGCTGAAAATCACTCCTTTATAATCATTCGATGATAGAATGGACATTCTTTTTAACATCATTAAAAACAGATTTTTATCCATTTTAATGGTATTCACATCTTTTTTGGTTGTTATATCAATATAATCGGGAAAATCTCCTTCTAATAATCTGATTATTATTTTTTCGCCATCTTTTTGAATGATAAAGTTATTATCTTTAACGCCTATCTTTACCATTTTTTTAGTATCAAGAAATTTTGTTACTTCGTTTATACCTTTTTTAGGTATCAATATACTTTTATCAATGGGGATCTCATCGTTTTTATCATATATGTTTTCTGCTGTAGAAAGCCTGCTTCCATCTGTCGATACCATCCTTAATACTTTATTGTCCTCGTTTTCTATTATTTCTAAATATATGCCAATAAAATGAGCTCTCTTATCGTCGGGAGAAGCTGCTATGATTATGGTTCTATCAATCATTTTGTTTAATGCCAGAGAATCAATCTCAAAGAATTTAACTTCTTTAATCTCAGGTATATCAGGAAAATCTTCAGGATTCATACCCGCAAGATTAAATTCAACCTGCTTTTCCTTAACAGCAGCATCCTGATCTCTTCCAATTTTAATCCAGAAGTTTTCGACTTCATGTATCCTTATTTGTTCATCCGGAAATTCTCTTACAATTTCAAATAATTTTCTTGCATTCAAAGCAGCTATACCATCTTTTTTTATTACAGCCGGATAATAACCCTCAAACCCGGTCTCTAAATCTGTTGCAATAACAGAAATTTGCGAACCTTCTGCTTTTATAAGCACATTGGTTGTAATCGCAAGATTTGTTTTTCTTCCGGTTAAGCCCTGCACTTTAGATAAAACGTCTGAAAAAATATTTTTCTTTATTGTAAAATCCATACTGTTTCCTTTTATTGTATTTAAATATTATAAATATTAATTAGTACTGTTAATAAAGCGTATAACTTTATAATATAAAGATTATACAAGGAAAGTTTAAATAATATATGTTGATAAAAGGGTTAATAAACCAACAGTAGTTATCGTTTTTTAAGTTGTACAAAAAAAGATGTTTATATAAAGATAATTATAAACAAGATAATAACAATTTTAATACAACTTTAAAATAGCCTTAAAAAAGCAGTTTTGTTACTTAAAAGACGATTAATCTTCATTCATAACCCAAAAGGGTTGAAATATCAATATATAGTGTAATAACAGAGAAGATATAAATAGATATAGCGTAGCCATGCAATATTTACAAGAAAATTTTATGTTTTAGCGCTATTTTTAACGAATAAGGAAAGATAATGAAATTTATCGCAGATCTCCACATTCACTCTAAATTTTCCATAGCCACGGCAAAAAATCTTGATCTTGAAAATCTTTATATCGCAGCCCAATTAAAAGGAATAACGGTCATAGGAACAGGTGATTTTACACATCCCGGGTGGTTTGCTGAAATAAAAGAAAAGCTTGTTCCCGCCGAACCGGGTCTTTTTAAATTAAGAGACGATATAGCGAATATATGTGATCAGGAAGTTCCGGTCTTATGCAGGTCCAAGGTTCGTTTTATGTTAAGCTGCGAAATAAGCAATATTCACAAAAAAAATGGAAAAGTAAGGAAAAATCATAATCTTATATATATTCCTGATTTTAAAACAGCTGAAAATTTCAATAAAAAACTGGATAAAATAGGAAATATAAAGTCTGACGGAAGACCTATCCTGGGTCTTGATGCAAAAAACCTGCTTGAAATGATGCTCGATACTTCAGATATGGCATTTTTTATACCCGCCCATATATGGACGCCATGGTTTTCTATAATGGGTTCCAAATCAGGATTCGATTCCATCAAAGAATGTTTTGAAGATTTAACACCGCACATATTTGCAGTTGAAACCGGACTTTCATCCGATCCTCCGATGAACTGGAGAATATCCGCCTTAGATGGTTTGACCCTTGTATCAAATTCAGATGCACACTCACCCATGAAACTGGGCCGGGAGGCAAATTTGTTTAATACCGGGCTTTCATATGATGATATCAGGTCAGCCATAGAGACAGGAGATAATAAGCGATTTCTCGGTACCATCGAATTCTTTCCCCAAGAGGGAAAATACCATATGGATGGACATCGGAAATGTAATATTCGCTTCACCCCCAAAGAGTCAGTTAAACACAAAGGAATATGCCCTGTATGTCAGAAACCACTAACACTTGGAGTTTTAAACAGGGTTGAAGAGCTGGCGGATCGGCCGGAAAATAGTTATCCAAAGCAAAAAAATCCATTTTACAGTATGATTCCCCTAACAGAAATACTGTCCGAAATACTTAAAGTCGGTGCAGGGTCTAAACGGGTCAAACAAAAATATAATGATTTACTGGAAAAGTTAGGTCCTGAATTAAAAATACTTCACGAATTAAATAATAGATCTTTGGAAAGATCGGAAATTCCATTACTTGCCGAAGCGATTAAAAGAATGCGAACCAAACAAATTTCTCTTCTGCCCGGATATGACGGTGAGTTTGGCAAAGTAACAATATTCACAAACCAAGAAAGAGAAAAACTATCCAAACAGCAAGCTCTTTTTATTTTTGATCCGACAAAAAAAGAGCCTGATAAAAAAGAAAAAGTAAAAACAGAAGATCAAAAGGAAAGAAAACAGCCCACAATAAAAAAGAAAACAGAAGAAGGCATACTAAGCGCATTAAACAATGATCAAAAAAGAGCCGTTTTACATAAAAAGGGACCTCTTATGATTATTGCAGGACCCGGCACAGGTAAAACAAGAACCCTGACACACCGGATAGCCTATCTTATAAAAGAAAAGAAAGTACCAGCGGAAAATATACTGGCCGTTACATTTACAAATAAGGCAGCCGCGGAGATGAGGGAAAGACTCAATATTTTAATAAAGAAAAAAATAACATCTCCTATAATCGCAACTTTTCATTCACTCTGTTTTAAAATACTGCAAGAACAGGATGATATTCCAACCATGTCTGTCGTAGACGATGATGAAAGACGATCTTTGATTTTAGATGCGATAAAACATATCAAAAAAGAAGGATTAAATATTAATGAAAACCCGAAAGTTCTCATTAATAAAATAATTTCCGCCAAACAGCAGATACTTGGACCGGATGATGATCTTAAAGACATTGCAGGTGAAAGAGATATAACATCGTTTACTCTTCTTTACAGAGCCTATCAAAAACTCTTGTCCGCACAGAAACTTTGTGATTTTGAAGATCTTATCTTTTTTGTAGTCAAGCTTTTAGAAAACAACGATAGAATACATAAAAAATACACAAAGATGTTTCAATTTGTTTTTGTTGATGAATACCAGGATATAAATCACGGGC
>CAJHXW010000164.1_pt1 | contig 10602 bp, 8 predicted proteins | sample 9198581 | NCBI WGS metagenome assembly CAJHXW01 (sample SAMEA7708328, study PRJEB35096) | sediment metagenome | biome: marine neritic benthic zone biome [ENVO:01000025]; feature: sediment [ENVO:00002007]; material: shallow marine sediment [ENVO:03000034] sea grass bed [ENVO_01000059] ...
ATTATGTCAATAATTTCAAGATACTTAACAAGAGAGATTTTTAAATATTTTGGTATTATTCTGGTAACGGTCATCTGTATATTCTTGGCTGTCGATTTTTTTGAAAAGATAGATAATTTTATAGAAGCCGGACTTCCTTTTTCAAGATCTATCCGCTTTTTTCAGTTCAGAATTCCGTTTATCATTGCTCAAATTACTCCTGTTTGCATTCTTCTGGCAGTTATCATTGTATTCGGTCTGATGAACAAGAATAATGAAATCATTGCTTTAAAAAGCAGCGGTATAAGTATCTACCTCTTTTTAAAGCCGGTTCTTTCTATTGGCATGTTCTTTGGTATTTTTCTTTTCTTTTTATCAGATACTCTTGTTCCAATCACAATAAACAAGGCCAACACCATATGGCTGAAGGAAGTTAAAAAAAAATCTGCTGTGATTACAAGAGAAAAGAATATCTGGATAAAAGGTAATCGTTCGATATTACATATAAAATATTATAATCCTTCCAATAAAACCGTATCCGGAGTAACTTTATACTATTTTGATAAAGATTTTAATTTAGTGAGAAGGGTTGACGCTAAAAATGGTTTTTACAAAAATGCTAAATGGGTTTTTCATGAACTCATGGAACAAATACGTGACAAGGAAACAGGAAATTACCAGATAGTATTACACGAGAAGAAAATTGAGAAATTAGATTTTTTACCGGATGACCTAAAACGTGTGATCAAAAAGTCGCCAGAGATGAATTTTAAGGAGCTGTATCTATATATTAAAAATATTGAGTCTGAAGGCTATGATGCAACAATCTACAGAGTGGATCTTAATGCTAAAATTGCTTTTCCCTTTGTTTGTATCATCATGTGCCTGCTGGCTGCAGGGATCACTATAAAGATAAATAAAGGTAGAACGCTGTCTATATCTATTACATATGGTATCGGTATCATTTTCCTTTATTGGATTCTTTACAGCTTTTGTTTATCTCTAGGATATGGAGGAATACTTCCACCAATAATTGCCTCTTGGATGGCAAACCTTATTTTTTTATGTTTCGGTGGCTTAATACTTCTGAATGCTGAATAAAATAAATAAAAAGATGATCAAAATAATGACCGGTGAAGGGGAAAGCCAATTTTCTTCTTTTAAGTCTCTTTTGTATTTTGTTTCTATCGTTTATCATAGTTTAGTTAAATTTAGAGCTGCATTATACGAGAAGAACATTATAAAATCACAAAGGCTGCCCACTACAGTTATTTCAATCGGAAATTTAACAGTTGGAGGCACAGGCAAGACACCCATGACTTTATATATGGCAGAGCTTGTCAAAAAGCTTGGTTATGAGGTGGTGGTAATCAGCAGGGGATATAAAGGGGAGCTGGAAAAAGCCGGAGGAATTGTAAGCAACGGTAAAACAGTGTTAATGGGACCTGAAAAGGCGGGTGATGAGCCGTTCATGCTGGCATGTAGGTTAAAAAATATTCCTGTAGTTGTGGGTAAAAATAGGTTTGAAGCCGGAATGCAGGCTGTAAAGAAATTTAAACCGGATGTTATTGTGCTGGACGATGCTTTTCAGCACCTGAAGATAAAACGCGACATAGACCTTGTCCTTATAGACAGCAATAATCCTTTTGGAAATTTACATCTTTTGCCAAGAGGTGTTTTAAGAGAGCCGCTTTCCGCTTTGCTACGCGCTGATGCGCTAATCATGACAAGATCAAACCGTGCATCCGAGACTAAAATGGAAAAGTCTTTGGGCGAGCTGAAAGAATTTATACAGTCAAAGCCGGTCTTTAAAACTTCCCACGCTCCCTATGCTTATATAGTTAAAAAAGGAAAATATGTTTCTTTTGAAAGTATTTCAACAAGTTCATTTTTACGCGATTTTGATTTCTTAAGGGATCGCAGGGTTTTAGCATTTTCCGGCATAGCCAGAAATGATGACTTCCTTAATACTATTGAAAGCTTTAATTGTGATATTACAGATTTTATAGGATTTGAGGATCATCATCGATATTCAGATAATGATTTAAATAGAGTGTTTCGCTTGGCAGAAAAAGCAAATGTTGAATTTCTTATTACAACAGAGAAAGATTATGCTAGAGTAGCTAATCGTCCCACATGGCCCTATGATCTGGTTGTTGTCGGAATAGAGATTTCCTTTATAAATAATTCTAAGGGTTTTGTCGATTTTATGAACAGTGCCCTATCTGTTTGAAAATGGATGACGCTAATCTACATAGGAAATCGCAAGTGCGTCAGCAAGTTTTTCCATAACCGCTTTAGCGCTTATAAGCCGCATACATCGCCTGTCAAGGTCAGGGCATTTCTTTTTATAGCAGGAGACACAGCTTAAATCAGACTGAACCACAAATTGTTCACATTTATAAGGCGCCAATCGTATGGGGGGCGTGGGACCGAAAAGGGTTACAAAGGGAGTTCCCACTGCTGCTGCCAGATGGGCAGGCCCTGAATCAGGGCCGACACCCGCATCTGCTGCCTTAAGTACTGCTGCGAGCTCAATAAGTGAAGTTTTTCCGATAAGATTTATTAATCTGCGTGAGTCGACTTTCTCGCAAAGTGCTGCTGCGTATGCTGTTTTTGAGCGATCACCGAGGAGTACGACTTGCCTGCTGTCGGAAGACAGGATGTTTTTAACCAGTTCATAATAACCTTGAAAAAACCATTCTTTTGATTTCCAGGATGCTCCAATTACAACGGCTATTAACGGATCGTTTATTCTGGTGATGATAGAGGGCGCAATGGTTTCGGTATTGAGAGAAGAAAAGCCGAAATCGAGGAAAGCAGGTTCAGGTAATCCCAGGTATTCTGTAAATTTAAGATAATGACGCCACTTGGGAAGTAATAGTTCATCTCCAACATCTTCGATATGTTCATTATTGAAGATCCAATTGTACTCTTTTGCATTTTTGCGATGAAAGCCGATTCTTCTTCTTGCCCCTGAAATCAGCGAAAAAAAGCCACTCTTAAAATGACGTTGGAGATCAAGTGCAATATCAAAGCGTTTCCTTGCCAGAGCTTTATATAGGTTTAATACCCCTAAAACATTTTTGGGACGGTTAAATACTATCATCTTGTCAATCTGAGGGTGAAAATCAACCAGATCAGACCACGCAGGTTCTACTATCCACGTTATTTGGCTTTTCGGCAGGTTATTTTTTATGTGAGATACCAGGCCGAGGCCTCGTACCACATCGCCTAAAGACCCCATCAGAATGATGAGCAGGGAAGTTGATTTATGAAGTGTTTTCGAAGAAGTTGTGGTCATAATTTTTTTGGATAATTTATTTCATTATTATATTTAAGGATTTATATTCATTAATTCAACGAGTATCTTTGGTAGTTTGTGTTTTAATACTGCACGGGTCCAGCGACTCATGTAACGGTTTTCTAGCTTATTTTTATTTCCAGAAAATATGCGTCCTTTATCAAAATCGAGGAGATAGATTTGATTTTGCTTGTCCACAATTATATTCCCAGGATGCAAGTCAACATGTAAGATACTGTTTTTGATTAGCATGGAGACTTGTTTTACAACTTCTTTCATAAGAACACTAGCCCGATTTTCATTCGAAAGGCTAATCTGAGCAAGTGTCTGGTGTTGTCTGATTTTTCTGGTTATAAGCCATGCCCGGTAAAACAGGCGCCCATGGTAAGCAAAGACGATCGGCTCTGGTGCGCTTATTCCAAAACTCCTAACTTTTTGTAAAAGTTCATACTCTCTTTGTCCCCTTGTTTTTCCGCATTTAAGATATCGGTTTTTGATAAAATGTCTAACAATACCACCACGATGATAAAATTTAACGGCCACAGAACCTATTTCCTTCATTTCATCAAATAAAACCGATCTTCTACCTCCAAGAATAGAATTTGAAATTGTTGAAGGTTTTTGAAAGAGTTTAATGAGATGCTGAAAGTGCCAGTCGGTCAGCTCAAGTGAAAAACCGAAATGATACGAATCATATGTTTTCCTTCGATCTATAGTCATTATATTCTCAGCAACTGTTAAACCTAAATTGATCAATTTTTTACTCGATCTGCACCGATCTATTGCGCATAAAGGCTTTGCAAAAATCCTTATGCATAAAGATCTTAGCACATATCTTCGCAAAAAATTGCTCAACTTAGGTTGAAGCTTTACGACTATAGAGAAACGATGAAGGTGTGTCAAGAAGGTAATCGCCGGTTTTATTTACAAATTGTTTATGAATTGATGAATAAGGCAACAGGCAATTTCTGTTCCACCTTGGCGGTCTTTCAGATATTCAAAGGCTGAATTTTGAACTGTTTCGTGGGAGGGTGGATTTACAATCCCTTTCACAAGAGCATCTGAAACTTCTTTCCAGTCGGCAGCAATTTTTACCAGGCCTATGTTTAGAATCTCAGATCCCACCCAGGTGAAGTTTTCCCATGAGGGACCGATGACCGGGACAATACCACATGTGACAGCTTCAAGAAAATTTTGCCCTCCCAAGGGTGCAAGACTACCGCCAACAAAGGCAGCTTTAGATACTTTATATGCAAAAGAGAGTTCTCCGAAAGTATCCCAGAGAATGATAGTTCCAGGAGATACGGGGTGTTTGGCTTCAGACCGCAAAACCCAGGGAATGGCCATACGGCTTAAGGCCTCTTCCCAGTATTTTATCCTGTGCATATGTCTTGGAAAGAGTCCGATAACAATTTCAGGCTGCCTGCGTAAGATATCTGCAATGATTTTTTCGATGAGGTGTTCTTCTTCATGTCTTACCGATCCAAGAACAAGAAATGATGTTTCTAAAGGAATAATATTTTCAAGAGGATTCTTTGTAAAAGTTGTTGATTTAATGCTACCGATTCGATCAAATTTAATGTTAGGCATGACATCGACGCGATCTCTACCGAACAGTGTAGCGAATCTTTTGGCATCATTTTCAGAGATGGCAAGAATTTTATCAGGGCTGAGTGTAGGCCATAATGATGGCCAGATAAGGTACCTTGACAGGCTTTTAGATGTGATCCTGCCATTTATAATTAGGATTTTACTGCCGGCTTTTTTCAAAGCAGCCATGTGAGCCGGCCACATCTCAGATTCGAGGAGTACCACAATGATGGGACTGACATCACTGACGGCCCGAGCCATGATTGTGGGTTTGTCAAATGGAAAATATGCGGTAAAAGCAGTTATCCCACTATTAGCAGGAGTGATTTTGCTGACAGCTTGCTTTAGAATCTCTATTCCCTGACTTGTGTTTGAAGTCACGAGGATACGTGTCGGATTGGAGGGTTTAAGATGGTCAAGAAGTTCTTTGGCCAGAAAGGCTTCTCCAACAGATGCGGCTTGAATCCATATATCTGCTTTGGGTAGCTTATTACGAAGTATCCGCTGTTTAAAACCTTCAGCAAGGCGTTTGTTTAGGCGAAGTGCAGGGATAGCTATCTTCCATCCGATATTATAGAGCCAGAAAGCCACTTTTATTGATAGTCTATTCATCATAGAAATAAATTAATAACGGAAAGAGTTTGAAGTGTCAATTTTAATCATGCTCTCAATGTGTTATACATTGACAGCTTGCTTTTTGTCTGTTACTCGTTAGCCTCATTTGGATTCAACAGACCAATTTTATTTAATAATGTGAAATTATTTCACCCGATGAAAACAAAAGAAAAAATTAGAAATAACGCAATAAAATCAAATGGCATTCGCGATGCATGCGTATCTTTTATTGCAGGTCTGCCACATAAATACATTTTATCTTTGGGCAGGCTGCTGGGAAGATTAATTTATTTTGCAGATGTTCCCCATCGGCGTATTGTCAGGCGCAACTTGCAATTTGTTTATCCTGAATGGACACCAGAACGTATCAAAGAGACTTCGTTAAGAGTTTTTCAGAATATAGGAATGACCTTTATAGAAATTTGCCAAATAGCCTGTCTTCCCAAAGATAATTTATTATTAAGGACTAGGGTAAGGGGGCAAAAAATATTATTAGATGCGATAAAAGGCAATAAAGGAGCTATATTGATTTCAGCGCATCTGGGAAACTGGGAAATAGTTGCTCCATTTCTGTCTGCCAATATAGGCAAACGAGCTTCTATGGTAGGAAGGCGGTTGCGCGTTAGACGAATCAATCATCTGATTAGTGGACTGAGGACCCGTTTTGGAGCCACAGTGATAGACAAAGAAGCTGGAATGCCCAAAATGATGCGGGCTATCCGTGAGGGTAAAATGCTCGGAATAATGCTTGATCAGGGTACGCAGAGCTCCATGGGTGTTAAGGTCAATTTTTTCGACAGAGCTGTCACCGCAACCCATGCTCCTGCTTTAATTGCATTGCGATGCAGATGTCCTGTCGTTCCAATTTTTGGTGTCAGGGAGATTGACGGAAGCCTTAAAATAATTGTGGAATCCCCGCTGAAGTTAAAAAGGACAAAAGACTTAAAGGTTGATTTAAAGGTGAATACACAGCTTATGGTAAATGCTATTGAAAAAGCGGTCAGAGCGTATCCTGAGCAGTGGTTTTGGGTTCACAAGCGCTGGAAAAAATATTATCCTCAGCTGTATCCGGAATATATGGCCAGGAAAAAACGCCGAAGGGCAAGAAAGGCAAGGCTCTATAATTCAGGAAAGGTCTGATTGATGAAAATTTTACATTTATTAAGTAACTGGAAATGGACTGCGGTTTCTGAGCCGGCCGTGGACTTGGCCCTAACACAAAAGGCCTTGGGGGCAGAAGTCCTGTTTGTTTGCGGAAAATCTCCTGAAGGTCATGAATACGATGTCCTGTTTCACTCACGTCAGAAGGGATTTAAAAATGTAAAAGCAATTATGTTGCCTAAGCATCTTCAGATTCATACGGCAATACGGGATGCAAGAATTCTTCGCAAATTCATAAATGATTTCAAGCCGGATATTATTCATTCTCATATGAAAAACGCTCATTTTTTGGGTTTTTTGGCCATGAGGAAATCAAAACCGCCTTTTTCAGTTCAAAGCTGTTACAATCCTGAAGGTCCCGGCAATGATATTAGATCAAAAATTCTTAATACACACTTTTCCGATGGACTTGTAGTGATCAATACCACGGCAAAGAAGAAGGCAATTAAAAAGTTTGGATTCATATCAGATGCAATTTTAGTTGCTGAACCGGGGATTGACTTGGACCGATTTATACCTGACAATAAAAAGCCGGATAAAAGGAAAGATTTTGGACTTGATAAAGAAAATTTTGTTGTTGGGGTAGTGAGCAGAATTCGACCCAGTCGAAGGATTGATATTCCTTTGAATGCCGTCGCTTCTCTTGCAGATCAATTTAGGCAATTGCGATTTTTTTTAGTCGGGCGAGGGAATCGGAAAAATTATAAAGAGGTAGTTGAGAAACCATTGAGAGAAATGGGGATTGCAGACCGGGTAATTTTACCCGGATACTGCCGCGATGATAGGCTTGCTTCAGCGTATCACGCAATGGACGTTCTGGTTTATCCAATTCCGGGAACTGATAAATCATGTCGCACTGTAAGAGAAGCCATGGCTGCAGGAGTTCCGGTTATTGCGCCTAAAATCGGATTTCTCCATGACCTTATCGAAGACGGTGTCAATGGAAGATTTATGGATTCATCACCGGAAAGCCTATCAAAGATCCTTTCAAATTTAATTGATGATAGAAGTCAACTCGAAATGATGGCGAATAATGCACTGGAAACCGCTCAACAAAGATTCTCTATGGTCGAACAGGCAAAAAAAACACTATTGTTTTACGAAAAACTTTTAAATGGAAAAAAAGTATAATTAATCATTATGGAAATAGATCCTATAATGAAAAAGATTTCGAATTTGACTGAAACTAAAACAGGATTGTACTTTGTCCTTGGCTTTTCTGCTATTATTAAAATTTCGGTTTTAATCGCTTTGTCTGACAAAGCGATTAATAATGATGGGCTGCTTTATATTTCCGCAGCCCAACAGTTTGCCTCCGGACATTTTAAAGAAGGACTGGCTCTTTATCCCATGCCCTTATATTCTTTTTTTATTACTATGGTTCATTTTTTAATCTCAGATTGGGTGTTAGCAGCCAGATGCATCTCTCTTACTTTCCTGGTATTATCAATCATTCCGTTGTATTTGATATCACAAGACCTTTTTAACCGCCGTATAGCCTTTTGGGGATGTCTGGCTTTTGCTTTGGCTCCCTTGCCAAACAGTTGGGTAGTAAATGTGGCCCGTGGGCCTGGTTTTATATTCTTTTTTGCCTGGGCAGTATTTTTTGCATTAAAAGCAGTACGGTTTAAAAAACCGGTTTTTTTTGTTCTGACCGCTGTTTTTTCTTGGTTTTCAGTTTATTTGCGACGTGAAGGAATAATCTTCATTCCGACGTTTTTTTTCTTTCTTTTATACTTTGCTATTCAAAATATGCAGGAGCGAAAATCTTTTTTAATAGGGATTTTAATCTGGATAGCCTTTCCTGGTATTATTTTCGGAATTCTTTTCGTGGTAATGGGAGCTACTGGGATTTTATTTAACAAGTCGGAACAGATTGTTCAGGTACTGCAAGACACGGTTTATTTTAACTCCCTTGACAATTATCTCCTGATTTATGATCACCTCAAGCAGATTGAAAATTCACCGCCTTTTTCCGGGGCGCACTATAGTTTTGCAGAAAGCGCCAGGTATTTTATGCCTGTTATTTATCTTTTAGGATTTTTTAAGGCATTCAGCAAAGCCCTTTTTCCACTATTTCTCATTCCGCTTTTTTTAGGGTTTAAGCATTCTTTAACAAAATCTCATATTTTCGTACTATTTATAGTTGTTTCGTTTCTTCTTGGATTTTATTACTCGCTTATTGTGAGAGATTTTATTTCACCCAGATTTTTATTTGTCCCGGCATTTCTAATGTTTCCCTGGATAGGTTCCGGAATGGAACGGATATTCGATTTTGCAAAGAGATCATCAAAGCAAAAAACATTAGCCGCTGTGATGATGATGATTCTAATTTTAGTACCTGTGGGTAAAATTGCCAACTCATGCAGGAAGAATGACAATACAATCAGCATAACCGGTAAATGGCTTGCTAAAGAAACGAAGTATAATAATGCCAGGATATTAACTAATGATATGAGGATACCCTTTTATGCAGGAAGAGAGCTATACTCAAACCAAGAAAAGGATTTATTACAATATGGTAATGATCTGTATAATCATGAAGAGGTGGAACGATTTGCCACGGTTAATCAGGTGGATCTTATTATCATCAGGTTTTCTCATAAGGAGAAAGAATTACTCCCGGCATTTCAGCATTTTATCCAAATCAAAGAATTTTCCGGAAAAAAGAGGATCGCCGTTATTTATCGATCGCAGGAGTTTTTGAAAAATTAAGAGGTAAAGAAAAATATTTTGTTTGCATGACAAATAATCTGAAAAGAGTATTCTGGTTCAATAAAGGATTTGAAGCAATGGGTGATGAAAATCAATTAATATATATTCAAAGATATGAAAAGGAATTTATAGGTCCCTATCTTGAGGTCGGATCAAAAGATTATGGAGCACCTCAAGTCTTACGATCAATTTTTTCAGACAGGGACACCTATATAGGCGTAGATATGCAAAAGGGATCCGGTGTCGATGTGGTTTTGAATTTTACCCAAGAATTTAATGAAATAGATGTAAAACTCAAAGGAATTCGCTTTGGAACTATTTTTTTAATGAGTGTATTGGAACATTGTGAACAACCATTTAAAATGGCGGAAAATTTGACCGCTTTGTTGAAACCTGAAGGGAAAATTTGTGTGTCCGTTCCTTTTTCTTGGAAATTTCACGGGTTCCCATCTGATTATTGGCGGTTTACGCCTGAAGGTATTGAGAAGCTTTTTCCCAAGCTTGTATTTAATCGTACAAATTGTTTGGCAGCTACATCGAGAAAACTTGAATTTTATACACTTGACTCAGAAATTGGTAAAATAAAGTTCAGTTTTAAAACCCAAATTAAAAATGGTCATTATATCCGGGCGATTTCTGTAAAAATACTTAAAGGGCTGTCTAAAGTAGGTATATTAAAATGGCTTGCCGGATACAGGTATGTGCTTACGCCAACGATGGTAAACATGATAGGGGTAGCTTCAAGTAAATCAAAAAAATAAAATAATAGGATACCGCTTTTACCGGTAGATCCAAATAAGAAAAGGATCAGGAATTTTCTTTTTGGGCTGAAATAATCAATATATCTCCATCAAGCAATTCTCTCTTTAAAAGTATGTCTGCCTCCTTGTTTTTCTTTCGTGTCATCATATAAATCAGAGGTTTTAAAAAGGGCATAAGCAAAGGATATTTTTTGGTGAACTTATTGCACGATATGGTTTTTATTTGAAAACCATGCCGGTTTAAAATGTAATTAAGTTCACCAAATGGGATGGGATTGATATGAAGACCTAAGAGTTCACGCTGGTCCCCGGGCTGAGAAAAATGCTTAAAGTCAGTGAAATAGCTTCTTAAAAGAAAGTAAAGCCTTGATTTAATGTTCATGATATTGGGAGTAGTGATTACCAAATGACCACCACTCTTCAGGACACGGGCAATCTCTCGAATCAGAAGGTGAGGATTTTCAATATGTTCAATTC
>CAJHXW010000374.1_pt1 | contig 10515 bp, 9 predicted proteins | sample 9198581 | NCBI WGS metagenome assembly CAJHXW01 (sample SAMEA7708328, study PRJEB35096) | sediment metagenome | biome: marine neritic benthic zone biome [ENVO:01000025]; feature: sediment [ENVO:00002007]; material: shallow marine sediment [ENVO:03000034] sea grass bed [ENVO_01000059] ...
CACAGAGGGCATTTCGATTCTATGCTTTCCTCTTTCGGTGTATCACTTTTGCCATTAATATCATTCACATTCAGCTTCGTATTTCATTTTTTACTTTTACTGACAGCAGGGTTACTTTTGATTAATATCAATATTCCCGCCGGTAATCTTTCTTAAGATGGCAAGGTATCTTGGAGCCTGTGCCTGGAGGGAATATTCTTTTTCTACCAGTTTTCTTCCTGCAAGGCCCATTTTCATCCTTTTGTCCGGATGATCAACCAATTCCGAAATTTTATCCGTCCAGTCATCTATGTCTTCGGCCCAAAGACCTGTTTTGCCGGGAATTGCCAGATCTCGATTTAAGCCCACAGGGGAAACCACGGCAGGCACACCTGCAGCTAGATACTGTACAACTTTCAAACCGCACTTGCCGCGGGTCCAGAGATCATCAGTTATCGGCATAACACCAACGTCAAAGCTCTTTAAATCTTCTTCTACGTCCTCCGGTCTCCAAATCTTTTTTATCACTTCAACATTACTCAGGTCAAAGAAACCGTCACATACAATTTTAAGCTTAACATTTTTATATTTTCTATTTAGCTTTTTAAAGGCAGGAGCTATGGATTTCAGGTAATGAAGATTTCCGGAAGTTCCAATCCATCCGATGATAAAATCCTTCTTCGCCATGTTATATTTTTTTATGCTGTACTCCTTTAAATCGACTATTGTGGGAATAATGTATATTTTTTCAGGTGAAATAAATTTTGCAGCTTCATTTTTGAGATAAGTATTTCCAGCGATGACCCCGTCCACCGTTGTCATCATGGTTTTAAATTTTTTCATTTTGCTCCATGAATGATGATTGCCGTGGCGTGATGAACGATACATGATAGAGTCATCAAAATCGAATACCATTTTTATTGAAAAATGCCTGACAAAAAAAAGATCGATAGGTGAAAGCAGCTTTCTTTGAACAATGACCATGTCAAAGTCAGAAAGACGTTTATAATTTCTGTATCGGGAAAAAATATTTTTTGATACACGAACAAGCTCCACCTTAACTCCGTGTTTCTTAAAAAACGGGATGTATTCTTTAACGCGGAATCTCCCTTGAAAACTTTTGTGCATTAAAAAGGTTAGTTGTTTCATTTTATTAACGTAGAGAGTAAATACCGATACGGCCTTATACTGTATGGATATCTTTTAATTGCTGATAAAAATTGTTTTTTCCCTTCTTCTTTGTTACCGGTTTTAATATATCTCCTTCCCAGGGAAATTTCTATGTCTGAAATCCTCTTTTCATATTTCCTTTTAGGTATCTTATCCGGATCATATCGTTCTTTTAGTACTTTCATGGCTGTATTTCTCAAATCAATTTTATCGTTACTTAAGCGTGTTGCACTTTTCCTTACCCATGTTAGAGGAGTTTTTGTATGTGCTATAGAGAAACTGTGGGATATTCTAAGCCATAAATCATAGTCTTCAGCTCTCATATAGTTTTCGTTGAAATTGCCGATTTTATTAAAAACATTCATCCCCGCAATTACCGTTGACGTTTGGATAAAGCTTTTTAAAAAAAGCTTCATATAAAGATCTCCGTAAATCCACTTGGGCCTATCAATTTTCATGTTGCAACCCATTGGAATATTTTCTGAAGAGATCATGGCAATTTCAGGATGAATTTCTAAAAACTTCATTTGAATTCTCAATTTTTCTGGGTGCCATATATCATCATCATCGAGAAAAGCAATAAAATCACCTTTTGCCTGTGAAATTCCAATGTTTCTTTGGATTGAGGCTCCTGGTTTTTTCGTTTCTAAGAAGATAACTTTTTGGCTGTATCCTAAAATAGCGTCCTTGGTTCCGTCTTTTGATTCGCAATCTACGATAATGACCTCATCAGGGAGAAGGGTCTGAGAAAAAACGCTATCTATTGCCTCTAATAACATATCCTTACGATTGAAAGTAGGGATGATGACTGAAATGGTTTTTTTAATCATTTATCTCTTAAAATCTTAATTATTAAACGAAGCGTTCAGCTTTTTTGGTTTTCCTTGTTCGCTTCTATAATCTTCAATAATCTTTTCAATGTCAGTAAACACTGTTTCCTGATCCTTAAAGGAGGAAGAATCTGTTTTTCCGGCTTTACCAGAGAAAACCTCTCGCATGGCTGCTCCAAGAGCATGGTGATCACCCGGTGGCACAACACAACCATTTTTTTTCGTTATATACATGCTTGCGCCGTTTGCTTTTGTTGTGATCACAGGAATACCAGAGGCAAGAGCTTCCAGTACAACCAAAGAGCAGGCATCATAAAATGAAGGGTGAACAAGGCAGTCGCATGCAGTATATATGAATTCAGGGTCGTTTGCTCTGCCTCCAAACATGATAACATTTGAAAGATCTTTTACTTTTCTTTTTGTTTTTCGATTATATGGGCCGATAACCAGCACCTTGACTGGTAAATCGTTTAAAGACCGAGTTGCACGGATAAGAACATCAATGCCCTTTAGTGCAAGATTATTTGCCATAAAAAGAAAAACAAAATCGCTTCGACTGATACTATACCTTGATCGTATCTCATCTCGATGGCGGATATTATCCGGTGTAAATTTTTTTACATCGATTCCATTGGGCAGCAGGTGAACTTTTGATCTGGGATATCCAAACCAGGACCTGATATCCTTAGCTACCATATTGGATATAGCTATTACTTCGGGCTTAGTCATTTTAAAAGTCCACCATTCGAGGAGTCGTTGTACGATATCCTTTGGGTTGATATATTTTATTGTCCGGCAAACACCCCTTATTTTTACAGGATGCCTGAGTGTCTCCCTTAGAAACCATGCCCGGTGAAGCCCTCCGTGGGGCTGGTAAATATCCATATAGAAAGTGTTGCCTACACAAAAATGTATGTAGTCTGACATTTTTTTTGCTTTAAAAAAGTGAAGCAGGGAAAAACCCAAATGTCTTAAGAACTGGGGAAATTTGAAAGGTTTGACAAAAAATATATCGATTGTTTGAGTATCAGGTATTGCTGATTTCATGCATATCACAGCAACATCGTGACTTTTTTGAGAAAGAAAATGTGCGAGGTCCCAGCAGTATCTTTCGGCACCTCCCACATGAGGATCAAACTTTTCAATGGCGATACATACCTTCAACAATAAAAATTCCTTACACAATCAATAATGTAATGAACTTGGTCATCTTTAAGCCATGGGTAAATAGGCAGGCTAAGGATTTGATTTGAACGCAGTTCAGCGTGCTTAAGCTGTCCACACACTTTAGCTCCTTTAAAGGCCTTTTGCTTGTGAAGCAAAACAGGGTAATGGATTAGTGTTTCCACACCATTATCTTTCAAATGCACCTGAAGCTCATCTCTTTGTTCCACAGAAATGACATAGAGATGGTATGTATGTATAGAGTCATTATCTATGGGTGGCTTGAGTAAATTGATATCACTTAAGCCGATATCATAGAGATTGGCTATTTTTTGTCTCCTTCCTATCCAGTCAGAAAGGTACTTCAGTTTTACTCTGAGTATAGCCGCCTGTATTTCATCCAACCTGGAGTTATATCCGGGAATATTATAGCTGTAACGGTCTTTCTGGCCATAATTTCTTAAAAGGATGAGCTTATTGAAAAGGTCTGTATCATTAGTAGTGATCATGCCTCCGTCCCCGTATGCCCCAAGATTCTTTGTGGGGTAAAAACTGAATGCCGCAAGGTGACCCATTCCCCCGGCCGGTCTTTTTTTGTATAAGGCGCCATGGGCTTGGCAGGCATCTTCCAGTACATATAAATTGTGGTCGGCTGCAATTTCCATGATTTTGTCCATATCAGCACATGCACCATAGAGGTGTACGGGTAGTATGGCTTTTGTTTTTGGAGTGATGGCTTCTTTGATTAAAAGTGTATTTATAAGATACGACTGCGGCTCGATATCAATGAAAACAGGTGTGGCACCTGTATACATAATGGCAAGAGCGGTTGCCGCAAATGTGTTTGCAACGGTGATTACTTCATCCCCCGGTCCTACATCGATTGCTTTTAAAGCAAGAAATAACGCGTCTGTGCCGGATGCGACCCCAATGGCATGCTTGCAGGCGCATGCATTGGCAAACTCTTTTTCAAAGAAACGCACTTCATTGCCAAGGATATATTGACCAGAGGAGATGACCCTCTTGATGGCATTTAAAATTTGATCTCCGGTTTCAGATATCTCAGGGGAGAAATTAAAAAATTTTATCTGCATATTTTGCTTATTCATTCTTTAGCCAATAGTGTGCTTTATATTTTCTGTAAAAATCGATTGTCTTTTTTATACCGTTTTCAAGGTCGGTAGAAGGTTCCCACCCCACTATCTTTTTTATCCTGGAAATATCCGCCCAGTAGTCACCTGGTTCTACTTCCGCTCTTTCTTTAGTGAATTCGGTAAAACTATAGGAACCAGTTTTTGAAATAGTTGCGATCTTTTGTGCCAGCTCCCTGAACGTGACAGCCATACCGGAACCCACATTGAATACCTTACCTATGGCATTTTTTGTACAGGCTGTCATCAGCATGCACATCACCAGGTCATCAATATATAAAAAATCTCTTTTAATCATACCGTCTCCAAACACCGGAATGATATCATCGTCCATGGCTCTTTTTATAAACCAGTTAAAGACACCGTATTCATCGTGCATCATCTGATGCCTTGGGCCATAGGTGTTGGTGATTCGAAGACATATGCCCGGGATATTAAAGACTTCTTTATATACGATGATTATTTTTTCAGCAGCAAGGTTTGTCACCGCATAAAGGCCTTTGGGGTTTAAGGGGTGGTCTTCATTAACAGGTAGTTTGACGCTGGAACCATATTCTCCCCTTGTGCCTGAATATACAACGATGGCATCCGGGTTGTTATGTCTCATGGCCTGCATGAGCACCAGTGTGCCGAGGCAGTTTATTTCAAGATCCTGTACTGGATTTTTCATGGAGTCTACATGATTGACCTGTCCGGCAAGGTGAAATATGATATCCTGGCCTTTAACAAGGTGGTTCATGGAAAGCTGATTTCTAATATCACTGTAGTTTATTCTTACCTTGTTTTTAACAGGCTCTATATTAAACAGGTTTCCTCCCTGCCTTGGAAGCATGTTATCAACTATAGTTACATTTGCTCCCAGTCTGACAAGCTCGATTGACAAATTTGAACCGATAAATCCCAGACCGCCTGTGATGAGCACATTTTTATTCCTATAGAACTCTTTATTCTTCACTTTTATTCCTTTTTAGTAGATCTTTTTGTAATTCCCATAGCTTGGCATATTTTACGAATACATAATAAACGGTTGATAAAGCGATTATAAACCCCGGCATACCGTCCATAAAGCCTCGTTTAAATAAATATTCCTTAATAAACCTCAAAGGCGGTCGGAAAAACAGGTCGATAAAACGAAACTTGCGACCCTCTGCAATCATATCCCTGGCGGCTGTATCCGAATAATTGTTAATCGTATCTATCTGATCGGCAATGTCTTTATAATTATAGTGAAAGTAAAAATTTTTTAATGTTGCTACTTTTCCCTGAACAGCAACTTTTGCGTGGAGGCCGCCTTCAAAGGCACCCCTTGATTTCTTAAACAATCTTATTTCATAATCAGGAACCCATCCGCCGTGCATGATCCACCTGCCCAGATAAAAAGTCCTTCGGTGAATAATATAACCGTCAAATTTGCCACTGTCCCTTTCAACTCTTTGCATGATTTCCCTGGCCAGTTTAGACGATATTTCTTCATCGGCATCGATAAAAATGACCCATTCGTTTTTTGCCTTGGAAATGCAGTAGTTATACTGATCCATGTGACCGGGCCAATGCCTTTGTTCAAAATGATTCGCGTATTGTTTTACGATTTTCGGTGTCGTATCAGTGCTAAATGAATCGACAACAATGATTTCATTGGCCCAGGGAAGTACACTTTTTAAAGCCCTTTCCACGGTGCGCTCATTGTTAAATGTTATCATGCATACAGATATATTAATCATAATATTGATTGACCTGTCGCCACAGCACATGATGAGATCTTTGAAAAATACTCCCTTTTCTCCAATTTCTGCGTCAGGCTCAAACTTTAACCTTCGAAATACTCAAGGTATTTCTCTGTTTAAAATTTTTGTCTTCCTTGAACTTGAATAGATAAGCACAGACTTTGGAATTGAGCATTTTCCAAAGGTCTCATTATATTAAGGGCTTTGCTTGTAGACGGCAAAGTATGGCTGAAAGGAGGTATGGTGTCAAGTCAGAAATAGATTATAAAAACAGGCATTATGATGGGAAGGTTAAGACAGGTATTGAGTTTTTACAGAATTATTCATTCTGAATTTACTTGAAAGCATTGCCTATCTTTAGTATGGCTTTACCAAGGGCCTGTTAAATCTGTCTTTTATCAGGTGTGCTTATTTTACCAATTTATCAATAGTGAGACTGGAAGTGAATCAACTGGATATTTCGATCATCATCGTCAACTGGAATACAAAAGACCTTTTACTGGAATGTTTGGCATCCATTTATAATACTGTAAACAAAATAACTTTTGAAGTATGGCTTGTGGACAATGCTTCCGCCGATGGAAGCGTTGAGGTGGCAAAAAATAGATACCCTGATATTAATGTCATTCAAAATGAACGAAATTTAGGATTTGCTGCTGCGAATAACCTGGCTTTCAAACAAATGAAAGGGAATTATGCCCTGTTGCTCAATACAGATGCAACCCTGATGGATAGTGCCGCCGAAGAACTTTTTAATTTTATGGAAGATAGTCCAAAAGTAGGAATGGCCTGCGGACAGCTATTGAATACAGATGGATCCAAACAGAATTCCGTTGCCAATTACCCTTCTTTATTATCTTTATTATGCAATGAAACTTTTTTGAGAATTATGCTGCCAAATAAATTTCCCAGCAAGAGGAAAAAATATTCTTCTCCCGTCGAAGTAGATTCATGTATCGGAGCATGTATGATCGTTCGCAAAGAAGCCATGGATGAAGTGGGAACCTTCGATGAAGGGTACTTTTTTTACCTTGAAGAGACAGACTGGGCTTACAGGATGAAGCAAGCCGGATGGGGCGTTTTTTTTGTGCCGTCAGCCAGAATATTTCATGCTCAAGGCAAAAGTGTCGGTAACACGGCAAATAAAAAGATTATGTTTTATCGCTCCCGTTATTACTTTTTTAAAAAGTGGCACAAAGGAACCAATATCATTATTTACACCACTGTTTTTTCCCGACTGCTGGTCAACACTTTCTTATCTTTATTCGGAGTTTTGTTCACATTAGGATTAAATGGCGGATTAAAAAAAAGATTCAATATTTATATTCAATTGATTCTTTGGCATTTCAGCGGGTGTCCATCAGATCTTTAAACATTGCATCAACTTCTGGGATCGTCTTCCAATTTTCAAAAAATATATTTATATCTCTGCGGTGAGCATGCTCAAACCGCCTGCGGCTGATGTGCATACACATGGCATCCAGATCAACCAGTACAGGTTGGTTCTGATGAATGATAATATTGGTGCCCTTCATATCCTGGTGACTGATGTTTGCAACCGCAAGGTTTTTGAAAATTTCCAAAATGCGTTTTGCTACATCAAGTTTTTGCTGCAGTTTGTCATCATTAAAAAAATCAATTGCATTGGGACCGTCAATATACTCGTATACAAAGTACGCCTTGCTCCTGAAATATCCAAAACGTCTTTCCAGCATTGCCACTGGCATCGGAGTTGCGATGCCCAATATCAATAACAGGTGCGCACTTTTCCAGGAATGAGTTGCGCGAGATGGCCTTAAAAACCTCCTTAACCTGTGCCTTATGTTTTTAATATTATATCTCTTAACAACCAGGTCATGTTCGTCGATCTTTATTCTTATTACTGTAGAACTATTACCCTTTTTAAGAAAAAGGCTTTTCGGGCTATTTATTATTTTGTCGGGGTTATCCAGGAAATCGGTCATTGCCGGAGTATCATAATCTCTTTTGCAAAGCATAAAGCGTGAAAAAGACTGACGACAAATAAGTTCGGAATATTCCCTTAAATTTAACTTAACGTAATTTTTTATTCTCCATCTTCGCCAGCGTTTAATTTGCAATTGCAATTTATCAAAGATATCTTTGTTATCCTTTAATTTGGATGCTTTTACATATTCGGAATACAGGTCATAAACGATAAGGTAGTCCGGCAATGTAAATTGTGCGAAAAGAAGAGCTAAATTATTGATACGGTCTTTTACTTTCAAAGATCGACATTTTTTGTTCCACCTAATGGATGTTCCGTCAATGGTATATATCTCATCATTATTGATGAGAAAGTTATTCAGATGCAAATCGAGGTGTTTTATGCCGGCCTGATGCATTTTGGCAAGTATACCCATTAGTTTGCATATCAGGTTTCGTTTGACCTTTACGTTTTCAGTCGTATTCCAAACTTCACCCAGTTCTTTAGACGGATAAATGTATTTAAATAATAAAACGGCAACTTTTTTATCCTTTGCCTCTCCAGAAAATAATAACTTGGGTGTAAGGATGCCTGCCTTTAATAGTGCATTGATTCCAGATGCCTCTCGCCTGATATGGCGATTTATTTTTAAAGGTTGAAAAAACAGCTTTGCAACAACTTTCTGATTTTTCCATTTTCCAGAAAATACAGCTCGTTTTCCCGAGATAATATTTAATAGCTTTTCACAGGTGACAAGTTCATCAGTTCCATCTATGGACAGGCAAAAGGGCAGATCAATTTTTTGTCCAGAGTTTCGCAATATTATCCCATTATAAAGATTCATAAGAATATTAAAGGAATGTCGAAAATTTTATTATGGCAATTCTCATAAATATGTTCCGTTTTAAATGAGGCAACTGTATGAGTGTATTTAAGATCGTTAAGAAAGAACTTGAATCCAATCTTGGCAATTTATTAAGATATTTCTAATAGCAAGATCCATTATAATATGATCAAGGGGTTCTTTCTTTACGACCTCTTATATACGAGTTTTTCATCGTTTAAAACGGAATATATTTATGAGAAACAGTATAAAGCCCAATTCAGATTTACTGATAGAAAATAACAGGCTGTTTATGGTTTACACTTTTAATCCGTCAGACTCAAGTATCTGATTGAGTCAGTACCTTTGTACATGCATTTACCACTCTTTCTACATCAAGATTTCTCATACAGTTCCTGTGTTTACAAGGTCTTAGATAACAGGGTACGCATTCCATTTCTGTCATACTTACGACAATGCTTCTTTCGTTTTGCGGTCCTACATAGAACGGATCTGTTGGACCAAATATACCCACTGTAGGAATGTCTATCGATGATGCAAGGTGCATAATTCCAGAATCGACTCCAACAAATAGGCTTGCGTCCTTTATAATTGAACAGAGTGAGCGAAGACCGGTATTACCTGTTAAATTTATAACAGGCGTACCATTTTTTCGGTGGCGCTCCATTACAAATTTAATAATCGTTTGATTATAAGATTGATCTTGTTTGCTGCCCACAAGCACTGCAGTTAAACCAAAGTTTTTCTTGAGTGAAATAATTAACTCAGCAAATTTATTTACTTTCCAAGCCTTTGCCTGTCTTCTTTGTGATGCACCTGGAGAGATAATAACGTATTTCTTGGGAAGGTTGAGATTGTTTCTATTACTGTCTACTTTGATAAGCCCGACATAGTTGTTTTTACGAACATTGATGTTTAGCCGTTTAAGCAGCTTGGCATTATTATACCAGCTGTTATGACCATCAACGCATTCTTTTATATCAAGGCATAGATCCCATGGAAAATGTGCAAAACCAACTTTCATTTTTGCTTTACTGAGCATGGTCAACATAAGGCTTTCTTCAGACCTGGGCAGTGAGATTATCAGGTCATATTCATAATTACGTAATTTTCTTAAAAGCTCAAACTTTGCTTTTAAATTTCTTTCCCGTAATATGATACTGTCAACATATGGTAAGCCGACCATCAGTTCTTGCAGATAGGGTCTGACAACTGAATGAATGGTTGCTCCTGGAAAATCATCTCTAAGAGCTTTTAGCACAGGAAGGGAAAAAAGCAGATCACCAATCTGATTTAAATGTATAATACAAATTTTACTAAAATTCACAGTTTGTTTTTAGGCGCTTGGCACATCAACATCGACAGTTTACTGTTGATTTCAGCCAGCATGTTGTTTTTGCGTTGAAAGATGATGTCGCAAGTTATAAAAAACTTCGAGTTTAAATTAATTTTAAACAAATTCCCATCTGGCAGGTCTCAAACACAATGCTCACCAATCCCGTTAAAGCGGGATCGGTTTCTCTGTGTTCGGATTAAAGAAAAAAATTATCGTCACTCATTTTTTCTAATTCATCAAGATTTCTGTTTGAATGAATAAAATTATCTATCCACCAGTTTAAATAGTGATAAAAGCATGCAATCACACTGCATTCCTGTTCAGCATCAAAGTTTGCTATTGAGTGTTCCAATTCTATTTGTGTGGTATTGA
>CAJHXW010000019.1_pt1 | contig 10404 bp, 13 predicted proteins | sample 9198581 | NCBI WGS metagenome assembly CAJHXW01 (sample SAMEA7708328, study PRJEB35096) | sediment metagenome | biome: marine neritic benthic zone biome [ENVO:01000025]; feature: sediment [ENVO:00002007]; material: shallow marine sediment [ENVO:03000034] sea grass bed [ENVO_01000059] ...
CATCGATGTTTTCAACGGATTCAAACATGGCTTCAATAGATTTGCTATTGGCAATATCTACTATTATATCGCCGGAATTTCTTCCGCCAATCATGATTTCGTGTTTCTTTGACAAATGATCGTTAACCTTTTTACCAATTGTACCTTTTCCACCGATTATTAAAACTTTCATTACTCCTCCGTTTTATTTTTCTCTATTACTGCGTTATGTGCTTTCATATAATTATAGTTTTAGCCGCCCATAACGAATCTCGAATATGGATTGATTCGGAAAAATGATAAATTAGAATAGACAAATTTTCATATGGAGCGGACGGCCTGAAAATTTTTCCTCAATGATTCCATTTACTCGATATATCCTTCTGATCGAAAATCATCCATATCTTCATTTCTTCTTGCCATGGCAGTCAGCATTTTACAGTATCCTAGTTTGCCATAAAATGACTCTTTTCCAGGCACTGCATATAATATGATTGTTTTTACCGGCAAACGACGGTGAAGTTCTTCCATGATCTGCCTCCCTATCCCTTTGCTCTGGTATTCCGGTAGGATAACAAGATCATAAATCGCAGCCTGGTATTCACCGTCAGAAATGGCTCTACCCATGCCAATAAGTTGATTTTCAATATAGGCAAAACATACAAGAAAACTCTTTTCACATGATCTTTGAAGCTGGTCGGGATCCCGGACTCCCAAAGGAGCTCGTCTGAATAATTCAGCAGCTTCAGACCAGTCCACATCGTTTGGTTCATATTTAAAGATTATATTCATATCTAAAAGGTTACCTTTGCTTTTTCATCGAAACCTACGGTTAACCGGTTGCCAATATTATTGATAAAAGACTTTTTTATATCCATTCCGATTCAGTATCAGTTAAATCACCGCCAGCATCTCCTGTGTTAATCGTGCTCGCAGGCTCAATCAGTAATATTTTACATTCTTCTTTGCTTGATGGCTTATGTTCTATACCTTTGGGAATGACAACCATCTCTCCCTTGGTTAAGTTGAGAGTTTTGTCCCTTAAATTAATCTGAAGATTGCCCTCCATTACCACAAATACTTCATCCGTCTCAGGGTGTTTATGCCAAATGAATTCTCTTTTCATTCGAACTAATTTGAAATGATAATCATTCATTTGTGCAATTATTTTATAAGAATGCAGATCATGAATTTTTGAAAATTTTTCCGCAAAATTCACAACTGAAATATTCATCGCCAACTCCATTTTGTATCTGTCTCTCTAACGTCAACAGGAAACGCGCCCTTTATAGCGTCGCAGATTATTATTGTAATTGGCTGCCCTTTATAGTAATTGTTAAAATACCAGTTCCTTGAATTTCTTGATATTTATATTACCACCACAAAGAACTATGGCAACTCTTTTACCTCGAATTTCTTCTGCTTTTTTTAGAAAAGCGGCAACCGTAACTGCGGCTGAGCCCTCAACCACCAGTCGATGGTCTTCAAACAACAATTTGAGACCGGTGACAATTTCCGCTTCAGTTACTGTCACCCAGTCATCAACCAGGCGCTGACATAGCTCGAAGGTTATGGACTCGGATTCAATTCCTCCAGCAGTACCGTCCGACAATGTTTCATTAGCGCTCCAATCCAGAATTTTCTTAGCTTTCACAGATTCATACATCACAGGAGAGTTCTCGGGTAAACATCCAATGATCTGCGTTTCGGGGTTGAAGTTCTTCAAATAACCTCCGATTCCCGAGATGAGGCCTCCACCTCCGACCGCAACAAACACAGAATCGATCGATGGCTCTTGCCGCGTTAGTTCAATCCCAATTGTTCCCTGGCCACCAATAACCTTTGAATCGTTGTAGGGCGAAATGTATACAAGCTCCTCGTCAAGACTGAACTGGCGCGCATATGTTTCTACAGCTTTAGGATCCCCAGGACGGAGCTCGACGTCAACTTCGAAACGCTCGAGTTTCTGACGCTTCGTCTTAGAAACATTATCCGGAAGAAAAATCGTGCCTGGAATTCCCAGCTTTCTAAGACCAAAAGCCACTGCAAGAGCATGGTTACCCGTGGAAGCTGTCACTACCCCCTTCCTCTTCTCATCGTCTGACAGGCTAAGGAGCTTGTTGATTGCCCCGCGTAACTTGAACGAGCCTGTGTATTGAAGATTTTCTAGTTTAAGAAATACGGAAGAACTAGATAGATCCCCTAGGGTGCTTGAGAGCTCAAGAGGTGTTTTACGAATATATTTGCGAATTCGGTACTCTGCCTCTTCAACTTCTGAATGTATATCAATCATCGCAATAACGCTTTAGGCGTATAATGCCAAGCTTGTGCAGCGCCGATTAAAAATTACCCGGATAATTAAACAGTGAGAAAACTGAAAAACAACTGATCTCCGCAACCGCATTGGAGTAAGCGTCTGACTCCAAGCTTTTGTTATGACTGGTTTCGTTTAAGTTGTTCTTCAAGGTTCTTTAAATCCCCAAGGACCCATACATCTTTTATCAACTCGCCTTCGAATGTAAACAACGCGCAGCCGCTCCAACTCACTCGCTTTTGGCTGGGATTGAAACCCATGAAGTCGTCTCGGTGAATACCAGTGAAGGTCATTTTTGCAAACACCTTGTTTGCTTCTGCCACAAGCTCCTCAATTACGCACTCATAATTTCCAAGGGCTTTGTGCACCATATCAACGTATTCTGCAAATCCAGCATGCCCCCGTTTCTCCTGACCCAAGGAACCTCTGAACGTAAAGTTTTCGTGGAGCACAGTCGGAATCGCATCCTTATCGTGGGCGTCCCAAAGGACTTTATAGAATTTCCTTACTTGATCTTTGTGCATGTTTACCTCTCTATAGCATAACATTAGTTGTTGATTCGCTGCGAAAGAAGTACAGCTTTTAGAGAAATTAAATATGAGAAAGATCTGTGCAGCGATTATTCGACCACATAATATCCTTACCCTTTCCAATAGCATATCCAATTGAATATTCAACAAAATAATTATTATCCGTACAACACAGTTTTTTGATATAGTTTTTTCAACTGTAAATGCGAAACTTGATGCATTTTCTGCGCATTGGTTCACTACGAAAGAATTACAACCATAAATTAGGAGGATTCTCATCTGCGATTTCAAAAGGTATCTTATTTAGAATAGCGGAATAAATAATATTTACAATCACCATAAAATAGATCCTATTTAGTTATTTTATTTTTTAAAGAGACATGGCCGATGCAAGGGACCAACCGATAAATAATTGACTTCAGCGTATTTATCTAAAGCTAAGTTCAAAAGAGTTTTTGCCGGATAAAAAAACCCGCTTGTGTATTTTCATAAGCGGGTTTTTTCTTACAAGTTTAAAATAATTTTTAAAATTTTGTGCTTTATTCTTTGGTCCAACTTTTTTTAAATGTGCCCGCCGGAAAAAACAGTATGGACATTTTTCCGGAGGTTCTTTCCCATTATGAATATGAGCGCACATGCGACAGCGCCATGCGGTGGCCTCTTTGTCCGATGCTCCGTTTTATTGAAGATATCCTTCTTATTTGAAATGCAGCAACAATCACATTTCACGCCTTACAAACAATGGCACAGTGAGGAGCTTCAGATTATGCTCAATCAGTTACCCAAAACATAGGCATTATAAACCCACCAGCCGCTTATTATCTGATACAGGGCCAGGATCAAAACCACTAAGTTGTTGATGCCGTGAATAATGGGAAGCAGTTTTCGTTTGTCTTTCCTATAATTCAAGTACAGGCCTGAAAATAGTCCGAAAAGGATCAGAGGTAACATCACCATGGCGACTTTTCCATGTGTCCCAGTTATCAGAAAACCATGCCATGTCACATATGATATAGCGATTCCTCCCAACATACCGCCCAACCAGGTAATCATAACAATCTCACCGAAAATCACATGGCGTTTCCAATTAAATGCCGCCTTTTGTTTAAGGTGAAGGAATCGAAAACGCTGGATGCTTAGAACAAATACATACAACGCTAGCAAAGTGGATACAAACATGATAATCGGATGGATAGAAAGCATGATGCCACCTCTATCATATTAACTTTTTACGATCAAATCCTATTTAAATTCGTGGGTGGTAATAAAGTCATTATTTGCCCGAACACCATGGCATCCGATACATCCATTTGGTTTTCCGAACTTGGCGGCTTTGCCGTCCACTGAATATTTTGCCCAAAACCAGTCACCGCTGCCGGGATTATATTCGTTTACCTTGTACATAACGGTAATCGCTTTAAGTTCCTTGTCTTTACCATAGTTTTCCTTAACAAGAATGGAACCATACTGCACCGGTGGTTTGGATGAATTTACCGCCCTGTCATTAACATACACCTTATGTAACGGTCCATGGGGAGCACGGCCCGGTTGCATACCTTGATGATCGGGCCAGAAAGCCCATTTGGTGTATGGCGACGTTTTGGTAATGTGTTTCCATAAGGCCGCAGGCTCAGGATCCGGACCCGGCATATCTGCAACGGCTATCGAACCGATGAAAAGACCTATAGCTAAAATGATAATACCCATACCAAATACTTTTTTTTGCATTATTGCCTCCTTTGGTTTAGATTTTGGGTTGGTTGTGGAATTTAGCAGCGAGCCAATAAATCCCAGATATGTATTTATCATGATAAAATGAACGGTTACACAAAATTGCTTGTCTATTTTATAATATCATACGGCTTTTTTCCGCGGACTTATTTCAATATCATGGAATCAGGATATTTTTTCTTCCATTTATTCCACAAGGTATCATCTGAGGGAATTTTACGAAGCCATCTTTTAAAATACTCTCCCTGTATGCCCATGAGCCCCTTTTTATAGGGATACCAGAGCGTTCCGCTTTCCCGGTCATATAATACAAACGTATTTTTATAAGTCCAGCCCGAAGGTGCAATGGTCAGCAAGCGACCATCAATTTCACGGCTGTACACAGCCGCTAAATCGACAAGAGGTCAGTACCCCACCGCGATCTTTTTATCGTTAATCTGAGTATTGGCAATCTCATGATATCTTAGCTTTGGAACGGAGTAGGCCCGTGCCTCTTCACCGTCTGCAATACCTATCACTCGAGGATTTTGAAATTTTGATAAACTGCCATCGCTTAAAGAGGAGTCGTCAAGAGGAGTAAATGCATTTTTGCCTATTCCGTATTGAAACCATTCAGGCCTAAAGCCAAGTGTTTTTGCCTGTGTAACGTCCCAGCTTTCACCTGTTTGATCTTTTATATATGTTTTCCCTCTTTCTTTCAGCACATAAGCCGCGGAGGAAATGGATACAAAAATAAAAGCAACGCCAAGAAAAATAATAAGAAATATAAATGGTCTTTTCATCATATTACCTCCTAGGGATTTCAATTCATAAAGTTTTGTGAATTTTGCTTTTGCTTATACGTCGGATTAATCTTAAAAACCTTACATGATTCATTAATGTCAGATTTGATTTTTGCCTTTATCAATAATATGACGGAAAAGTAATTTTTTTTCTTTCTATATTCCGGTATTCAGATTATATGATGAGACCTTTGAAAATAGTCGGCCCAATCCATAACTTGGTTTGTTTTGGAATTGGCTAAAGGAAACGATATGCATGATTTTGCAATAATAGGCGCTGGTGTAACAGGTGCCGGAATCGCAAGGGCTTTAAGCAGATATAAAAGTGATATCTGTTTAATTGAAAAGGCCGAGGATGTCTCAAGCGGTGCATCCAAAGCAAACAGCGGTATCGTTCATGGCGGGTATGCAGCAAAAAACGGTACCTTAAAAGGCCACTTGAACGTTCTAGGCAACAGGATGTTTGAAGACCTGAATAATAAACTGAATTTCGGATACAGAAAAACCGGGGGGCTTGTCCTTGCCTTTGATGAAAAAGAACGCCTTTTACTAGAAGATCTCTTTAAAAACGGTAAAAAAAACGGAGTAAGCGACCTTGAAATAATTAAGCGTGACAGGATATTGGAACTGGAGCCGAATGTGAACCCTGATGTAAAATATGCCCTCTATGCAAAAGATGTAGGGGTTACATCACCCTATGAGTATAACATTGCCCTTGCGGAAAATGCCGTTACTAATGGAGTTGGCCTTTTTCTTGAGCATGAGGTTTCGGATATTAGAAGAATGAATAGCGGTTTTGAGCTGGTTACGAACAGAAAAAAGATTAAAACCCGAAATGTAATCAATGCCGCCGGTGTTCATTCGGACTCTGTTTCAAGGCTGGCAGGTGTGGATTATTTTAATATTATTCCCCGAAAGGGACAATATATTCTTTTTGAAAAAGGAACCGGAGATGCGGTTAATTCCGTAATATTCCAGGTTCCGACAAAAAAGGGAAAGGGAATCCTCGTCACCTCCACCTATCATGGAAATCTGATGCTGGGTCCCAACTCTGAAGAAGTTGAAAGCAGAGAAGACACAACCACAGATGAGATGACACTTGAATATATAATCGATACCGCCCGAAAATCACTGCCTGGTTTCGATCTTAAGAAAAGGCTTAAAACCTTCTCTGGCATACGCCCGACTCCTAGTACCAGAGACTTTATCATCAAAGAGGAATATCCTGGTTTTATTAATGCAGCTGGAATAGAATCTCCCGGTCTGACTTCATCCCCTGCAATTGCAGAATTGGTTGTAAACATAATAAAAACACGGAGAAACTTGGAAAATAAAAATGATTTTAACCCCTTTCGAAAAGCCATTATAAAACCGAACAGTTTCAATAAAGCAGAGGTTAAACGGCTTGTAAACCTTGCTGAAGGTAATGACAGGATAGTATGCAGATGTGAAAGGGTCACCCATGGAGAGATCAAAGATGCCCTGACCCGCAACATCGATATCCGAACAAGAAAGGCAGTTAAAATGCGTACCCGGGCAGGAATGGGTTTGTGTCAGGGGAAATTCTGCGGACCCAGGGTGGACGAAGTAATACAGAGAATAAAATGTTAGGGGTGTATTTTCAAAAACGGCCCAAAAAAGTGTTCGTTTTTTCATGATCCCATTGGATTTTATCCCTTTTATTATAAAGGAGCATAATAGTGGACAATAACATCAAAACAGAAATCAAACAGCTTCCAAACCGAACCAATCATAAGTGTTTCGGATGCGGCCCTGCTAATCCCAGTGGGCTTCAGATGAAATTCTTTTCCGATGATAAGTCAGTATTTTCCAGACTCAAAGTTCCTGATCATCTAATCGGCTGGGACAATCTGGTTCATGGCGGTGTATTATCGACCATCCTGGATGAGATTATGAGTTGGTCTGCCATCTATTTATTGAAAAAAATGATCCTCACCAAATCCATGACCATCGACTTCATTAAACCCGTGTTCGAGGGGATGGAGCTTAAGGCAGAAGGGAATGTTTTTGAAAAACGTAGTAATAAAGAAGCCGTAATGCAAGGTGCGATATACAATGCAAAAGGGGTTCTTTGCACGAAATCAAAGGGTATCTTCGCCCTTATCGAACCGAAAGTGGCACGAAAGCTGAAACTTATGAGCGCAGAAGCGCTTAAAGATTTTGAACCGATACTCAAGGCATAACTCACTCATAGATACAAAAACCTGTCATTAATTGTCCGGACCTATACTTGAGTTGACAGAATTGGAAAGCAGATTATACTGTTCCACATAAATATATTCCGTTTTAAACGATGAAAAACCCGTATATAAGAGATCGTATAGAAAGAACAGACCGAAAATATTATACTTGATTTTAGTTTTAGATTGAGTTCAACAAAATAACCAGATTGCATTCAAGTTCTTTCTTAACGATCTTTAATACACTCAGACAGTTTTCTTATTTAAAACGCAACATATTTATGGGAACTATTATAGAAAAGATTCCATGTTACCCTGAGTCAAATATCACAACTTTTCAGAAGTCTCCCATTGTGTATGTTGGAGTATCTGGACTCAACAACCGGTTTCATTGGCGCCTTGGCCGCGGGAACTGCGGGTAAGGTGTCCTTGTGAAAACCACCTCAGGAATGGGTATAGGACATGGATAGGAAAAAAGCGTGCTCCATTCAACAACTCAGCTTTTTTTGAAAGATTTTTTCAGCTTTCTTTTCAATATTTTTCCGGCAGGACTTCTCGGAAAATCGGCCACGCTGAAAACTAATTTGGGCACCTTGTATGCAGAAAGTCTGGATTTCAAAAAGTCTTTTACTTTTTGTTCGTCGATGGTTTTGTTTGATTTTGGAATGATAAATGCCGTGACAACTTCTCCCCATTCCTTGTCAGGCGATCCGATGACCGCACACTCCTGGACATCCGGATAAGTGTAGAGGACATCTTCCACTTCCAGAGAATAGACGTTTTCTCCCCCGGTGATAATCATGTCTTTAATTCGATCGACTATATACAAGTAACCGTCCTCATCAAACAATCCGACATCTCCGGAGCGAAACCATCCGTTGTTCCAAAATGCTTCGCGGGTACCTTCGGGATTGTTGAAATACCCCTTCATGATGTTGGGTCCGCGCACGCAGACTTCGCCTTCCCGACCCTGTTCCACCTGGATGCCATTGGAATCTCTGATTTGAATTTCTACGTTGGGAACTTCAGTTCCCACAGATCCGATGACGTGTCTCAAATGGTGATTATAAGCGACGGTCGGAGCAGCTTCGGTCATGCCGTAGCCCTCATGGATGGACAGGCCGGTTCTGGCTTTCCATTGGTGAACAACGTCGGCAGCCATGCTGGCTGCAGCTGAAAAGCAGTAGCAAACCCTTCCCAGTTTTTCTTTGATCCCCTTGAGGTTCAACAAACGCACAAAGATAGTTGGAACGGCAAAAAACTTCGTGATCCGGCCGGCCTCCATGTACGTCAGCACCCTTTCCAAATCGAAACCGGGCATCAACTCCAGGCATCCGCCGCTGAGTATGGTCGCATTCATGATGTGCATTTGGCCGAATACATGGTTAAACGGTAAAAAGCACAGTGCCCTGTCGTTTTCATTAGAGCGCTCGTGCAAGATCACCGTGTATATGGCGGCATTAATGTTTTCGTGGCTGAGCATGACGCCCTTGGGGATACCTGTCGTACCTCCGGTGTACAGGATCGCTGCCGTGTCGGTTCGTTCCCTATCGATGGCTTTGAATTTACCCGATCCTTTTGCCACTAGGTCTTTAAAGGGTATGTCTCCATTTGGACTGATGATTTTCTGAAGGCATTCGTCATCTCCCAATCCTGATAAATCATCCAACTTTTCATCGAAGGTGAGAAGCATCCTGGGCCGTGAGTGCTCGATCAGGAGTTTCAACTCGTCCTTTTTAAGCTGGCTGGAGAGAGTCACCGCTACAGCGCCTGCCTTCAGAACACCAAAATAGAAGGCCAGCCAGTCACTGGAATTGGGTGCGCACAACCCGACATGTTCCCCTGGCTGAATTCCCGTCTGAATCAGTGCCGTTGCCACCCGATTGGCTTGGTCATTCAACTGTGCGTAACTTGTAACAGACAAATCTTCACTGATTGCCGGTCTGTCCGGAAAAAATGATGCTGTCGTCTCTAGATTTTTAGCAAGATTCATGTGCTATTTTCCTTTTACATCATTGAGGGAATGAAAAGCGCAATCAGGAGCAGTAATAAGCCCCACCCCAAAAACAATGACCATAAGAACACCGAACCAGATCGATTCGCACTGAATGGTATGTTTGGAAGAAATTCCTGTGGCAAACTTTTGCACAATATCTTTGGTCGACATGTTGTGCACAGGCAAAACCAAAACACTGCAAAACAGCACCATTAGAAATGGTGGTTCCTGTGCTCTTATTTTCAATGCCTGACTATCCATTATAGCTGAACTCCATTCATCCGCCGTGTACAGCTTGAAATACATAAATCTGGGCACCATCAGAAATTCGGTCGTCAGTTTGTCGAATACGACCGTCAATGGCAGCAGCTGGCCGCTTGGATTGCGGGATTCCCAGGTTATCCAGCAGATCACCGACGGATGAGCCTTCGGGAAGATCAAGTTCGAGGCCCTGTACATGCTGATAATCGGATACCTCTGCGGTTAAGGTCCCGTATAATTTGACTGTCACTTTCATTTGTATTCTTCGTCAGAAATCAAAGGTGGTGTCCATCTCCTCATCACTGATGGAAAATACCGTATTATGGGGTGGCAGCGGTTCTTTATAGAAGAACTCCGGCAGCCGGTCATCTTTTTGGGTAAATCCGGCACGCCGATTGAAATCACGTTCGGCTGTCAGCACACGAATCCCCAAAGCCCCAACGTCATCCGGTCCCAATTGGGTACCGAATTTGGCATTGATGGCATTTAAAAACGCCTCTCCGCCTTCACCATCCGCCAGCGCCACCGCTGCCATAAAGCACATCCCCGTACAATCAACAGCCGCAATACCGATTTGAAGATTCCGCGAGACTTCCACCTGTCCCTCCGG
>CAJHXW010000349.1_pt1 | contig 10386 bp, 8 predicted proteins | sample 9198581 | NCBI WGS metagenome assembly CAJHXW01 (sample SAMEA7708328, study PRJEB35096) | sediment metagenome | biome: marine neritic benthic zone biome [ENVO:01000025]; feature: sediment [ENVO:00002007]; material: shallow marine sediment [ENVO:03000034] sea grass bed [ENVO_01000059] ...
GATGAATTTAAGTGTCATATCCAAAAGATTCCAGTTTGAAGTTGAAATTCTTGCAAAGGCTGGATGGAAAAAAATTCCAGTAATAGAAATACCCGTTAGCGTGACGTATCAACCAGGGGAGAAACGGGTTTCCCACTATCGCCCCCTGGTCGATTTTTTACGAAACGCTCAAACCTTTTCAAAACTTATCATACAAAGAATATTTATTCCGTCATTTATCAGAAAACGCTTATAATCCCTGATATGCAAAAAAAATCCTCTTTTTATTTCCCACTCATTCTTCTTCTTGCTGCGGTAGTCGCAGGTCTCTTTTGCATCGGTTTTTACCGGCTGAAAATCGACACCGATATCATCAAAACCCTGCCGGAAAATGATCCAGTCGTATCAGATGCCGGATATGTCATGATGAATCATCCTGCCAGGAATCAGCTTGTTATCGATATCGCTTTGGAAAGCCATGATCCCCATGATCCCCATGATCCCAATGATCCTGATATTCTTGTTGAAGCAGGACAATTTGTGGAGAAACAACTAATGGCCAGCGGACTTTTTGAAAGCGTGGGAATGAAGGAGATCCAAAACATGGTGCCTGAGCTGATTTTTTATATCACCAAGAATCTGCCGTTGCTCTTTACTGAAGGGGACTTAAAGAACAAGGTGAAACCGCTTCTTGATCCAAAGCTGGTTGCAAGCAAGCTTGAAGAAAATTATTCCCGTCTTCTTAATCTCGATGGAATTGGGCAGTCAAAGCTTATTGCGGAAGATCCTCTTGATTTAAGAAATATTATTCTTTCCAGGTTATCCCATCTTTTCCCATCACAAAACGCAAAAATTTATAAAGGACAACTTTTATCATCGGATGGCAAGCACCTTCTAATAACTGCCAGACCGATAGGTTCCGGAACAGATACCACCTTTGCCAGAAATGCAACCACACGGATAAAGCAATTATCTCGTATGCTGAATGAAAAATATGCTACCCAGAATTATAACTTTGCGCTGACTCCTGTCGGTGCATATAGGGCGGCTCTTGATAATGAGGTAATAGCAAAAAGGGATATCAAAAAAGTTGTTTTATTCTCAATGATCGGAATTGCTATTTTGCTTCTTGTTGCTTTTCCGAGACCGTATATTGGTTTGCTCTCTTTTTTACCGGCAGTGGCGGGAACCATGGTTGCATTCTTTTTATTTTCTCTTTTTAATAAATCTATTTCCGCCCTGACAATCGGCTTTGGCGGGGCAATTATTTCAATTACGGTTGATCACGGTATTGCTTATCTTTTATTTTTAGACCGCCGCCATACAACCAGCGGAAGAGATGCAGCTAAAGAGGTTTGGGCTGTTGGCCTGTTATCAACGCTGACAACTGTGGGTGCTTTTTTGGTCCTAAATATCAGCGGTTTTCCTATTCTCGCACAAATTGGCCAATTTGCAGCATTCGGCATTGCCTGTTCTTTTTTATTCGTTCATACAATTTTTCCCGTCATGTTTCCATCAATGCCACCGGCTAAAAAGATGAGAGCACTGCCGCTTATGGATTTGGCTCAAAAACTTGCGCTCACCGGTGGAAAATATAAAGCTTGGGGTGCACTTGTTTTTGCTGGGGTGATGCTTTGTTTTGCCAAACCTGAATTCCATGTGGATTTAAGGTCTATGAATACAGTAAGCCAAGAAACCAAGGCGGCTGAGGGCCTGGTAACAGACGTATGGGGCAATGTTTTTTCCAGAATATTTTTACTTACACAGGGAAGGGATGTTAAGGGGCTTCAAAAAAAAGGCGACAGGCTTTCGATCAAGCTGGAACATGAAATGGTTTCAGGGGTCTTGGAATCTGCTTTTGTCCCGTCCATGATTTTTCCCGGGGAGGAAAGGGCAAGGAAAAATTTTTCTGCATGGAAGACATTTTGGAATAAAAACAGGATCGAAGCATTAAAAGACACCATACAAAAAATCTCTATCGATTTAGGTTTTTCACAAAACGCCTTTGACCCTTTTTATAACAACATTTATAGACTTTACAATAGTCAATTTACTATTCCGGGCGATATCCCGGAAAAGTTTTATCCGATTCTGGGAATATCCCACAATAAAAATCCAGATGGGCAAAAATGGATTCAACTTTTGACATTGACTCCGGGCAGTGCTTATCATGCTAAAGCTTTTTATGTAAAATATGCATCAGACCAAACGACAAAGCTGTTTGATCCGAAATTCTTTTCCAAAAGGCTTGGGAGGCTTTTGTCATCAACATTTACTAAAATGGTGCTCATCATCGGGTTTAGTGTTGCCATACTTTGCCTTTTATTCTTTTTTGACTTCCTATTGACCCTTATTGCATTAGCACCGGTAGTATTTGCTTTTGTATGTACTCTTGGCACGCTGAAACTAATCGGCCATCCCCTTGACATTCCAGGTCTTATGCTCTCAATCGTTGTAATGGGTATGGGTATCGATTATTCTCTTTTCTTTGTCCGGTCATATCAGCGCTATTTAGATGAACGCCATCCGTCACTGGAGCTTATCAGGGTGGCTGTATTTCTGGCCTCAGCGTCCACTTTAATCGGATTTGGCGTCTTAAATACCGCCGATCATTCTATGCTTAAAGGTGCCGGGCTGACTTCATTTACAGGCATCGCTTACTGTCTGATAGGTACTTTTGCCATATTGCCTCCTATTTTAAAGTATCTGTTCACCTATGAACAAGTTCCCGTTGAAAATATCAAACCGGGTTCTAAAAAACACTTGGCAAGAATTGCAAAACAATACAGACATCGGGAAGCTTTTGTACGCCTGTTTGTCCGCTTTAAAATAATGTTTGACCCCATGTTTACAGAACTGTTCAAGTTTATTAGGTCACCTAAAAAGGTTATAGATATGAATGCAGGATATGGGCTTTGCGCGGCCTGTCTTCTTGAAATATTCCCCAAAACCAGGATTTACGGAATTGAACCTGACGAGCATAGGGCAAGGATTGCATCAGCCGTAATCGGGCAAAGAGGAAAAATTAAGTGCGCACGGCCGCAGGACATTCCACAAATAAAAGATCCGGCCGATTGTGCGGTAATGATCGATACCGTTCAATATTTAAAGGATGATGAACTTCAACTTATTTTAAAGAGAATCATAAGACAGCTTTGTCCGGGAGGCAGCCTGCTTTTGAGGGCATCATTTTCTTTAAATAACGCTGTTTTTTGGATGGTATGGTGTGAAAATATTTGGTTTAAGATGATTGGGAAAAACCCTTACAACAGATCAGCAGAGGAAATTAAAGAGGTGATGTTGCAATCAGGCTTCAAAATCGAAGCTGTGGAGACATCGGGTGCGGGACGGAAAAAATGCTGGATTTTAGCAAAGGTAAAACCAAAACACAAAGAAATATAATGACGATTTTTACAACCCAAATAGCAATGACCACTCTTTCTCTTCATACCTTACCAATCCTATCGAAAAACTGACGGACGGCAGCTATCTCGCTGAGATAAAATTTGAGCCAGCCCCAGCAGACAGATCTTCACGGCGGCCCTAAATATAGTAATGATCGTCTCAGCCTGTATGGGCTTTACGTAAAAGATAGGGGGCGTGTACGGAGTATTTCAATCATTTGTTAAGGCTTGTACGGGCGTATAGGCGATTTACAGGACGAACGGAGTAGAGATCGAAAAACTCTCTAATCCCTCAATTATTTTACAAATTTCTTATGGCTCTTACAAATAAGCTGGACCCGTCGATTTTTACATCATTTGCATGGCCGGTTACCATAGGCTTTTTTCTTCATTGAAGATGGTGGGTGGTGTACAATTTTGCGGATGGATATTACTGAAATTCAAGCTTGTTCACATACTTAACCCAGTGCATACCCCAGTGCCCTTCAGCCACGACCCGCAGGGGAAAGCCGTGCTTGCGAGGCAGGGGCTGATCATTAACGGCGTAGGCCAAAAACACCTGGCCGCTAATGACATCTTCAAAGCTGAAAGTTTCCTTGCGATCACCCAAACCAGGACTGTGGCCGTAAATGTGCACCTTTGAAACCGTTGGGAACGGTTGTGACCGCTCCATCAGCTTTTTGATAGCAATTCCCTTCCACTTTCCATGGTTCACGAATACGCCGGGACAGACCAAGAGGACTCCCCTTTCGATTGAAGGCAAGGCGAGAACCTCGGCATATGTCAGCGCCAAACTCGCCTGAACCAATCCCGTTACTTCCAGACGCCAGGTTTCAGACTCAAAGGGAGCATCCTTGTCCCCCATGGTTTGGAACGCTTCCAGCGGCATAATTTCAAGATTACGGGTGTCCAGATATTTTGGATTTTTATTACGCAAGCGGCTCAAGTCGGTATTTTTAGGTAAAATGTGCCTATTGACCTTGGCCCAAATCCCGGATGCACTAAAAAATCCCAGTCCAATAGCTGTACCAATCCAGAAAAATGAGCGGACTAATAATTTTAGCAGTTGCCTTCGGGTTGTCATTTATGTTCCTTCACTTTTCCGATGAAAGTACCGGCCGCTTTCAAAGCATCAATCATCTCCTCTTGTGTGATCAGACTGGCGTCAAAAGTCACGGTGTTGATCTCTTTAAAGCCTTTAAAGCCTACGGTAACTTTTTTTACACCCGGCAGCCCTTCCAGGGCCGCTTTGCCGACCGTATATCATTTAACATAAAAGACAGCCATAGATGAATCCTCTGCTGCCAGCGGCACACTACCTAAAGTATTGAACAACAAAATGGCGATAATCGTTGTGATGTAAGGTTTCATTTTTACGCTCCATTGCTAAAATAGTTTTTGGTATTTGCCATACTCCTCTTTTTTGAAGGAAAATAGCGCTAATAAGTATTATGATCACTCAATATATTTAAAGATAAGACATTAATTTTAAGATTGAATAAAGGAAATGTAAAGATTGAATAAAGATTGAAAAGTTCGGTTTTCGAAAGTGGCGAGTTAGACACCATTTCTGTACTTTTCTAAAGGCAGTTTTAGTTAGATCTGTAAGTTGTCTAATAATATTTATCGAACTTGTAAATTACATTTAGCGGCGTTTATTTTAAAACCTTTACTGGGGGCTTTTTTCCTGCTATGCATTTTTTGTCGTTTCGCGATCCGGATGTCTTATGCTCTTTAGTTTTTATTGACATCCATTATATCTTTGATTTTCCGATAGTTTTCCACTTTTTTGTTAATTCATGTGCAAAATTCAGGTAATAGCATTTTAGGAATTACTCCCTGGCAATGAAAAAATGAGAAAATTATTTTACAAATTCCTTATGGCTCTCACTAAAAAGCTGGGCCCATGGGTTTTTACATTATTCGCCTGGCCGATCGCCACGGGGTTTTTTCTTTTTTCTCCATTAAAAGTGGCGGTCGGTGTAAAATTTTATCGCGTGCTTTTCCCGGACAAAAACATATTATACTATATCTGGTGTACTTGGAGGCAGTATCACAATTTCACCCATGTTTTTATGGATCGCTTTATGATTATGGGCCCAAAAGGTATCACGCATACATCCGAGGGGTGGGAGCACCTTAAAGAGGCTGTAGAGAAAGAAAGGGGCGCAATAATCCTTATGTCTCACATGGGAAACTGGGAGACAGCGGCACATTTTTTAAGTCGGAAAGAGTATGGAATGCGTCTTTTGCTTTACATGGGAATCAAAGCTAAGGAACAGATTGAAAAAATGCAAAAGGAAAGTATTTCAAAAAGGGGCGTTAGGATAGTTGCCGTTGATCCAGATGGTGGAAGCCCTTTTGATATTCTCGAGGGAATAAAATTTTTAAAAGAGGGTGGTCTTGTTTCACTGACAGGAGATCGTATCTGGAGTGGAAATGAAAGAACAGTTGCTGTTAAATTTTTAAATCACGAGGTATATCTTCCGGCTATGCCGCATATTTTTGCATTGCTTTCCGAAGCGCCTTTATTTATTTTTTTTTCGTTCCGCAGCGGCCCAAAGAGCTATCATTTGAAAATATCCGAGCCGATATATGTCCAAGCATCCTCCCATGCCGACAGGCAGGAGGCAATAGAAAGATCCGCCCAGAAATATGCAACCCACATTCAGCGAAGCCTTCTTAAGTATCCTCTTCAATGGTATCATTTTGAACCTTTTCTTGGCAGGAAATTAGACGATTAGTGGAGTTATATTCATAGAGATGGACAATGGAGAATTTTCTGGCGCCTTTGGGGCCCGATGGTAAAATAATTGTTTATTTATTTTGAATTTGTTATATAAATAAGATTCATGAACTCGTAATAAGTCGAATGGTGCAACATTCTTAATTTTGATTTATTCAGGCGCATAAACCAATTAAATTGCCACACCTTAAAAAAATTAGAAAGAAGAAAATGATTATATGACACTGACGCGGGAAAAAATACAAAATGAAATCCTGAGGATATTTTTCGAAGAATTCGAAATAGAAAATCCTGGTCTGGATGACAATTTAAGAGAAGTCCATGAATTTGACAGTATTGATGCAATAGAGCTTTTAGGAGAGATTGAAACTTTATTGGATTCTGAACTTACCCATGATGAGAAAAAACAGGCCATGGATATTAGAACAATAAATCAGATATGCGATTATGTTGAGTCCATGGCACAGGCTCGCTCGTAGAGCCAATTGATGGTTAAGTAGAAAGCCCCATCTACTGCGTTGCAGCGGTTTTTCAGAAACTCGGCATACTACATGTATTGCCTCGTTTCTGAAAAACCACTCCGCCTTGTATATGAAACTTTCTACTTAACCATCAATTATACATTTTGTGATCCCATCAAACTTTTACCGACTGAAAATATTATGGAAAGACGAGTTGTAATTACAGCAGCTTCTGCCATTACACCCATTGGCCATACAAAAGAAGAAATTCTTGAAAGCTTGATCAATGGTGTTTCAGGGGTAAAAGAACTTCGGGAAGACGGACTTTTATCAGGGTTCATTCACTCGAAAGTTTTCGGAACCATCGATTACCCTGTTGAGTATGATTTTAAAAGAAAATATCGAAAAACGATGGGCCCGGTTTCATATTATGCCTGCCAGGTGGCCAAGGAAGTGATTAAGCAGGCAGGCTTTGATAGAAAATTGCTTTCTTCGGGCCGGCTTGGAGTCGCTTTTGGTTCAATCCACGGAAGCCCCACAGTCCAGAGAGAAATATATAAAAACTTTTTCAGCGGTGAACGCTCAAAGTTTTCGTCCATAGGCGCAGTCGACTACCTTAAGTCAATGGTTCACACAACGGCTGTTAATATAACAAAGATGTTTGAAATAACCGGCCGGGTGATTTCTTCTTCAACGGCATGCACAACGAGCAGTCAGTCAATCGGCTTTGGATATGAAATGATCAAGTTCGGTATGCAGGATGCCATGATTTGCGGCGGAGCAGATGAATATGATACCACTACGGTAGCTGTTTTTGATAACCTCCTTGCCTGTTCAACAGATTTCAACGATACTCCTGGTCGTACGCCCCGCCCGTTTGATTTAAAAAGAGACGGTCTTGTTGTCGGGGAAGGAGCCGGGGCGTTAATGTTGGAAGAGTATGAGCATGCAAAAAATCGTGGGGCAAACATTCTTGGCGAGGTCATCGGTTTTTCATCCAATAATAATGGTGGGGACCTTATCCTTCCCAACATTCTTGGAATAACCGAGACAATCAGGCTTGGGCTTGAAAATGCCAAAATCAGTCCGGAGGAGGTTGACTTTATCAGTGCTCACGCCACGGCAACAAAAATGGGAGACGTTATCGAGGCACAGGCGATTTATAAAATTTATAAAGACTCGCCGTTTGTAACCGGGCTGAAAAGTTATATGGGGCATACCATGGCGCCGTGCGGCGTCATAGAAACTATTTTAACCTTATTCATGATGGAAAAAGGTATTATTGCACCCACTTTAAATCTGGATGAGGTTGATGAAAGATGTTCCATGCTCAGGCATGTTAAACGTATGATTGAAAAAAATGTTCGGATTGCCGCAATACAAAATTTTGCCTTTGGCGGTGTAAATACCAGTTTGATAATTAAGAAGTTTGAATAAGCTCAAAATGCGGCTCTTTTTCACATACCTGAAACCTGCCTTTGATTTTGCAGTTACTTTGCTCCATTGGATTTATTTTATATTTGGATTTATCGCATTCTTTTCCCCTTTTTATCTCGGAGTATTATTATTTTCCACAAATCGTGAGAGTGCTTTTCAAAAATTAGATCACCTTTTTTTTAAAAGTTTTTTTTTACTATCCCGGCTGCTGATCCCAAAACTGGTGTTTCATATTTCAGACGAAGTCCGCTCTATCAGATCTTGTGTGATCGTGTGTAACCATCTTTCTTATGTTGATCCCCTCCTTTTTGTTTCCCTGTTTGAAAAACATAAAACCATTGTAAAGAACACTTTTTTTAAGGTTCCTGTATTTGGATCGATATTAAAAACATCAGGATATATTCCTTCAACATCCGTCGGGGCGTTTTCTTCTCTGATGATTGAGCGTGTGGAGAAAATGGGTGAATTTTTGTCTTCAGGAGGAAATCTTTTTATTTTTCCTGAAGGGACAAGAAGTAAAGACGGTTCAGTCGGCAAACTAAATGAAGGGGCTTTTAAAATAGCACGGCGCTTTAAAGCTCCTTTAAAAGTATGTTTAATAAAAAATACCAATATGCTGTACAGACCTGAATCTTATTTGTTTGATACAGACATCAAAGAGCCGATAGAAATAAAATTAATCGGCAGTATTGAACCATTTTGCAACGGTTACAGCCTTTCGGCTACAGATCTTATGCAAAGGACACACTTACTATTTAAAAAGGGTTAAGATGAAAAAAAAACCATCTTCTTTAAAAGATGTTTTAATTATTGGATCAGGCATAGGCGGGCTTACAACTTCCATTATTTTAGCCAAACTGGGTTATCAGGTAACTGTTATAGAAAAAAACAAGCTTCCTGGCGGATTGACACGAAGCTATAAACGAAACGGAATTGAATGCTCCATAGGCGTACATTATCTGGGGTCCCTTGGTAAAGGACAGATCCTAAGAAAATTTTTTGATTATTTTGATGTGACCTCCAAAATTCCGGTGGAAAGAATGGGGCAAAATGGTGTAATCGATAGATATCTTTTTGACACCGGGTTTATCAAAACGGGAAATTTCGATTTTCCGGAAGGATTTGACGCATACGAACACAATTTGAAATGTACTTTTCCCAAGGAGCAAAAACAGATTTCAACCATATTGGAACCGATACGACAGACTGCCGAAAAATTACATTCTCTTGATCTTCTCTATTCAACCCAAAATGATTTAATGCTGCTCGACCAGTCCAAACCATTGGGAGAAATTCTGGCCAAATTAAATTGTTCTCCGGGCCTGAAAAGTGTCTTGGGTGTTCCATCGTGCTGGTTAGGAGTGCCAGCAGAAGAATGTCCGGCTTTTTATCATAACATGGCTCTTGTTTCCTATTTGTCTTCGTCCTGGAGATTGAAGTGCAGCGGTTCACATATGGCGGATGTTTTTGCAGAGCGTCTCATATCCTTGGGGGGCAGCATAATTTATGGTGATAAAGTTAAAGAAATTCTTGTGGGTTCGCGTATTGTAAACGGTGTGCGCTTGAAATCGGGCAGGGTATTAAAGGCTCCCCTTGTTATCGGAGCACTTCATCCAAAAGTTGTCCTCGACATGTTGCCGGATGGAGCGGTAAAACCTTCATACCGAAAAAGGATTTCAAATTTAAAAAATACATTTGGAATTTTTTGCGTTCATGCAGAGCTTGATGCCGCTCATCATAAAGAAATACCATATAATATATTTAACATCAGTACCGATAAATACGGTAATATTCCTGATTTAAAATATTATCAGATTCGAAAAAGTGAAAAAAGTGAAATAAATCTTTTATCTATTCTGACATCTGGCAAATCGGAACTTTGGAGCAAATGGGAAAACACCGTAACCGGCAATCGTGATAAGGATTATGTCGCGGAAAAAGAAAAACATTCCATTGAGCTAATTAATGAGGCACAGGAAACGTTAGGGCCGTTTAAAGGTTTGAAGATACTTGACGTCTATACGCCTCTAACCTTGCGGGACTGGGTAAACAGTCCCGAAGGGAGTGCATATGGCGTTCTCCGTTCTTCCAGCCAATTGCTTGCGACATCTCTTTTAAATCGTACATCGGTAAAAGGTTTATTCCTTGCAGGTCAAAATGTTTTAGCGCCGGGAGTAATCGGGACGATAATGGGGTCTTTCAAAACAGTTAAGATGATTATAGGTTCCAAGCAATTTAATAAAAAGGTATGGGTGGGTTAAAAAATGTCTACAAAAAAAAAGGATATAGTCTTTTCTAAAGCCTCGAGTCTAATGCTTCTTACGACGGGGGCTCTCGTTTTAGCTTTCGGACGTAATGC
>CAJHXW010000307.1_pt1 | contig 10347 bp, 9 predicted proteins | sample 9198581 | NCBI WGS metagenome assembly CAJHXW01 (sample SAMEA7708328, study PRJEB35096) | sediment metagenome | biome: marine neritic benthic zone biome [ENVO:01000025]; feature: sediment [ENVO:00002007]; material: shallow marine sediment [ENVO:03000034] sea grass bed [ENVO_01000059] ...
ACAGACTGCTTTTCAACTCGCCCCATTTTCGATAGATCTCGTACTCATATTTGCGGTTGACTTCGTCCCATCTCTTTGTTGCCAGATCCAGATCGTATTCAATGAAGTCGACTTTCAGATCCCAGAACGAATCAACTCCCAGCGCCTTCTCAGCGTGCGTGGCCATTTCAACGCCTTCTTTTTGCCACGCGGAGAATTTAATGTCCGTATTGGCCGCAAAATAACGGCCCTCCAGCACGTATTTTTGTCCATCCATGCTAAACAGCCAGTCCAAAAAGATCTTGCCGACAGCTTCATTGGGCGCGCCTTTCAGCAAAGCCACGGCTTCCGGAACCAGGATCGTTTTTTCCGGGAGCAAATCACGCACCGGAAAGCCGTCTTTGCGCGCTGCCATCGCGTTCATTTGCGGCTGCGCGATCCCGATGGGAACTTCGCCACGGGCCACGAGTTGGGTTGTATCTGTGCTGCCGGTGGAAAAGCGGGCTAATTGGGCTGCCAATAATCTGAGATATCGCCAGGCTTCCTTTTCTCCGAATGCCTGCATCAGAATTTCAATGGTCTCATGCATGGTGCCGGAAGCGTATGGCAGGGTATGCACGACGTTACCCCTGTAAATGGGATTGAGCAAATCATTCCATGTTTTTGGCGGCGGCAGCCTTAGCTTTTTCAAAACCTTCTCGTTGTATAGATTCGTGACGATCCAGGGCGCGAAACAGGTCCATAAATCACCCTTATCCTTTACCTTCATGCCGTGCCAATCGGCGGGAACCTTATCCCAACCCTTTGGTCGGTAAGGAACGATCAGACCTTCCTGCTTTAAAACTTCATGGGCCGGTGCACCGGCACCCAAAAAGATGTCGGCATCCGGTTTGCCGCCCCAGGCTCGCACTTTATCCAGACAGACCGGCCACCCGCCAGGTCGTACGAATGTAATGTCTACATCCTTACCATAGGTCTTCTTGTAATATGTTTTAAAACCCATAGTCAGACTGGCGGACAATTCCTTGTAAACGGGACCGACCCAGCCGATTTTATCTGCAGCTTGTGCCTGGGCAGTAAAGGCTGGCAGCAACAGCAGTGCCATTGAAAGGGCTGTGACGATTGTTGTGGCCAAAAATCTTTTTCTCATGTTGACCTCCTTTCCTGTGACATTGTCACGTTTGAAAAAATAAAACCAATCTTTAACAAAATCCCATTACGGGTAAAGAGAACCCATACAAGCGAGCAACGGTAAATTAAAGAAAATTGATAAGAACCCGCTTTTTTAAGGGCGAGTTAAATGAAAATATGAATTGTATTTTAAGTTTTAAATGCAGTCCAACATATTGAGAAACGAAATAAACGGATGTGATTAGTAGCTATCAAAGGCAAGCTTAACTGTCAAGGTCGTTTTCTTCACGAGTTTTCAAATTTTTTATAAATTTAAGTGTACCTTCTATTTAATTGCATTGATTTTAATCTTAAATGTGCTATATATGTTTGAAGAGTAAGCTCTATTTTTCCTTAAAAAATTGGAAGCACAAATGATAAAACCAGGTGCCTGACGCCTTTAAACAAGAAAAAGCGAAGGGTCGTCTTATTATTTCAGGAGGCTCAAGATGCAAATAACCATTACAAAAGCAGATCATTTAAAACCGAAACCGGATGAATCCAACCTCGGTTTCGGAACGATCTTTACAGATCATATGTTTAACATGGATTACAGTCCTGAAAAAGGATGGCACAATCCACGCATAGAGCCCTATGGTCCTCTTGATATGGATCCATCAATCATGGTTCTTCACTATGGTCAGGGTGTTTTTGAGGGTCTTAAGGCTTACAGAACTGAATCAGGAGATGTCCAGCTTTTCCGGCCCGCACAAAACTTTAAGCGAATGAATCGTTCTTCCAAAATCATTTGTATCCCGGAAATTGATGAAACCTTTGCCCTTGAAGCCCTGAAACAGCTCATTACCGTTGAAAAGGACTGGGTTCCAAGCGTTTTAGGAACCTCCCTGTATATAAGACCCACCATTATAGCAACAGATCCTTATATAGGTGTGCGGGCGTCATTTACCTACCGTTTCTTTATTATTATGTCTCCGGTAGGGGCATATTATGCAGAAGGGTTTAATCCTGTCAAAATATTGGTAACCAAAGAACATGTCCGGGCAGTCCGGGGAGGTGTTGGAGAGGCCAAAACACCCGGTAATTATGCGGCCAGCCTGTACGCCGGTGAAAAAGCACATAAAGAAGGCTATACACAGGTGCTCTGGCTCGATGGCGTTGAGCAGAAGTATATTGAAGAAGTCGGGGCAATGAATATATTTTTTCTTATAGATGACGAGCTCATCACACCCATGTTAAGTGGCAGTATCCTTCCCGGAATTACCAGGGATTCCGTCATCGCCCTTGCAAAATCATGGGATGTAAAAGTTTCTGAGCGGAGAATTAGCATAGATGAGGTAATGGCTGCAAATGAAACCGGAAAATTAAAGGAAATATTCGGATCGGGAACAGCAGCGGTCATTTCGCCGGTAGGGGAACTGAAATACGGAGAACAAGTGATACAAATCGGTGACGGCAGCGTCGGCCCCATGGCCAACAAACTTTTTAACTATCTCCAAGACATTCAGTACGGCAATGCCAAAGATTTATTTGAATGGATTGAACCGGTATAGCTGTAAAGTGTCTGACCGAATAACCAAAATATTAACACTAAAGCTCAGATGCCAATTGATTAGCGCCATAACCACCCCCTGTCAGTAAAGTCAACGACTCTGTAGATATAGTGATCTAAATTTACTCAATTTATTGTTATGTGTCAGATTGATTATCCTTTTCCTTGGCAATTTCAGGATAAAGCTTTTTAAAACACTCCGGACAAATGCTATGACTAAATTCTGCTTCGGAACGATCACCAATGTAGGCTTCAATTTGGTTCCAATAACCGTTATCATCACGAATTTTTTTACATGATGCACAAATAGGCAGCAAGCCACTTAGCGTTTTCACTTCGTTTAGTGCATCTTTCAACTCAACAATCAAACTATCTTTTTCTATCTGAGCGCGTTTGCGTTCTTTGATTTCTATTTCGAGCTCTTCATGTGCCTTTTGGATTTTTTTATTTTGTTCCCCCAAGCGTCGCCTGAGATTCGAAACAAATCCGCCGAAGAAGGCAAACCACATCAGCAGAATGCCATAGATAGCGAACATAAATAGCTCATATTGGATCCGGAATCCCTGGCGGCCCTGGAAGTACTCCAAGGCCAACATTGATGCATAAAGCCCCATTACGGCCGCTACCGCGCTAAGATACTCTCTTCGTGACAAACGAAGCATGCCGAAGCTGAAAGCTGGCAGGAAAAAGATCAATACAATAGGGCGTGCCTCCGGCAATGAGTAGAGTGGCACCATACCCCAACAGGCGGAATAGACGATCTGCTCCCGAGTTAACGACGGGTCTGAAAAACGCAAGTTTGCGTTTGTGAAAAACAAAATGAAGAATACGGTGTTGCCAAAGACGCCCAGCCCGATGAACGTTGTCCATTGCACTGTGCTCATCTCACCAAGCCCAAGTCGGGTGACCAGCACCGCCACCAGGGTCACAACTGCGTATGTGGCCACAGCCATGCCGAAACGCTGCAAACGCAACCGCTGTTTTTTTCGCAATACGCGGTCTTCCGACACGATCTTTTCACTCGCTTTGGTTGGCTCTCTGGTCATTATCTGTATCTCGATTTGGGCAATTTCGAAATATGGCAGACCCAGTTAAAAATATCAAATTAAAAATGTATTTAGAACCTATCTCAAAAATAAGGTTAGAGTTCAGGACAAGGCGTGGATCGGTGAAAAAGCGGAGCATACACGTAGTATGTGAGTATTTTGAGGCGTTCCACAACGCCGCCATGGACACTAAGATTGTTTTTGAGATAGGTTCTATAAACGTTGTAGGGATAGAGAGGGATAGACTTGATGGCTTCTTAAATTCAATGCTGTCTCTTTTTTATTCGGTGATACATGTGACAATCTATGGTATGATCATTTACCATTCCCACTGCTTGCATAAAAGCATAACAAATGGTTGCACCAACAAACTTAAACCCTCTTTTCTTTAAATCTTTGCTCATCGCTTCAGATTCTGCTGAACTTGCTGGGATTTCCGAGATTTTTTTCCACGAATTCTGGATTGTTTGACCGCCAACGAATGACCAAACATAGTTATTAAAACTGCCAAACTCATCTTGTATATCAAGATATGCCCTTGCATTTATCACCGCAGCATTGACTTTCAGTTTATTTCTCACAATTTTTGGATTTGACAGCAAATCAGCAATCCTTGCTGCAGAATATCGGGCAACCTTATTTGCTTGAAAATTATCAAAAGCTTCCCTATATCCCTCACGTTTTTTCAGAATGGTTGCCCAGCTTAATCCTGCTTGCGCGCCCTCTAAAATGAGAAATTCAAATAGAAGACGATCATCATGGACCGGGCGCCCCCATTCTTTATCATGGTATTCCTGTTCTAAAGCACTTGCATTTGCCCATTCACATCTTTTCATAATATGAAACCCAGATTTTCACTATCATCTTTTATATTTTATTTTATATAGCATATTCTAAAATAAGTGCATCATTCGATTTCTTTTATTCAGCATATTAGGTTAAACATGTCAGGTAAGCTTCTCTTACTTTTTTAAATATGCCGGTCCAGGTATAAGAGTCAAGTTTATGTTGAATGGGTGATAAATCAATCTGCGCACACTTTGATGCAGCATTCATCTGCTGCCAAATCGCTTTTTTCAGATTTTGTTCGAATGAATATTCATCCTCACGGTATGGCTGATCGGTATAACGTAAACGCGGTGTTCTGACCAAGGATATCATATCTGTATGAAACCCGCCAAGTATTTCCCTAGTCCCTGGAAGATCGGTGGTAACTATCCGGCAACCGCTGGCCAGGCCTTCTAAAATAACAAGGGGTAAACCTTCATAAAAAGAAGGCAGCAGCAAAATATGAGAGTGTCTCATTATTTCAGCCAAACTCTTTTGGGGGAGTGCACCGTGAATGTGAACCTTTTCGCCCAATGCCTTTGCCAGCATGAGGCAATGCTCTTTTTCTTCTCCGCTGCCACTGCCCAAAAGATGTAATTGCCATGCAGGAGTATTGATTGACTTTAACGCACGCAACAACCAGGGAACCCCTTTGGCGTTGCTCAGCTTTCCTGCATACACCAATTGGACCGGATCAGGATTTGGTTTTGTGTCTAAATAAAACAGGCTGTCATTATAACCGGCACCGGTAACGATAATTTTTTCAGCAGCCCGGTTATAAAATCGATTAATGTCATTTTTTTGTGCCTCACTTAAAGCCATTACAACATCAATTTTCCGGCATCCCAATAAAACTTTTTCTTGAAGGTGAGGACAATTTTGAAATTGTCGCAAATCCGAGCCATGACAGGTCGTTACCATGGGAATATTGGGAAAAAGCTGGCGAGCCAGAGAGGAAACAATCCATAGATGATGGCTGTGAATGATATCCGGTTTAAACTTGTAAACAGCATTTTGAAGTGTTTGGGAAAAAGCCTTTTCATATTCGTTAAGAGCCGCTTCGGACAGGTCGCAAAATCTGGTACTTTCATAAGGCATGACATCACTCATACCGGGGATATGATAGGAAACATCCGCATGATGGAAATTGACAAACATGGATTTGTCCGGCTCAATACAATCTGTGTCGTCACAACCATCCGAGTGAACACCCGCAATCAGATAATTGTCGTAGCCACAAGCGGCTGCTTCCCGAATCATCGCTTGCACATAGATACCACTCCCCGTTGAATCCGGCCTCTGACTGAGCAGGTGAAGAATTTTTAGTTCGTTCAAGTTCAGCAAAATCCCATTATATTTTATATTTGCAGATAAGAAATAATATTTTAATCTTTCGCAAAAGGATAATCCGTATAACCCTTTTCACCAGGAGTATAGAACGTATCCTCATCAGGGTTATTTAAGGGCAAATCATTTTTCATCTTATTAACAAGATCCGGATTGGCCAGAAATGCTCTGCCGAATGCAACTAAATCAGCTTTCTTTTCATTTATGATGGATTCCGCTTTTTCTTTATCCAATCCTCCGTTTACTATAATGTTGCCACCAAAAGCTTCACGGATTTTAGATATGACCGATTCCGGTACCGCCGGTGATCCCATAAAAGATTGATCAATAATATGAATATATGCCAATTTCAATTTTCCCAATGCTCCGGCTAAATATTCGTAGGTTTGTTCGATATTTTCAAAAACAATCATATCGTTGAATACGCCATAAGGAGAGAGCCGAATACCGGTTCTTTCTCCACTGATGGCATTAGCCACTTTTTTAGCAACCTCAATTACAAACTTACAGCGATCCTGAAATGAACCACCATACTCATCATTGCGCTGATTCGATGCAGGGTTGATAAATTGATCGATAAGATAACCGTTGGCACCATGAAGTTCTACTCCATCAAAACCCGCTTCAATGGCATTTTGTGCTGCCCTTATAAACTCATTTTGTACTTGTTCAATATCTCGTAAGGCCATTTCCTGTGGTACCGGGTATGATTGCATTCCTTTAGTGTCGGTGAACATTTCACCACTCATGCCGACAGCTGAGGGAGCTAAGATTTTGCTGCCCGGCCCCATATTCTCAGGGTGGGAAACTCGTCCTGTATGCATCAACTGCACAAATATTTTTCCATCTTTACTGTGAACAGCATCGGTGATTTTTTTCCACCCTTCTATTTGGCTATCGTTGTAAACGCCTGGAATACGGGGGTATCCCAATCCGTTGGGAGATGGTGCCGTTCCTTCGGTAATGATCAATCCGGCATCAGCTCTTTGTTTATAATACTCAGCCATAAGATCATTGGGGATATTTCCTGTTGCCCTTGATCGTGTCATGGGAGCCATGACAATTCTGTTTTTTAATTCAAGATTTCCCAAGTTATACCTGCTAAATATTTTCATAATATTTCCTCTGAATATATATTCTTTAAATCACGCTCTCAATCAGCTAAACAAAAAGCCAGAGATTCCAGATTTGTCCAAAACCCCGTCGGCATTTAGTTTTTTCCTGAGCTTGTTGCTATCCGGTTAACCTCCGGTCTGATTAGAATCCGTTGTTATTTGATTTTACTCAGTTATAAGGTGTATAATGTTTGCCGGATTGGCAAGCCAGAATCCCTTAAAACCTTCTGGTAACGGCTCGATTTCATCTCGTCTGATGCAGTCATTTTTCTCAAAATACTCCGATGCCACCCCAATATCTTCTGTAACGACTTCAAACCATACTTCAGCCTGGCTAATGCCAGAAATTTTATCAATCCAGAGATTCTTATCTCCAAACTTGAATGTGACGGATTCAATGTCGTCCGGTGGTGATGCGTCGACTTCTTCAAAACCCAGAATATCTCTATAGAAAGTAACTGTCTCTTCAAACTCATGAGCAGGTACCTTCATGGCTATATTCTTTCCAGGCGTAAATTTTGGCTTCATAAGATTTACCTATTTTATACGAGCTTTCATCGTTTATAACGGAACATATTGATGAGAACTACTATAGACAATAAAACAAAGGGGGTATGCCCATGAGACTGAAGGATTATGGCAGAAATCATAAAAAAGTAAAGAATATATTCATCAATCGGACTTTTATTAGATGGAGTGGATGTGAGAAAGGCAACGCATAACTCCTCGCATAAGCACCGAAAGCTGCGTCAGCTATAACCATCGGCCTTCATGATGATGTGATGCGGTTATTGATGAAGTGGCTTGTTTCTTAGCAAAAAAACTAGTCCAGATCCAAATTTGCCTGACACCGATTACATTTTACAACACCCCGGAATACTTTATGACCACATTCAGGACAAAAATAGCGGGCTTCTTCATCTTCAATCCATTTTTCAGTTCCGAATTTACGCCTATACGGGATCGCCCGCAAAATGACCTTTTTCCCAACGGACATGGGAAAATTTTCGATGTGCTCACAGGGGAACTCATCGCACTGATGACAACCGGTATAGCCTTTTTTCTTGGTGCAGTCTCTGATTTCACACTGCTTGCAATGCATAAACAGATCATCAGACAGGCAGCCGCTGCATTTGATATCTTCTGTTGAAAGATTTTCGCAATTTGGAAGCGTACCTTTGCCAGGAACGTTACCCTTGTAAAGATTCACCAATTTTTCCTTGAATTTTCTGTTATTGTCACGATCTGCGATATGAATGGCGCAGACTCCGCAATAAAGACCGCAAGGTGAAATAAAATCCGGATTTAATTTCATCATTCCTTTTCTCCAATTATCTCATTTTAATATTTCTGATGATAATCTTAAGTTTCGAATTAAAAAGAATAGCAGTTTGATTTTTCATCAACTGCAGGCACTTAACTCGAAGCGGGCCCTATCTTTGCTCCATACGGCGTAGCTATTATTTAGCCACATTGTAACTATATGTCAAGAATAAAATAAAATTTTTGTAGGGGTGGATTCCAAACTCGCCCTTGCATTTGTGGATGAGAATTCATTTGAATTATTGGTCAATGAATACATTAATCTATTTCGACTAACTCCTTGCAACTGGCACAGCGACGGGCACCGCGAAAAAGCGGGTCACTACAATGAGGGCATTTGTAACGATTTTCTTCTTCTTTGACCCACTTTTCAGTACCCAGCTTTTTTCTATCAGGAACGGAGCGGAGTATTACTTTTTTACCAACAGGGACAGGGAAATCATCAATTAATTGACAAGGGAACTCGTTACATTGATGGCAGCCTTCATAATTTTTCTCCATGATGCACGATCGAATACCGCAAGCTTCGCAGTAAACAAATTTTTCGTTTGATAAACAGCCTTTGCAGGCTATTTGTTCAGGGTTGACACCATAAGCCTTGGCTAGTTTATCTTTTAGTTTTTGATTATTGTCGCGACTGGCCATATAAACACCGCAAACACCACAATAAAGACCGCACGGTGCGAGTAATTCTGTGTTCATTTTTTTCTCCTTATTTTAACGATTTTTGGTTTTAACCTTAATATTATTGAAGCAATTTAAATCTTCCTGAATCCAGCAGTTGTTTTATATTTCCAATGAACGTTTCCGGTGCGGCATAATCAGGATGGCTTCTAAACAGTGCGGCAACCCGGCTAATCTCATCCAACTCCTGAAGATATGATGTATCAAAATCATCGGTCTGATGTTTACGTTTATGATTGGCAAACACTAATTTTTCAGGGTTGACCCACCCGGTTTTTACTGCACAAGGGGCCAAACGTTCGCAATAGCAGGGATTTTCTAAATTTATAAGACCGCAATTTTTTAGCATAAATTTTCGCATAAGTTTTCTGGCCCGTGAAAGGCGCTTCCGAAAAGCGACCGGTGATATCTCTAATATATAAGCGCCCTCAACACTGTTCACTTCAAATACTTCACCCAGCGTATAGGCGATTCGAAGGTTTCGGTCCAGACACTGCAGCAATGTCTGTAGACAATCTATTCTTAACTCTTCTACAATAAGTTTCTGCATGGCCTCTGACACGGATGGATGCCATGTATCTGCAAAGCCTTTGTCAATCTGCCGCTGACATTTTTCAAAATTGGCCTCCCTGAGTTCAACGCGCCGTTTGCGTGTAGTCAGCAGATGGTTGGCTGAGATACGATAGACCCATGTCATAAACTTACTCTCTTTACGAAAACTGCTTAAATGGGTGATGACCTTTATCAGAATTTCCTGAGCGGCGTCTTCGGCATCTTCAGGGTGAGCAAGCATCCGTAGTGCAAGCTTGTAAACATGATCCTGAATACACCTGACAAGATTTTCTAGAGCCTCTCTTTCTCCAATAACTGCCAGTTCGACCTGTTTTTCAATATCTGATTCCATCTATAAAAATTTTTCCTTTTTGGGCCTTTAACAATTAGACTATTGAATTAGCAAATTGTGACAGAAAAATTAATAATTTTTAAAATCGGTTCATCTCGGTTATCTAAGAGGTCGGAGAGCTTTTCCTCAACAGCTTTTTTAGTGACCCGTTGGCTTTTTAATGATTGTCGCAAGTTCGTCAGGGGAATCACCCATTGGCCCGTACAATCCTTAACAAATGAGTACCGAACTTTGTAATGCTCCCTATCTTCTATGTAAAGCCCATAAAGGCAGAGACGACCATCGCCTTCGTGGAAATCTGTCTACTGGGGCTGGCTCAAATCTGATTTAAGTCCGCCTATATTTGTGCCATATGGCAATATTTAGTATTTCTATGATAAATTAGAATTTATCATAAAAAACTAACTCTTCAAAGTAGCAAGAGGGCCATATGATTAACAA
>CAJHXW010000517.1_pt1 | contig 10338 bp, 10 predicted proteins | sample 9198581 | NCBI WGS metagenome assembly CAJHXW01 (sample SAMEA7708328, study PRJEB35096) | sediment metagenome | biome: marine neritic benthic zone biome [ENVO:01000025]; feature: sediment [ENVO:00002007]; material: shallow marine sediment [ENVO:03000034] sea grass bed [ENVO_01000059] ...
AGGGGTCCAGGATTCAAGTGTGTGTTTCTAAAGATTTTATCAGTCCTTTTAACATTCTTTCGATCTCTGCTATATCTTTTTTTACTATATCCCATTCACCTTTATCAATGAAGCCTAAATCTCCTGCTAATAATATCTATAGTTTCCAGTTCACAAACCGAACCATAAGAAATGTAAAGCATCCTAATGTAATTACCGGAACCACACCGACTCACTTGAAGATTATTCACATGCCTTGTCTGAATTAACTACAACTAATCGGGAGATGATCCTTATTTCATACCTTTCTGAAATTTCTGCCTCCTGGCATTCTAAACTAATAGTTTAATGGCCTTTATGTTTCTAAAATATCCTTAACAAGCTGAATGGCTTCATCTTTATTTTTAATTTTTTTCGATATTCTTGCTTCTTCCACCCGTCTTAAAATTTTTTTAAATACAGGCGATGGCGTCAATGCGAAATCGTTAATCAGGTCACTGCCGGTTATTAAAGGTGGCGTTAACTTTTTGGGCTGAAAATATTGAAAGTAGTATCTAACCATTTCCCTGGCAAAGTTCATAAACGATTCGTTTCTTTCATCGTTCTTGTTTCCTTTACCCGTGATATCGGCCATGGCATGAACCAGAAGGTCAGGAGCGTATTTTCCACATTTTAAGAAAAAACGAGCAATCCCTTTTTGAGTGATTGTTTTATTTTGATGAGCGCTAAAAAGAAACAAAGGCCTGATGTGGTTGCGAATAATAAAATCTATGTAAGATGCTTCATGGTTTGAAAGTCTAAGTCGACGTGCGATATTTTTAGCCATGTCGGCACTCTTTTTACCATGACCGTAAAAATGAATGTTTCCATTTTTATCTATTGTTTTGGCCAAAGGTTTTCCAATATCATGCAAAAGAATGGAACATTTTAAAAGCGCTCCTTTAAAGGTATCCGTACATGGCTTAAATTGATCATAAGCTTCCGGCAAACGATGATGGCAATCGTTTAGAATTGTCTCAAGATGAGAATAAGCTTTCATGGTGTGTTTAAAGACATTAAAAAGGTGATATCTGTTTTGAAAACAGTTTTGCAAGTCGGTAAGTTCAGGGAAGATGGCCTGCAAAACACCGGTTTTTGCCATTTGTGACAGGAAATAATATGAATTCGGTGTGGCAAGAATTTTAAATAATTCAGATCTAACCCTTTCACCGGCTGAAGTTTGCAGAAGCTTGGCATTGTCTTTTATTGCAGCAGTTGTTCGCGGTTCTAAATCAAAATCAAAGCTAGCTGAAATTCTGTAAGCTCTTATCAATCGGATCGGGTCTTTTTGAAAAATCCCTTTTGAAACCATTCGAATTTTCCTGTCGGCGATATCCTTTTGACCATCCACGCAGTCAATGACTTTTTTTAATGACAGGTCCCAGGCAAGAGCATTGATGGTAAAATCTCTTTTTGAAAGGTCATCTTCAATTGAGGCGCCGGCTATGGGAGAAATGTCATAAACATAATTTTCCGAAACAACCCTAAATATCATTTGTCCCGGTTTTCCCATTTCAACAAGACGGCCTGATGTTTTTTGGGCAATTATTTCGGCAAATTTTTTTGGATTTTCATGAACAGCGATGTCGTAATCGACGGGAGATTTGCCGAGAAGAAGGTCACGGACTGAACCTCCTACAATATAGGCTCCTTTGTTTTTTGGCATTATGTCGGAAATGACAGCAGAATCGAATTGAATCATAAAATTATTAGCAAGTAAAACTGAATACGGGAAAAAAGTCCAAAAGCGCTTGACATAAATAGAATTATGATATACTCTGTATAAGAAATTTGATTTTATACCGAGATAAGACCCGCCAGCAGGAGAAGGTCTCTTATATTCCTCCACAATTACCGACTTGGATCCAGTCTAGGAACTACCTGTATAAGGGCATTATATAACTATAAAAAAAATAATATTCGCGTAAAACATTCGATTTAAACTATTTCAAGCTGAGGGAATATCCGGGCTCTTGAAGGTTTTATTACAGTTAAGTAATAAAAAGCTTCTTTTGTCCTTAAATCCCCGAGACAGCTTTGGTTGGATGTTTGATTCCTATAAGTTAAAAAATAAAAAAGCAAGAGGGGAAAACGTTTAATGAACATAGTTGAACTTAAAGAAAAAACAATTAAAGAACTGAACGAGTTGGCTAAAAAGTACAGCATTGAAGGGGCTGCTGGAATGAGAAAACAGGAGCTTATGTTTGCTTTACTTCAGAGGCAGATTGAAAAAAATGGTTTAATTTTCGGTGAAGGCACAATCGAAATTCTTCCTGACGGATTCGGATTTTTAAGATCGCCTGATTCAAATTATCTGCCCGGACCTGATGATATATATGTTTCCCCTTCACAGATACGGCGTTTTAACATGAGAACGGGTGATACTGTATCAGGACAAATCAGGCAGCCAAAGGAGTCTGAAAGGTATTTTGCCTTATTAAAAGTTGAGGCTGTTAACTTCGAAGACCCGGAAATCGCAAGAGACAAGATTCTTTTTGATAACCTTACACCCCTTTATCCGGAAAGAAAAATGAACATTGAGACTGATTCTGATAATTATTCCACTCGAATAATGGATCTGATGATTCCCATCGGTTTTGGTCAGAGGGGACTGATCGTTTCACCGCCCAGATCAGGCAAGACGATGCTTTTGCAAAACATAGCGAACAGCATTATTGCCAGCCACAGCAATGTTGTTCCATTTGTGCTTTTAATTGATGAACGGCCTGAAGAGGTCACGGATATGAGAAGATCGGTTAATGCTGAAGTGATCAGCTCTACATTTGATGAACCTGCGGAAAGGCATGTTCAGGTCGCTGAGATGGTCATTGAGAAGGCGAAAAGGCTGGTGGAACATAAAAAGGATGTCGTAATTCTATTAGACAGCATAACCAGGCTTGCCCGTGCCCATAATTCAGTTATGCCGCCAAGTGGAAAGATACTTTCAGGAGGGGTCGATTCCAACGCTCTTCAACGTCCAAAACGTTTTTTTGGAGCAGCAAGAAATATTGAAGAAGGGGGAAGTCTTACCATTATAGCAACGGCGCTTGTCGATACCGGAAGCCGTATGGACGAGGTTATTTTTGAAGAATTTAAAGGGACGGGAAACATGGAGATACAGTTGGATCGCAGGCTTGCGGATAAACGGGTATTTCCTGCTATTGATATTAAAAAATCCGGTACCCGGAAAGAAGAACTACTTTTAAGCGATGAGACTTTAAATCGAGTGTGGATTTTAAGAAAGCTTCTTTCTTCTTTAAATCCTGTTGACAGTCTGGAATTTCTGCTTGAAAAAATGAGTGGGACAAAAGATAATAAAAACTTTTTAAATGCCATGAACGCATAGCCTTGACAGTTTTGTAAAAAAGCCATTTTTACGAATTCATCAAGCATGAGCATCGGTGCAAGAATTTTGAAAACAGGAGGTAAAAATATAATGAAGAAGGATATTCATCCTGATTACGCTGAAACAACCATAACATGTGCATGTGGAAATGTGGTAGAGGTTGGATCTACAAAGTCGGATATTCGAGTTGAAATCTGTTCAAAATGCCATCCATTTTTTACAGGGAAACAGAAGCTTGTTGATACAGCGGGACGAATAGAACGTTTTCGCAGGAAATACGAAAAATTCCAAAAAAAAGAAGAGACCAGCTAATAAGCGGGGAAGCTGGAAGGCATCAAGACCGAAAAGCCTGGTTTTTAGCCTCTCAGCCCCCCAGCCTCCTTGCCTCCCAGCCTCCCGGCCTTTAAGGGGATTTAGTCATTCATGTTTGAAAAGTTAAAAGGAGTTGAAAAGCGCTTTTTAGAGATCGAAGAGCTTTTAAGTGATCCTGATATTATTAAGGATCGAGAAGCATACCAGAAGTACGTTCGTGAGCATGCAGAGCTTGGTAAAGTTGTGACTGTTTTCAGGACATACAATCAGGTTCTCCAAGACCTGGATGAAAGTACGGAACTTTTGGCGGATGGAGATTCCGATATAAAAGACCTTGCCAGGGATGAAATCGCTTTACTTACTCAAAAAAAAGAGAGCCTCGAAGAAGATTTAAAAAAACTGCTGGTTCCAAAGGATCCAAATGATGAAAGAAACGTTATCATTGAAATCCGTGCCGGAACAGGCGGAGAAGAAGCAGGTTTGTTTGCCGGTGACCTTTTCAGGATGTACAGCAGATACGCGGAAGACAGAAACTGGAAGGTTGAAGTGATGTCTCATCATGAAACCGGTGTGGGTGGTTTCAAGGAGATCATTGCAATGGTAAACGGCCAAGGAGCATACAGTGCTTTAAAGTTTGAAAGCGGTACACATCGTGTGCAGCGGGTACCGACAACAGAAACACAGGGGAGGATACATACATCCGCTGTAACTGTTGCGGTTTTGCCCGAGGCCGAAGATGTCGAACTTCAGATCGACCAGAGTGAAATTAAAGTGGATGTATATCGATCGACCGGTCCGGGCGGACAGAGTGTAAATACAACGGATTCAGCGGTACGCATTACCCATCTGCCTACAGGTCTTGTGGTAACGTGCCAGGATGAAAAATCGCAGCTTAAAAATAAAAACAAGGCCATGAAGGTTTTGCGGGCCCGTCTTCTAGATGCGATGATTCAAAAGCAAAATGACGAAAGATCAAAAGAAAGAAAAAATCAGATAGGAAGCGGAGACAGGAGCGAGAGAATCAGAACCTATAATTTCCCCCAGGGAAGAGTGACTGACCATCGGGTTGGGCTTACTCTTTATAAACTTGAAGATATTCTGCAAGGGGACATAAATGAAATAATTGATGGGCTTACAACGCACTACCAGGCCAAGGCCATGCAGAATGTATAATCAGCCTGATTCCAGCACCAGTGAATGGACCATACTTAAAATTCTTGAATGGACGACGTCCTATTTTAAATCCCTCAGCATAGAAAGCCCCAGGTCCAGCGCTGAAATACTGCTTGCCCATATACTGGAAATAAACCGGATAGACCTGTATCTGCAATACGATCAACCGCTTAACAGAAATGAACTGAAGCAATTCAAAGTCCTGATTAAAAGAAGAGCCGAAAGAGAGCCGGTTGCTTACATCACAGGCCTTAAGGAGTTCTGGTCTTTAGAGTTTGCTGTTACAAAAGACGTTCTGATTCCACGACCTGAGACTGAGTGCCTTGTTGAGGCGTCTCTTTTAATTTTGTCTGGAGCTTCTGCCGGAAATTCTAAACCGATGCATATACTCGATCTGGGTACAGGATCGGGTGCGATTGTTCTTGCTCTCGCCAAAGAACAGCCCATGCACTTTTATTTTGCTTCGGACTGCAGTATAAATACAATTAAGGTGGCAAAAAATAATGCAAAAAAAAACAATCTTGATGAGAAGGTTTCTTTTTTTACCGGTGACTGGCTGTCACCCTTAAATGACAAAAAGATTTGTTTTGACATGATTATATCAAACCCGCCTTATATCCCAACAGGAGATATCGCCGGGCTTCAGCCCGAAATTTGTGAATATGAACCACGCGCAGCTATTGATGGGAATAAAGATGGTCTGAGCAGTCTGAAACATATTATCTGTTCTGCCCACAACCTGTTAAGACAAAATGGAACCTTGGTCCTTGAGATAGGACATGACCAGAGAGATGCTGTGAGCAGGATCATTGAAAGCTGCGGTCAATATGAAAATATGTCTTTTTCAAAAGATTACAGCAGATATGACCGGGTCGTTCAGATGAGTAAAAAATAAAAAGATGTTGCCAATTGGTTTATAGTTTGTTAGACACAAAAGATTTTTTTTTAACTCACACGTCTTTGGACCTTTTTCCTGGTGCTTTATTAAAATGAGACCTTTGTCAATTTGCAAAAATTCTCAACATAAAGTCGGAAACAGGGAAGATAAAGGCGGTGGAAAAACCATGAAAAGAAGGGAGTAAACAATGGCTTATGTAACAATGAAGGAACTTCTTGAAGCGGGAGTGCATTTTGGTCATCAGACCAAGCGGTGGAACCCAAAGATGAAACCTTATATCTTCGGGGCGAGAAACGGTATCTATATTATTGACCTGCAAAAAACCGTTCGAATGTTTAAGAATGTTTATGATTTTATTGTCGATACGGTTGCAGATGGCAAGTCTGTGCTTTTTGTAGGCACCAAAAAGCAGGCCAGGGAATCTATCTATGAAGAGGCCAATCGATGCGAAATGTATTATGTGCACAATAGATGGCTGGGAGGAATGCTGACCAATTACCAGACCATTAAACAAAGCATCGATCGTCTGAACCATCTCAACAATATCATAAATGACGGTTCAATTAATCTTTTTCCAAAAAAGGAGAGGCTGAAACTCGAAAAGGAACGTGTAAAACTTGACAACAATCTCGGCGGAATTAGAACCATGGCCGGGCTTCCTGGAGCAATATTTGTGGTTGATCCCAAAAAGGAAGCGATTGCTGTCAGAGAGGGAAAAAGACTTAACATACCCATTATTGCCATTGTCGATACAAATTGTGATCCTGATGAAATTGATTACATCATTCCCGGCAATGATGATGCAATAAGGGCCATCAGATTGATTTCATCCAGAATAGCTGAGGCCTGTATTGAAGGTAAAAACCGGCTGGCCGAAGAACAGCAGGCTGATGCAGATAAGGAAGTTGAGGAAAAATCAGAGATATCAGACATCGGTACCGAACTGAAACCTGGTGAAAGAAAAGTTATTTCTGACGGTTCAGATGGTCCTGTGGTAGAGATCATTAAAAAAACAACACAGAAAGCGCCAAAAGAAACCGAAAGTGAAAAGCCCAAGGAAATTGCCACAGAAGAGACAACAGGAGAATGAAGATGACAACGATTAGTGCCAAAATGGTAAAACAACTCCGGGAAAAGACCGGGGCAGGAATAATGGATTGCAAACAGGCACTTTCAGAGTGCGACCTTGATATAGACAAAGCGGTTGATTTTTTAAGAAAAAAAGGATTGGCGACAGCTGCAAAAAGAGCCGGAAGGGCAATCATGGAGGGAATTATCCATTCCTATATCCATATGGGTGGAAAATTAGGTGTGCTGGTGGAAATCGGCTGTGAGACGGATTTTGTAGCAAAAAATGAAGATTTTCAAGAATTTGCAAAAAATATTGCCATGCACATTGCCGCTGCGAATCCCTTGGGGATAAAAGCTGAAGATGTCCCCGAGGAGGTAATCGATAAGGAAAGAGAGATCTATCGAGCACAGGCACTTGAAATGGGAAAACCTGAAAAAATGATAGACAAGATAGCAGAGGGTAAACTTAATAAATTTATTAAGGAAAGTTGTCTGTTAAACCAGGCTTATGTTCGTGATCCGCAAATTACGATTGCAGATCTTTTAAATGAATTAATAGCAAAAATCGGAGAGAATATTACCGTTAAGCGTTTTGCAAGATTTCAGATAGGAGAGTCATAATAGTTGAACCTTTCTCGATATACTAAAGTGCTGGTAAAAATAAGCGGTGAAGCCCTGATGGGTGAACAGGACTATGGAATTAGCCCTGATATGTTAAATTACGTGGCCAAAGAAATACGTTCGATAGTTGATCTTGGAGTTCAGCTTTCGATAGTGGTTGGTGGTGGTAATATTTTTAGAGGAGTTGCCGCAAGTTCATTTAGTATGGATAGGGCTTCTGCAGATCATATGGGAATGCTGGCAACCGTAATAAACAGCCTGGCGCTCCAAAGCATTTTGGAAAAAATGGAAATTCAAACACGCACACAGACTGCAATATCCATGCACGAGGTGGCCGAGCCATATATTCGTCGCAGAGCCGTAAGACATCTTGAAAAAGGGCGTGTGGTTATTTTTGCTGCAGGCACAGGAAACCCCTATTTTACAACAGATACGGCAGCTGTATTAAGAGCCCAGGAAATCCATGCAGAGCTGCTTTTAAAAGCTACAAAAGTGGACGGCCTTTATGATTCTGATCCCGCAGTAAATAGCAAAGCAAAGATGATAAAAGAAATTACCTATATGGAAGTCTTGGAAAGGCAGCTCAAAGTAATGGATATGACTGCCATATCTCTGGCAATGGATAATAATCTTCCGTTGTCTGTTTTTAATTTGAGACAAAAGGGGAATTTGCGTAAAGTAATTTGTGGCGAAGAAGTGGGAACAATGATACATAACTAAGAAAAGTCGTTGATAACCATTAGCTGACAGCATACTGCTTTGCTAACTTCATCCGCTTTAGACACTTCAATATCCCGACCTCTTAACAAGGTTTGGATAAAGGGGAAAACATCATGATCGAATCTATATACCAGGAAACAAGGGATAATATGGGCAAGTCGTTAGAAGCGCTGAGAAATGAACTTAATAAGGTGCGAACCGGCCGGGCTTCTTTAACAATTCTTGACGGCATACGGGTTGATTATTATGGTACACAGACCCCTTTAAACCAGATGGCAACACTTTCTGTTCCTGAGAGCCGATTGATTGCGATTCAACCATGGGATGTATCTGTTATTAAAGAAATTGAAAAGGCTATATTAAAATCGGATTTAGGCCTGACACCGTCAAATGATGGTAAAATTATCCGCATTTCGATTCCGCCGCTTACGGAAGAAAGACGAAAAGAGCTTGTAAAAGTAATAAATAAAATCAGCGAAGATCATAAAATTGCTGTACGCAATATAAGACGCGATTCAAACGAACTTTTAAAAGGCCTGAAAAAGGATGGTGATATTTCAGAAGACGATGCATTCAAGGCACAGGATCAAGTCCAGAAAATTACAGATGAACATATCAAGCTAATTGACGATGTAAATAAAGATAAAGAGAAAGAGATCCTTGAATTCTAGCAAATCTACCCCTATCCTTACCGATATAGACACCGTAAAGCTTCCCTCACATATTGCAATTATTATGGATGGAAACGGCCGCTGGGCAAAAAAACGTTTGCTTAACCGGATAAAAGGACATGAACAGGGAGTAAATACAGTTCGGACGGTTGTTAAAGCTTCCAGGAAAATTGGAATACCCCACCTTACACTGTATGCGTTTTCCACTGAAAACTGGCAGCGACCAAAAAACGAGATCAATGCCCTGATGTCCCTCCTTGTAAAATTTCTTAAGTCAGAAAAAAAAGAGATGATGGATAAAAATATCCGGCTTAATGCTATCGGGCAGATAGAAAGGCTGCACGAAGATGTTCAGCAAGAGCTGGATAAAACGCTGATGCTGACAAAAGAAAATACTGGCATGCAGTTAAATCTTGCACTTAGCTATGGCGGGCGGTGGGAAATTTTACAAATGGTCCGCCGGATTGCTTTGAAAGTAAAACACGACCAGATAGATGCTGATTTAATCACACCTGAAATAATATCAAAACATCTTTGTACAAATTCAATTCCAGATCCGGATTTACTGATTCGTACAAGCGGGGAAATGCGTATAAGCAATTTTCTGTTGTGGCAAATTGCCTATACGGAGATCTATGTTACCGATACATTGTGGCCGGATTTTACCAAAGATGAATTTTATTCCATTATCAAAACCTATCAGCAGCGGGAACGCAGATTCGGCGGGGTAGGGGTGTGAATATTCAGGTGCTTAGCCACATCTTGATAACTTGTTGTCGATTTCAGCCAGCATATTGTTTCTAATCATGCTACGAGTTACCAGTTGCGTGTTGCGAGTTGTACAAATCGACAATAATTCTTTTTTATATTCCGTAACCCGAAACACGGAATCCGAAAGATTATGCACTTAAAACGGTGGATAACAGGAATCATTGCACTTCCCTTTCTTATTTTTTTCATTGTCAAGGGGGGTGCATTTTTTGTCTTTTTGATCGGGGCTGTATGCCTGCTGTCCATGTGGGAATATATTAGTATTGTTTCAGATGCAAAAGGAAGAGCTGTATCTGTTGTTATGATTGTCGGCGTTTTGGCCGGAGAGTTGATTATCCTTGCTGCTTTAAGCAACTTTTTTAATCTTATTTTGACAATTATGGCATTCAACATCATTATTTGCAGTCTGATTTCTATTTGGCAATACAAAACAAATCCTAACATACTTGAAACAGTTAAAAAACAGGTTCAGGGAATAATCTATATTCCGCTTTTGCTTTCTTTCCTGGTTCTTATACGAAATCAGGCAGATGGCATGATTTGGATATTTTTTACTCTGGCAGTCATCTTTGCAGGAGACACAAGCGCTTATTATTTTGGCTCTTACCTGGGTCGACATAAGCTTTGCCCGGCTGTGAGCCCGGGAAAGACAATAGAAGGTTCAATCGGTGGAATTGCCGCAAATCTGGTTGTCGGCTCAGTTATGAAGTTATTTTTTTTTCCAGAACTGTCATGGG